>Ga0123355_10014929_pt1 | contig 12169 bp, 10 predicted proteins | sample TergutEmb28metaG_3_FD_89872 | JGI IMG/M metagenome (GOLD analysis project Ga0123355, IMG submission 89872) | Embiratermes neotenicus P1 segment gut microbial communities from Petit-Saut dam, French Guiana - Emb289 P1 | ecosystem: Host-associated > Arthropoda: Insects > Digestive system > Gut ...
ATGAAAGTGGATTTTACGAATTTAAGTTTTAGAAAAAGTGGGTGTTGCAAAACAAAATTTAGATTAGGAGCGTGAAACCATAGCCATATTCCACTACTCAATAAAAATCATAAGCCGTGGTGCTGGTCGCTCTGCGGTTGCAGCAGCTGCTTATCGTGCGGGTGAGAAAATAACGAATGAGTATGACGGGATGGTACATGACTACACCCGCAAGCAAGGGGTGGTTCACACAGAAATCATGCTCCCGCAAAACGCCCCATTAGAATATCACGACCGAGCGACACTATGGAACGCTGTGGAGAAAATTGAAAAAGCTAAAAACAGTCAGCTGGCAAGAGAAATAACCCTTGCCTTGCCTATCGAATTATCCCATATACAAAACATAAATCTCGTTCGTGAATATGTCAAATCCAACTTCACCGACAAAGGAATGTGTGCCGATATTGCAGTCCATGACAAGGATGGGAGTAACCCACACGTTCATATCATGTTGACCATGCGCCCGCTAAATATAGATGCAAAAACCGTTAAAGATGTGAATGAAAATCTCAATAAGATTTGGGATGCAAAATCCCACAAGGAATACATGCTTGATGAACATGGCGAACGCATCCGTCTTGCAAGTGGTGAATATAAATCCCGAAAGGTTAATGCTGTTGATTGGAATGACAAAAACAATGTGCTATTCTATAAAGGAAGTTATTCAAATAATGATGAAATGGCGGTTTGCTCACTTATGGCAAAGTGTAGACTACAAACCAAAATTATTTCAGAAAGGATGATTGCTCTATGAGAAAAAGCATATTGGAGGAGTTTGCTCGTGGTAATATTTCACCAAATCTAGGCTCGTTTAAAAAAAGATTCGCATTATGGGCGGGTTATGAGAACTTTAAGTGATGCCGAAACCAAGTTATTGTCTATGCTTGATGGAGAGGTTAAGGAAATTTTCCAGCGGTATGTTAATGCCTATGCGGAAAGTTGCGAGCTGACGGAGGTCGATAGGTTCATCTGTGGCTATCGGTTGGGGGTGTTAATGACCATGGAGGTGTTTTGGGGTCGGGATGAAGAGGTTTTTAAGGTAGTGCAGGAGTGACCGAAATTGAATAGTGAAAATACCAAGAGTCGCTAGATTTAGCAACTCTTGGTATTTTTGAGATTTCAGGGCTGGCTGGGAAAAAAGACCAAGACCCTCGACTACCTCCGCAAGCCCTCGATTTCTTCTAGCGTCAAACCAGTATCTTCTATGATTTCGTTGATGGGGCGATCGCGGGAGAGCATACGGATGGCAACATCATATACGCCCTGTTTCCTTGCAGTAAGAAGATTAGAAGTGACATCCATCTCATATTTTCTTCTAGCTCTAAATTTAGCCCTCTCATGCTCGTCTTTACTTATTGTCGTCAAAACCGTACTTGCCATAGCCAACACCTCTTTTCTATCTATCATATCATTGATTAAATTTCTATGCTTTGGGTCATCAGCAAGCCCTAAAAATATCGACCACATTTCCATGGAGGTCATTTCATCTATGGACTTTTTTATTATGCCCATTTTCTCCAACTTGCTTAGCTCAATTATAATCATATTTATCTGGTCAGATATAATTTCGCCTTCTTCGGTTCGCATATTACTTTTGGTGATGTAGTTTATGCGGTGTGGAAAGATGGCATACATGCTGAAAGTCACTTGGTATGTTATTGCCAAATCTGCGAAGCTAACCCCTTTTGATTTTTGTGAGGAGTGCAGGTCTGTTAGGTGGTAAATAGAGCGATTGAAGAAATTGATGTGTCCGCCCTTCACTTCTGTCATGCGTGAGCTTTGCATTTCAACTTCAACTTGCGAACCGTCATCTGTAACGCAGTTTACATCAAAGCGTTCATTCTTTTCGTCAACGTCTGTTGTTGGCAGCTCATTGTTACGAATCTGCACGTCCAAAACGGTACGCCCGATACAAGCCGACACCAAATCTATCAAGGCAGGCTTGGCATCTGGATGAGTTAGCAATGTTTTGAAAATACGGTCGTCATATGGTGGTAGGATTTCTGCGCTTGGTGGAAGTTTTGCCATAGGGTTGCTCCTTCGGTGGTTGATTTATCTAATTTTATTATATCATGGTTTTTGAAATTTTGCAAAGGGGTTTTGTAGATGCTTTATAACGATTTTGATTTTTAGGCTGGATGGCAACATATTTAACCTGCCAGCCAGCCTAACCACCAAAGGCACCCAAAGCCCTTCGCAGAAGCCCACAGGCACTTTCGGCAACGCCAAAGTGTCATAGTGGGTTACATACTTTGAGGGCAAAGTATGTTTGGCCCCCGTCCCGTTACTTCACTTGCATTGATTGGTTTGTGAGTGCGTAGTAGATGTGGAGGTCATTTTTGTTTTTTTATGAGCTTACATGCTAACGTCAGTTTCGTCAATGTCATTCTTTTTAGAAGTGATGCCAGCTTCAACTTTTGATTTTTCAACTTTTTGATTACGAACATCTTCAAAAATTTTTGGCAACAACACAAGCCTTCTCCTTCGCTCCAATTCTTTATCAAGCATTTTTTCAGACAACCCACTAAACAAATTATCAACCAGAGATAATGCGCGCGATACAAATAGGTCGTGGATTATTTTATTGTTGACGGGAGTTAGTCCGTGTTGGTTTAGCAACTGCTCGGCTTGTCGGATTTTTTCAGACACACTTTCTTGTGCTATATTCCTAGGGCTTATGTTTTTAGGCACTACATTTTCGGGCTCTAAATTTTCATTATCTACGATTTCATTCTCTAAGTTTTTAGGTTGGCTATGCTCGCTGGATTCGCTGCTAATTGCTTCTACCTTATCTCTTGCGAGTGCCTCAGCACTCTCAAAAACAACATGACGCTGCAACGAAGCACTAGCTTCACACAAAAGCCCCAATGCCTCAACGAAACTATTGTCAAGAAAAATTTCATTAAGAAGATGTATCCGTGATTCCAAAAACGGATGCGCGCCTTCTTTTTGCTCCGCACGCCTATCTTCCGCAATGACATTTTTGAGCATTTCAATGACTCCATCATCAAGACAAAGTTCTTCTGATATATTCTGATACTCCGCCTTCCTCGAATTAGACCGCCCCAAAAGATAATCAACCGAAACATCATACACATCAGCAAGAACCACAAAATATTCAAGACTCATAATCTTGGTGCGATGGTATAGTGGATGTAATGGGTCATTTATTTCGTAGTTCTTCAGATTGGTGTGGCTGACGTGGACACCTTGTTCTTCCAAAAGTTGTGCAAGCTGCTTAAAGGATAGTTTGCGTTCTTTTCGTAAATCTTCTAAGCGTTCCTTTGTTAGGCTGGCTTGGTAGTTAGTGTATGCCATTCGTAATCACTCCTTGTTTTGTGCTGTTGCTTATGTTTTGTTTGGTGTCAGTAGATACCTTAACCATTTGACCCTACCCACAGATTTCGAAAGTGGTCTTCTCGCTACGTACACACTTCCAAAATGTAAACTTGGGTTGAGATACTATATTTTATGTAAACTCAAAAATTTTTATAGTTTATATACAGCAGAGATATTTTCAATCTGCTATAATGACACTATGGTTTACTATTTAAAATATTGTAAACTAGACAACACAAAAAGTCAAGACCAAAATTAAATCCTAGGAGGAATGCAATGACCAAAGAAATGCAAAATGCAGTAATTCAAAGTCAATCAAGTCAAAACCTAGTTACACATCCAAAGCAATTAACCGTAATCGACGGCGCAACCCTGTTAGCTCTCGACATAGAGCCGCCACGTTTCATAGTGGCGAATCTCATTCCCGCTGGACTTCATTTGCTTGCTGGAAGTCCGAAAATCGGCAAGTCATGGTTGGCGTTGTGGTTATGCCATCAAGTTTCGTTGGGCGGCAAGGTTTGGGAGTTTGATACACAGAAATGCGGAACACTCTATATCTCGCTGGAAGATACCTTCGACCGCTTGCATTTACGCTTATCCCGTATTGCTGATTGCAGTTCAGAAGACACTTTGTTTGCAACAGCAGCAGATAATCTCACCACAGGCTTGCTGGAACAGCTAGAATCCTTTATTAAGGCATATCCCGATACAGGGCTAATTGTCATCGACACCTTCCAGCGTATCCGTGATGGAGATAGCGAAAGCACCTATGCCAACGACTATAGGGAAGTAGTTAAAATCAAAGCTCTGGCAGATAAGCACAAAATAGCAGTTTTGCTTATCCATCATCTTCGCAAAGCTCCTGACTCTGACCCTTTTAATATGGTGTCGGGTTCAACAGGTATAATAGGTGCAGTTGACAGTATCTATGTGCTTGAAAAACAAAGGCGTGAGGAAAATGCCGCCATCCTTCATGTTACTGGGCGTGATATTGAGGATTTACAGATAAAGCTGGTTTTTGAGCGTGACCCTCCTGTTTGGAAGTTTGTTGAGTATGGGAATAGGGTGCAGAAAGACGTTGACCCTATAATACCTGCTATATGCACCTTTATGACTGAAAGGAATAACTTTGTCGGTACTGCCAGCCAGCTGTACGATGCCCTCTGCAATGGCAGTAATAATGACGACGATAATGACAGCAAAGTTAGTCTGAAAGAAAAGGGTATTACTGCCAACAGCCTATCACGCAGAATCAAGGAACATTTATTGACTCTCGAAAAATCCTACAATATCAAGGCTTCATTTGAGCGTAAAAATACAGCTCGGTTGATTATTCTTGAAAAGGTGACGGATGACAGCAGTTTTGCTGGGGTAGGCTTGTCACGAGATGACGAAATACCATCAGTCTAAAGTGAACATGACGGCAAATCAACCACAGGGGTATCCAATAAAACCCTGTCACCTGTCATTTACGAGTAGCAAACCCCATAAAACAGCGTTCTGTATAGTGGCAGAAACAAAAATCCAACCCAAAACGGAGGAATGCAATGCCCAAAGTAAACCGTTCTGTTGTACGCAATCAAGGTTATTCAAGAGGTCAAGCTTCGCACATCGAACGACATAACGAGCGAAAAAATGAACGATACGGTAATAGTGATGTCGATTTAAGACGTGTTCACATGAATGTCCATTTCAAGCAGCCCAAAGGCACGTATTTGCAGACTTTCGACCAACTGTTGGATAATGGCATAATTAGCACCCGCGGACTTAAAGATGACGCTAAGATTATTGGAGAAATGATATTTGACGTAAACACTGAGTATTTTGAGCTGATGGGTGAAGAAATAGGTGTTGGCGGTTATGAATACGCCAAATCATTTTTCGCAGAAGCCTATAAAATTGCAGTTAAAGAGGTTGCTGGCGATTATGGCGAAGAATATGGTGAACAATTCATACTATCTGCAACCATGCACGCTGATGAGCGAAACAAAGCCCTTTCCGAACAGCTTGGCAAGGATGTTTACCATTATCATCTTCATGTGGTTTATATCCCTATTGTACAAAAAGAAGTGCGCTGGAGTAAACGCTGTAAAGACCCTGCCCTTGTTGGCACAGTCAAAGAAGTTATAAATCAAGTCAGTCATGGCAAGAAATGGAAGTCTGAAACTGTTGTTGAGCCTGATGGCAAAAAGCGGCTTGTGTATTCATACTCACTTTTGCAAGACCGCTTCTATGAACATATGAAAGATGCTGGGTTTGTTGGATTTGAGAGGGGCGAGCGTGGCAGTACCGCAGAGCATTTATCTGTGCTTGATTATAAGATTAAGCAAGATGAGGCTCGTGTTTCTTCTCTCACTGACGAAATAACCAAGCAAGCTAAACAATCTGCCACTTTAATTGCCAATCTTACTGAAATATCCAATAAAACCGTTAAACTCGATAATGAAGTCAAGAAAAAACAGAAACATCTTGCTGAAATGGATAAAAAGCTCGCAATCAAGCAAAAAGCCGAAGATGATATTGCTTCGCTGGATGCCGTAGGTAGGAAGAACCTCGTAGGGCAGATGGTTTTATCACCAGAAGAATTTAAAGGCATAAAGCGCATTATCAAACGTGAAGCTGTTGTTCAAGAGGAAAACCTCGGCTTATCAGATGAAAATTCCAAGTTGAGGGGCGAGAATAGCCGCTTGCGGAAGAAGTTGCACAGCTATGAAGGCAAGGGCGTCACCGACCAGATGGAGTATTTTCAAGCTAGGCAGCGTGCGCCTAAGCGGTTGAGTGATACCGTTGCTGATATTTTACGCCAGCCAGCTGAGGGGCGGGAACAACAACAGTATCAGCAACACCCCAATCGTCAATACCAATCCACACCTACTAACCAAAAACAATTGAATAATGCACGATAGGTTGACTTAAATTTTTTACAATTGAAATTATATTGTTAAAATCACAAAACGAAAGGATGTTGCGATGGCAAATAAGCCTAAAACTATCTTACCAAGTATTAATGATAATGTCAACACCAAAGCCGATACTCAAATTTCACCTAAAAATTCTGACACACCAAGCCCAATCAAGCTCACCAAGCGTATTGGTGGTACAATCTACAAAGTATCTGCATTTTATAGCCAGACCAGCCTTGAAACTCTCAATGATAAAGTATTGCGACTCATCAAAAATGAAATTGCAAGCTGAAAACGAAAGATGACAGCACGTGATTTAAGAATTTCGCGCCACTTCCACCTGCCAAGACCTTGCACCATTTTACCCACACACCCACAATCCGCTAAAATTCCATAAAATTCTTAAAAGACGGTTGACCGCTTATGGCAAGTATGATATAATTAGCTTTGCCATAAGTGAGTTGACCGTCGGGAAGGAGTTACCATGCCCGCTGTGTCGAAAACTGATAACAGAAAAACTATTGATACCAAGCTAATCGCCCTATACACACGCCTTTCAAAAGATGACGAGTTGCAAGGTGAGAGCAATTCAATAGCAATGCAAAAGAAAATTTTAGAGGACTATGCCCGCAAAAATGGCTTCACCAACATCCGCCATTTTACAGATGACGGATGGAGCGGAACTCGTTGGGATAGACCAGATTTTGTGCGCTTGATGGATGAAATCGAAGCCGACAATGTTTCCGTTCTGCTAATTAAAGATATGTCCAGATTAGGGCGTGACCACCTTCGTGTCGGGTTGTGCCTTGAGGTTTTACGTGATAAAGATGTAAGGCTAATTGCTGTAAACGAAGGGGTCGATACTTCTAAAGGTGAAGATGACTTCATGCCTTTTAGAAACATTATTGCAGAGTGGCACGCTCGTGACAGCTCTCGCAAAGTAAAGGCTTCCATTCGCTCTAAAGGTATGAGCGGGCAAAGATTATTGAGCCATCCATCATACGGATATATGTGTGACCCTTTGGATAAAAATAAATGGATTGTAGACCCAGAAGCCTCTGAGATTGTGCGTCGTATATTCAAAATGACTATCGAAGGCAAAGGGCCTTATGACATTGCTAGAATACTGCAAAACGAAAAAGTGTATTGCCCGTCATATCACCTAGCATTACAAAATTCGGGTTCGACAAAGCATAAGAATTTTGATGACCCTTATCGTTGGTGGGGTGCTAGTATTTCAAGCATTATTGAGCGCATGGAATATATAGGCCATACTGTAAACTTTAAAACTTACAAAAACTCTTATAAAGACAAGAAGCGCAGAGAAACCCCGAAAGATGAACTTGCAGTTTTTTACAACACGCATGAAGCTATAATAGACTCCGAAACATGGGAAACTGCCCAGCGTTGCAGAAAGACTGTGCGTCGTATACCCAAAAAGGCCAAAGAACCTAACCGCCTAACAGGCCTATTATTTTGTGCTGATTGTGGTGGCAAATTATACCACGAATTTAGAGAAGCTACACTTACGAAAACCGCCAAGAGCAATTATATGTGTTCAAGTTATCGCAAGCACACGACAGAGTGTACAATACATTTTGTGGCTTCGGCTATCATTGAGGAATTGATTTTGGACACGCTACAAAAGGTTAATGGCTTCGTAAAGGATAATGAAGATGAATTTATACGGCTTTTGACTGATACATCAGTAAAACAGCAGGAACAAGCTACAAAAACCAAGCGTAAACTTTTAGCAAGCAACCAGAAACGAATTGCAGAACTTGATAGACTTATCCGTCAGATTTATGAGGATAAGGTTAATGACAAGCTATCGGACAAGCGTTTTGAGAAGTTGTCAGCAGAGTATGAAGCCGAACAAGAACAGCTAGAGCAATCAACCCATGAACTGCAAGGGGAAATTAGCAGTATAGATGAACAATCCACCAGAACTGATAAATTCTTAGAGCTAACTAGACGATATACCGATTTTGCAGAGCTAACCACGTCTATGCTTTACGAGTTTATCGAAAAAGTCGTTGTCCACGAAAGAGTGAAGGGAGGTCGATATTCCAAATATCAGAAAATCGACATCTACTTTAACTTCATTGGCATGGTTGAATTACCAAGTGGATTTATTGATGAATACGACGAAGCTAATAGAGAACCCGAACTTGAATCATGGATGCGTTATGTTCCTAGTGATTCCGTTTTTAAGCCGCTTGGGGTTTATTTGGAGAAGCAGAAGGAGATATACTTATTGCAAGTACCAAAATCACCAGTACCGCGAAACGATACAGACGCAACACTAAATGCGCCAAATTCTGCGAAAGCAATGAACACGATAGAAGCAACGAATATTACAAGCGAACAGCACCAAATACACGGAAATAGGAAACGGCACGTTCGACATGAGCAAGGTGGACTAGGTGAGCTTAGCAACCAAAACAAACATGACAACTGCCATCAACACGTCATAATTTTAACTTTTGCAGAAATCGAAGTTATTTTAGGCAGACCCCTTACCAAGTCAGCCTATAAATATCCTTCGTATTGGTATCCATCCAAGAATCGACCTGCTAGTAATGTTATTTTTAATGCTGGGTTTGATGTGGTTAGGGTGGATTTGGTTGGGGGGAGATTGATTTTGGGAAGAACGTAGGGAAAGATGACTGCATTGGAGAACTGCCATAACGTGCGACTCGCGGTATCTGATACAAGCGAGCGCAACGTGGCGTAAGATATGCGAGCCAAGCGTTACGGTTAGATATATTCTCCAACACAAAACCAAAAACCAGTAAACAGAGGAGGAGCGATAATGTCAGCCATCATTATGCCAAGCAGATTTAAATCGAAGTTGACACAAAATTCTTTTGTATACAAGTTGCTTGATAAAATCAGCAATCTTCTTTCTTTGCCAAACTCGCCATACTATTTCCCAGAATACACTCTACATGACGAAAGACATATTAGCACAGTATTGGAGTATGCGGACAAACTAATACCCGAAGATGTTTTTGAGAGAATGTCGCAAAAAGCTATCGAGGTTCTTATTGGTGCAACCGCTTTGCATGATTTAGGTATGTATATAACGCAAGATGGGTTAAGTTCTTTAGTCATCGGGAAATACAAAGATGAACTTATGAAACACCTTGATAGAAAAACTTGGAACGAAGAGTGGGAAGAATTTATTCACAAGGCACGCAGATTTAGCGACAGTGATTTATTTAGGCTATTCGGAAATATCGACCCCATTGAGAATTTGTCTGAAAGAAGCATACCAACTCAGATACTGCTATGTGGTGAGTTTATACGAAAGAATCATGCAAGATTAGCACAACATATTGCTGTTCATGGTTTTCCAGGGAATACAGATATTGATGTTTTTGAAGATTGCGGTATTCCTAATCAACTTAAAGAAATCATAGGACTAATTGCCCGCAGTCACGGTATGAGGTCTTTGCGTGAAGCAGAGATTTTTATTAAGCGCATGGCAATGCCGATACCAATAGATGTTCCTAAATTTTATCTTAGTGCTATTCTTCAAATAGCTGATACGTTAGATGTCGGTTCAAAACGCGCTCCAAAAGAAATGGAAGAGAGGAATAGATTTTCGTCACCAGAATCAAGTCGACATTTTCGGCTTAATCAAGCATTTAATGAGCCAGAATTTGATTTGCCAACGGGCTGGGTAAACCTCCATGCTTTACCTAAATGTTCTGAAACATTTGTTGGAGCCGAAAGCCTCCTTGCAAAAATACAAAAAGAACTAGATACAAATATGGCTATTTTGACAGAGAAGTATAGTGATCGGTATAAATTCACGATTCAACGTGTTGGTTCAAACTTGCTAGATGAAGACAAAGTGGAAGCTATAGCCACGGGATACTTAGCACGAGGAGCATCTTTGGGAGTAAATCCAGGCATCACGAAACTGTTGGTTGGGCCATTATATAACGAAAATCCGTTTTTTGGGGTAAGAGAACTTGTTAGTAATGCTATTGACGCTTGCCGTTTGCGTAAAATGAAAGAAGGGACAGAGGGTCACATAATTGTTAAAATTGATTTGCAAAACAAAACTTTTACAATAAGCGATAATGGAATAGGCATGAATGAAGATGTTCTTTGCAATTATTATTTAGTCTCGGGGTCATCGTATCGCTCTAGTGATGCTTGGCGAGAAAACAGTTTGGGCAATGATGGAAAAACCAATATTATGAGAAGTGGCCGTTTTGGAATAGGGGCATTGGGGGGATTTCTATTAGGTGATAAAATTGACATTACCACTCGATATGTTGAGGATGAATCTGCATATGTGTTTTCGTACACAAAAGAACCACACTTACTGAATATTGAGCGTATGAAAAAAGATAAACATGGTAATTCTATCGAAATTGGCACTACTATAACTATTTCGCTTAATGACGATTCTTGGAGGCGGTTTAAGAACACAAAGGACAAGAGTCGCTGGATTTGGTATCACTTCTCAGAGCCTAAAGTGACTTATTTTTTAAACGGGGCTACAATGAAACCGAGTGTGTTTGTGGTTCCGGAAAAAGGGCTTGAAAAGGATGGGTGGTTTGATATCGAAAGTGTCTTGTTTCCGAATTTGAAACTGAACTTTACGATGAACAAGCAAAATATTGTATGTATTATTAATGGTATACGGATTGATAGAATAAGCAATAGCAACAAACGAAATAGCATTAATGATTTAAATGGATATAGTATGGCAATCAAGGAAAGAGGTCTTGATGTTCCGTCTCCGATAGTTTCGATAAACGACTATAACAACGATGATGAGTTAGGAATAAACTTAAATAGAACTGCGATTGCAAGATTCCCTGAGGAGGATGTAGTTATTAGGGAAACATACAAATATTACTTGGCGCAGTTACTTTCTCTACCACATGAGGGATATTTAAAGATTGCTTCACTATCCCAAGAGTCCTCATCATGTTATTTTAGGCAGGTTTTCGCTGTTAACGATTATGGTTTCACTTTATGTCGACCAACTTTTTTACGACATGCGCAGCAACCTAGCGTTATGTTTGTATATCACAGGCTATCGAAAGTAAATGCCGATATGATGCGTGGTAAAGCAACTGCTTTCTTGCCCTTTGAATACCCAGATAGCATAAGTCTTGGAGACGAAGAAATTATCAAAAGAGGATTTTTAACAAAAAGGTGCAAAAAATATTGGTATATGCCCAAAGATGAGCGTGCCTTTGAGGAAAAAATAGTTGCAAATGCAAGATACGACCTTCACGTTTTCCGCAACGCAGCTAACAATCGTAATGAACATGGGGTCAAAGCTTATCAAGTTTCACATAAAGGAGTGAAACGCAGCAAACCCCCAATGCGCATTGGGCATGAAGTGCCATTGATTTTGGAGTATATTCCGAAGAAGCCGTGCGAAGATGAGCAAAATATTATGATTAAAGTTTTAACAGAATATTTGCCTTTCGAAGCAAATGGTGGGTGGATACCTTTTAAGATGGAAGAACGCAGAGAAAAATACGAAAAGGCGTTTAGGGAGCTGGGGAAGTATATGAAGATGAGTTGTGTGGAGCTACCTTAAACCGCCCATCATCTTCTGAAAAAGCAGGGGTTTTATGCCTTGCTTTTTTTATTTGAAAAAACTCCTTGACAAACCTTAACCAAAGCCGAGGAATGGCGTGAAGCGTGGGCAAGCATTACCAATAAACATCTTGAACACCACGGACACCCTAACCGCATAGACCACCGCTCTTTTGAACGTCAAGGTATAACCGACCAACTCCCCACAATTCATTTAGGGATAGCCGCCCATCAAATGGAACAAAAGGGCATACGCACCGAGCGGGGCAATATAAACCGTCAAATCAAGATTAGAAATAGAAAAATAAAGC
>Ga0123355_10014930_pt1 | contig 12169 bp, 7 predicted proteins | sample TergutEmb28metaG_3_FD_89872 | JGI IMG/M metagenome (GOLD analysis project Ga0123355, IMG submission 89872) | Embiratermes neotenicus P1 segment gut microbial communities from Petit-Saut dam, French Guiana - Emb289 P1 | ecosystem: Host-associated > Arthropoda: Insects > Digestive system > Gut ...
AACAAAGTTTAAAGGGAAATGAATTTTGTTTTGGGTGTTGGGGGGGGGGGGGAGGAGGGTGTTTCGACCTGCCGTTTTGAAAAAGGAATTAGACATCAAAGTGTTGTATTGCGTTAAATTATACAGCATTTTAGGAATAGTATATCGCAAAGTATATTGCTTTTTTTTTTAGTTTGAGCTGCAGTGAATATACCGCTCACATAGCTTTTAAAATTCATTATCCAGAGTTTGGTATTAGTGTGCACTGTACATTGATTTCCCTAAATACAAATTACACACCATGGAGAATTAATTGGCAATCCTTATTACAAATTCTTCTCGCGGGCTCTCATCTGCCTCCAAACACCGGCGTCATATTATTCACGATCGGTTTGCCCATGCTGCCTTTCCCGATGACGAGGGAAGTACAGGACAAGGTTTCGTTTTGTCTTGAAAAAATATGCAGGAATTCCGAACTGTGACTACAGCTGACAGCCCTATACCAAACAACGAAATAATCTTGCGTGCGTTGACTGACTTTTGTTGGTACTGTGCTGTCGACTTGACCAGGTTGCTCGGATAGTACTTTGTAGACAATGTGCGAGTCTTCACAAAAACGTTTTACTTTACTAAGTTAAGGATAATGACATAGAAAAATGGACAAAGGAAAAAGAAGTATTATTGAAACATTTCTGACATAATTTAACACTGCTTCTGTAAAAAAGTTGGAAAATTGCCAACATAATTAACGTAAATTCTTCGAAGGAATGCTTGAGAATTATCAACATAATGAATATAAATTCTCTGAAAGAATACTGCAGAATTTTCAGCAATTAAACGCAGCTTCTGTGAAAAAGTTACTTTAAAATTACCCGTATAATTCAAACCGCTCCCATGGAACGGTACCAAAAATTACCAACCTAATTGACCCTGCTGTAGCGAAAGAATACTTGAAAATTACTACCCAATTAGTGGAGTTACCGTGATTGACGATCCAGGTTTCGATTTCTGGCAGGAGCAAAAAATTTTAGTCTTTTCTAAACTGGCTAGAACAGCTGTAGGGTTCACCCAGTCTCCTATTTGACGGGTGCCAGGGAGCGTTCAGGGAGTGAGATTGAACACTCATCTCCATATAGTGCGAAGTTGAGTGGTTGGAGAATTACAAATGTAATCAGAGTGTTTCTGTAAAGGGGTACTGGAAAATTGCCAACAAAATTAATGTAAATTCTCTGAAAGAATACTGGGTAATACCAACAGAATAAATATAATTTCCTTAAAACAGTAGTTGAGAATTGCCTGATTAGCATAACTTTTTTAAACGAATTACCAATGTAATGAATGTAATTCTGTAAAATGGCACTGCAGAATTACCAACATTATTAATGTAAATCCTCTCAAAAGTTACTGGATAGTCACCAATAGAACTAACGTAATTTCCCTAAAAGAATTCTTAAGAATTACGTAATTAACGCAACTTTTTGAAAGAATGCTCGAGGATTACCCGCACAATTAACATTCTTACTGTGCTTCTGCAGCTCAGTTGATTCTGCAGCTCTCACTTGTCGTGGCAACACTGAAGCGGTGTAACTGGAATTAACTCATCACTCACGTAGTCTTGTTCCGGTCGGAAGGGACTGCGACCCGCAACGAGGCGTCTCGGGGATTACAAGATGCAGTGTTTGGAAAAGGCTGCAGATGATACTGTGCGTGCAGTGGCGTGCAGACAGATCTGACATCGACATCAGTCTTAACGTGCCTGCGTATAGGCCTGTAACGAAAATACACGGTTGTACTTTATTGTAACTCTGTAACGTAAATCTTTGTTTATTTCTTTTGCTTACTTTCTGTTCCTACTTTCTTTTTGCCTCTTTCTTCCTCCCTAAACTCGACTACGTTGCATCCTGAAGCGTAATTTCCGCGAAAATTGTTTACTGCTCCAAATTACATCAATGGATTTTTCGTCCCGAATTTTCATTACGAATTTCATCGGCCGAGTGGGTAGATTCGGATTTTCCAACATCCTGTGTATTTTAATACCTTTCTTGTTCAGTTCTTTTAAATATTTAAAAGAAGATAATTTTTGTTGTAATTTGAAACAAATGTTGCCTGTTTTATGTATTTACATCGTCTGATGAGAGGACGTCGGCTGGGAATCATAAGGCAACAGTTAAAACGAATTTAAAGCGATGTGGACAGAACACGATGAAAGCTGTCCCAGTCCTGACCGCTCTCTTACAGAAAAATAAGTGACATCCTACACGGTGTTTTTAACGCGATCTGAGGGCGGTGTAGAGGGTAGCGTCATCGTTCGCTGTGCAGCAGTAATGTCAACTTTACGACAAGTAGTTTCGCTTTCAAAGAAACATCCTGTATAATTCTGTTCAAGGTACACACTGACACAGGGAGGTAATAGTGTTTAGATTTGGCCTCCTTTGTTGCTGGGACGATTACCATCATTGGCCACTCTGTTGACGAAACTTAGAAGTGTTTTTGTGTTAATTTAGATATGACCAAACTTATATAATTTGTGCACCTTTTTTAAAGAGATTTATTACACAGACAGTGTATACAGCGTGTATAAGGATAAATTACAAAATTTTTCCTTCAACCCATTTGAATAAATATTTACACTATGGCACTAATGGAGCTGAATAATATGTATATAAATACATATGCAAATAACGGCAGTGATAAATTATGAACAGAAAAAAAAGACGCTGTGACTTCCGGTAAGCTAATTAAAGCAGTATATGCTTCGTGTGTTTATGCTTATATTTTTTGTGCAAGTTAGTCAGGTCAGCTAGAGTATAATTCCGTGTTTGTTGGACTAGGGCGTTGGGGTGTGAGGGGTAATGAGAGAAAAATTCGTCCGTAAGGCGGTGGATGAGAATGGGGATGGGATCGATGTTTAGAGACTTGTGGAGGTGGGAAGTGGGGTTCGTCTGGAATGGTTACAGATGACTTGGAGACATTATGCACCTGTGTAGCTTTAACATGTTTACGTTTGAGGCTGTGGTTTTGTAAGTTTTGTGCGTTGGCCACACAAAGAAATGCATATTTTTGTCCCAGCTCTACAGACATAAATCGCTCAAGCTATTCGTCCTAGATGTGTTTATGCGACCTGATAATTACCCTTTGTATTGTTTATTTGCGTTAGATATATCAGTAGTTGCCATTTAAATTAATGGCATATCTTCTTTTAATTCTGTTTACAATATGTCTGCTCTGTTTTTCTATGTTCATTGGTCAGAACAATTTGTATTCCATTCATACCCGTTGGTGTGAAATAAAGAATGCGGAATTTTTCGCTTTGTCACAAACAAAATAACGAACTTCAAAACATCTAACACTTTAACGAAAGAAATATAACGTAGTTTTTAAGTATGTAGTCGTCCTAAATTAAAAAGTGGGACATCTTAACATTATTTTCTTTAAGTTGGTCATCTTCTTATATTGGCCGGTTTTGGGTTGAGGTACGGATGACCAACATACACACAGGCTTCACGATATATTCTTCCCTCCTTGTATCCAAAATGGATGTATAGATTTCCTTCATTTTCTGTTCCTGTGTTTGGCAGATGCGTGACGTCACATACTGATGCTTAGTGACGGTTGCTGCAAATATGATGATCTTGCTGGCGGAAGGCATACATACTTTACGTAAGTACATTACATTACGTAATTACACACGTACAAGCGTTGCATAAATTACATACAAATTTCGCATAGATAAAATACATACCTTGCATACACTATGTACTCTATGTAAGCACTCGCATCTACGCGCTGCCGTCTGTATCGCTTCGGTAGACCGATACCGCAGTCTGAGGATACTACACCATGCTGTGGCTCAGGCGATTGGATATTCCCTGGCTTGTCACCAATGATCCCCTGGTTTCATCGCTACTCTTTGCGTCTGAGACAAGTTTTGGAAAAACTGGTACTGAGACAGACTCTTCTACGAGTACTTTTTTGTTTTAATACCTGTGCCGTGCATCTTTCATTATTTTGTAAAATAACCAACCAATGCACAATTAATTGACAAACTATCACACTGCTCCTACATGTTTCGACACTATCGTGTCATCCTCAAGGAGCTCGTAGTTAGTACCTTGTCAAGTTACGCAAGTATGTCAAATGCAGTTGCTGGTAATACTTACTTACGCCATGGAGCAGAGTCCTTCTTGAGAAGCTAACTGGTTCTGCAGCTAGTCAAGAAATTCCCCGCACTTTGTGGAACCCAAAAGTTCATCACCGTATTCAAAAGTGCCCGCCATCTGTCCCTATCCTGAGCCAACTCCATTCAGTCTCCATCCCTCCCACTTCCCGAAGATCCATCTTAATATTGTCCTCCCATCTATGTCTGGGTCTCCCCAATGGTTCTTTCCCTCAGGTTTCCCCACTAGAACCCTGTGCACACCTCTCCTCTCCCCCATACGCGCCACATGCCCCGCCAATCTCATTCTTTTCGATTTTGCCACCCGCACAATATTGGGTAAGGAGTAAAGATCCCTAAGCTCCGCATTATGTAATTTTCTCCATTCCCTGTTACCTCGTCCCTCTTAGGTCCAAATACTCTCCTCAACACCCTGTTCTGAAACACACAAACTATCACACTGCGCCTACATGTTTCGACACTATCATGTCATCCTCAAGGAGCTCGTAGTTAGTACCTTGCCAAGTTACACAAGTGTGTCAAAAGCAGTTGCTGGTAATACAATTTAAAATTAAGATATTTCACATAGGTTTTATGCTGCTGAAATCTCCGTATTTAAAATCTTTAAAAATATTAAAATTGTCCTATTTGTAACGAAATGGGTTCAAATAATTTTGTTTAATTCTCATGAAGTCCGTCTGTGTGGTGGCTGTATATACAATCTATAATAAATATGGACTTTATTAATGGATGTATAAACGTTATATCGCGGAGAGAATTATAGCAACAAATGATTTTAGCCCATTTTATTATAAATAGGACAATTTTAATATTTTAAAGATTTTAAATATTGAGATTTCAACAGCATAAAACCTATATGAAATATCTGAATTTTAAATTGTGTTACCAAAAACTGCATTCGACATACTGGTGTAACTTGGAAAGGTACTAAATACGAGCTCCCTGAGATGACACGATAGTGTCGACACGTGTAGGAGGAGTGTGATAATCGGTCAATTAATTGTGCATCGGTTGGTCATTGTACAAAATAAAAAAAAATCTCCGAGTACTTCGAGCTTCCCGGTTCAGTGTCTCATCACCATTGTTCCCTGCTCATTCAGTCGTCTATCACCGATGCAAAACAATCTCTGCACTCAGCAGCGTCGTTAAGTGACACACTTAGTCGAGTTTGATCCGTGCTCAATACGCTTGTGTTTGGTGGTGGACGGGGTGGCGCTGGGAAAGTTCTCTCCCCCCAGTACCTCGGAAATCCCCTGCCAGTTACCATTCCAAAAGTGGCCGCAGTACATACGGTCATAGATATAGTTCTCTTTAAAGTGTATAAAATTGGCCATTCACTGCGATTAAATTCTTGATTCAGTACTATAAATTTGTTTAGTAAAATTGTTGTTATTATAGGCTACGGAATATCAATTTCCAAGTTCATATCTGTCTGTAAGGGTTGCCACTTTCTTTTGCTAGAGATGGAGTAGTATGTGCTTATGATATTTTGTGAATCAGATTCAAAAGAACTCATAACTGCAGAACGTTGTGTACTTTGCTAACGGATTATCTCTAATGTGGGTGTGCCTACATATGTATTTAATTATTTACTTATTTTGTAATTTCATTTCCATCATTCCATATAAACTGTAAGCAGATTTAAAAAATAATATTTTTTGCTAAGGTATTTTCGAGATTTTTTTTAATTTGTTGTTTGTAAAAAAATCGTGGTCATTTACTGTGAACTGCAAGCAGTATATAACAAAATCTAGTGTGTTGTAAGTACAAGCATGAGATTTTTCGAAAAATGAAACGCCATGCCCAGATATTTTGCTTCAGTACTGATCATGCTCTTTTAAGTTCTAGATGAAACAAAATTAAAATGGGCAAATTTATTTTTCATCAGTACCCGGGAGGAATTTTTTACGTGCCAAATTATTTTTCGCTTTAAAAAAAAAAAAAAAATCTACAGTGACATATTTTGAATTGCTGCCAGTTAAATATCCAATACGCAGAACCCAGAATGTCGGCTCATACTTTGATCAACTCTGCTGTAGGTGCAGATGCTCACAGTGACGCCACTGTGCGCCCTCAAAACCAGACCGTCACGACGCAGGTCTGTAGATGAGACGCCGACCAGTTTGCGCACATATTGAGGATAAAAACAGTGAGCGACGCGTCGCGAGTCGCTGTTACGTCGGAGAAGCCGCTCGAGTGACGTCGTCAGACTGCCACTAAACGTTCAGGTAAGTGACGTAAACTGTGCCCCTTGCGACTGCCAGTCTGAGCAAAGAGTGTTATTCTCAAGTCGAAACATCCTTTTGTGTTGAGTGAATAGACACACAAAACGATAGACATAAGTCAGAACTAATTGTATAAAATACCTTATTTTATTGCCTAACACGTTCTACACGTTTCTACTTCTTCTTAAAGCCATTATGAGGCACGAGTTTCAGAAACGTAAGCGGTAAGCGTTTTGTAGCTCTAAACATCACTGGTTTTCTTTTAACTAGTAACGCTCCTGTGTATAAGCACATTATGTCTCTTACACTTCTGATACTTGTGCCTGAAGATTGCTTCGTGAGATAGGCGAAACGTGTAACAAGTATTAGACAATAAAATTACGCATTATCTAACACAGTCATTATTAATAGTCTGTTGTTGTATCTGTCTAAACAGAATTATGTTTTTATTTTTTGGAGCGACATTGTTGCAACCGTAGACTGAATTCATAAAATCATTTATTTTTTGTCTGAAAAGTACATAAAAATTTATAGCAATTTTCAAAACAAAGGTAAAAATTTTAAGAAGTATTATACAGTGAAAGATTCGATGGTTCCTTCTTTAAACTTACATGTTCAAGTATATAGAAAGTTTTCCATTGGTTAGTGTTTGGTCAAAAGAACGAATTTTCGGCAGCTAACGGAGACGTGGCGTTTCCGTAACCAAGAGGAAGTATTGGCAAATGTTAATTCTGAAGCACGTATCAATTTTGTTACACAATTTAGTTACATCTTAAGTTTCCACATTTGTATTTGGCGTTTGCTGTGTATTAAAATGTGTTGAGGAATTCAGAAAAAATTATAATCCTGAGGCCGAGGAAGTTGCTTGGTATTAACGCCCTGGACTCGTACTGAGTAGATGCTGTTTTCGAGTCCTGACCGTGTCACCAGATACCCATACAGACGGTCTGTGTGATTTCACCCTGTCCCTGCATGCACATGCGGCATTGGTACACTGATGGCACCACTGACGTCCCTTAAATTCGAAACCTTCCCATTTATTGACAACCTTACAGCGTGTTAAATTAAGTCAACAAAAGTATTCGATGTGCAACTTTGTTTGGTTTAGTAAACGTTGTACCTTCTATTTCGTTTAGATATTTTGGTATCGTGTCTAAATATTTGTTCGGTATCTCTGAATTATGTCAGTACCTCCTAGGTTAATATTTGCGTGAATATATTTTAGAAGAATGATTTTTCCACACGGACCCTTTGCGGCATTTTTTAAGAAAAAACTTACTGACAGCTACGAGCATATAAAAAGCTATCATCTTCTATGTAAATATTTTTTCTTGAGTTTCAAATCTCTTTTAAATAATCTGTTTGTAATAAGTTAATTTTGCCCTCCGTTTTTGGATTTTATCTCCAATACATGCGCGGTTCTGACAAGTGTTAACTTTAGACATTTTTATTACATTTTGAAGCTCAAAATTGGTGTCAACGGTGACGAAATGGTAATTTGTCACTCAAATTTATAATAATGTCATTTGTTTACTCAACCTATCTAACCAGTTTTTCGTGCACTAAAAAATAAACACATTCGATACCCAGTTTGCTTTGCTACATGTTTCCGCACTCCCGGGGTGCCAGCATCAGGGATATCCATAAGTTAACACAAGCAGTGCCTTCGAATTGGTTCGGAATGTACAGTAGAGACGCACATCAGAATTTCAGTTAAAACACACATCACCTCGTAAAATGTTCAAAAGTGAAAAACAATAGATTGAAAGGTTTGGCTCCATTTACGTTGTGTCATGGGCTCCAGGATGTTCACCCGAAGGTCAGTGGACGCCTAGAGGCCCACTTCGTACCCCAATATAGGTACAGTCCTGTAATGGGGCCAAGAATAGTTACGGGTCCTGCATTCGATGTACTCCATTTAGAGTATTCCGTCAGATACGTTAACCCTATTCCGCAGTATCGTTATTTTTTCACATTACATCGAATGCAGGACCTGTACTGTACTGTACTGTACTATATTGTACTGTACTGTACTATACTGTACAGTACTGTACACTACTGTGCTGTACTGTACTGTACTCCACTGTACTGTACTGTACTGTACTGTGCTGTGCTGTACTGTGCTGTGCTGTACTGTACTGTATACTGTATACTGTACTGTACTGTACTGTACTGTACTGTACTGTACTGTACTATACTGTACAGTACTGTACACTACTGTGCTGTACTGTACTGTACTCTACTGTACTGTACTGTACTGTACTGTGTTGTACTGTGCTGTGCTGTACTGTACTGTATACTGTATACTGTACTGTACTGTACACTCTACTGTACTGTATTGTACTGTACTGTGCTGTACTGTACTGTACTGTATACTGTATACCGTACTGTACTGTACTGTACTCTCTACTGTACTGTATTGTACTGTACTGTACCCATATTGGGTTACGAGTTGGGCTTCTAGACGTCCCCTGACCTTCCGATGAACATTGTGGGGCCCATGACACAGCGTAAATTTAGCCCAAAAACTCTCAAACTATCGTTTTTAACATTTTCACGTTTTACGAGGTGGTGTGTGTTTTAACTGACACTCTGATATTCCCTTCTGTTTTACACATTTGACCAATTCGAAGGCTCTACTTGTGTCAATATAAGTTAATCCCTGTTGATGGCACCCCGAGAGTGCGGAAACATGTAGTAAAGCTGTGACTTGAATGTGTTTACTTCTCAGTGCATGAAAAGTTGGTTAGACGGGTTGAATTTTGCATCGTGCACAGTGCATAAAATATTAAGTCATTATTTTAGTTAGGAAAAATTTACATGTAAAACTTCATCTCTGTTCTTAATGAACCACGTCATGAAAATTTATGGGGGAGTGGGACATTGGTCCACACGATCCAGTTATGGACTACACATGACGTTGGGTGGTCAGGTGCACGATCTGGCCGTTTCAGAGAAGGGAAATATGTTCGGGTTTGCATTAAGCTGGAGACAGCCTTCGCTGCAGAACTAGTTTGCACGTGGTGGTTCTTTTTTTAAATAAGTTATACAAGAAAGTATAATTTTGCCTGTTGTTCTGTATGGGTGTGAAACTTGGTTTGTCACACTGAGGGAAGAACATAAGCTGAGGATGTTCTAGAACAGTGTACTGAGGACAATATTTGGGCTTAAGAGGGACGAGGTAATAGAGGAGTGGAGAAAACTACATAATGAGGAGCTTTATGATTTGTACTCCTCACCCAATATTGTTGGGGTGATAAAATCAAGAATGAGGTGAGCAGAGCATGTGAGAGGTATGGCGGAGAGAGAGGTGCATACAGGGTTTTGGTGGGGAACCTGAGGGAAAAAGACCTCTTGGAAGACCCAGGCGTAGGTGGGAGGATAATATTAAGATAGATCTTCCGAAAGTGGAATGTGAGGCATGGATTGGATCGATCTGGCTCAGGATAGGGAGAGGTGGCGGGCACTTGTGAATGCGGTAATGAACCTTTGGGTCCGTAAAATGGGGGGAATTTCTTAACTGGCTGAAAACCGGTTAGTACTCAAGAAGAATTCTGCTCCATAGAGTGAGTTAGTGAGTGAGTGAGTGAGTGAGTAAGTAAGTAAGTGATATAAGAAACAGTATCAAAACATTACCGTAAAACTGTTAAATACACTTTATACACGAATGTCCTACAGTTGCGTTACCATGGCAACCAAAAATTAAAAACATAGACGTCGTCAGAGTGCGAGTAGTTTCATGCAACTTCAGTGTACGTTGTGGTGATGTGACTATTGAATCCCCTTGTGTATAAGAGTATTTATGTAGGCGTTATGTACTTGGCGAAGTTAATTGTTACCCTCGAGTCACAGAAAGAACACAGATTCCCCCACCCACCCACACAACCACCTAGCTGCTACTTCCTTATTTCGTCCTATCCCGAAGTTTCTCCCTTTTTCGCTCATGTATTCTCACTCTCTCTATCTCTCTCCCTCTCTCTGTCTTTGCCTTATCGGACATGCTGTTGGTGTTGAGTAAGGGAGGCGTGTGATGTATGATGGTAGGGGAGCAGGAGGCAGACTCGTGTTTATTCTTTCGCTGACCTGAGTATGGTTTCAGAAAAATCCCAGTGTCAGTTCTCATCCAGTTCTACTCTGTACTTCTCACTCAGTCCTTCCAAACAGAAGCGATACCCCGCATAACTTCCCCGTCATGTGCTTGCAGCGGCAGTGTGAGGCTCTGTCCTTTGATAATGTGCACTCTCGTACCAGCCCCCGATTGTATATGAGTTTGTGGAGTTGGTTGAATCGTAACTGGCAAGGAAAAACCCGATGCATTGGAAAAATAACCTGCCTCAGTGCTACTTTACACTTCAGAATGCCTTATGATCTTTCCTATAATAAAGCCCAGGCCCCGTGGGAGATACAACATGGCCGGAATTTCCTGTAAATAATGAGGAAGAATTTCTGCTTCATTATGGAATACCTGTAGAAATTCTTTCTCCTTTGGTGTTATTGAATAATTTTGTGCGTTTTGCTTGGCGTGAGGGTGCTAGAAATTTAATAATTTCATAAACGCATAAAAATACTTTGCTTTTATTTTACGTACAACAGGTAAAATGTATGAAATTTTGCTATCGTCCTGTTTATAACACAATTTCCCAAGTTATTTCCAGCTGTGTAATCAACGGAACGGATGACAATCTAATTTTGCCTGTTGATTTTGTTCCACGTTGGTTTGAAATTTGGTCTCTTGCACCTAAGGAAGGTATGCGTTATGTCGGGTGTTTAGGAAGAGCGGTGTATATTCGGATCAAAGTGGGATGAAGTGACAGAAGACTGGAGAAAATTGTGTAATGGGGCGCTACATGATTTGTATTTTTTTTAACTGATAAGTGAGACATACAGCATGCATGGAGTGTACGATGACTGCATTCAAAAATGTAATAGAAAATTCTAAAGAGAAGAGATCACCTATAAAACCTGTACTTATAGGGGGATAATATTAAATAATGAGTTTAATATTACTCTGTATTAATCTGAGTTATTTTAGAAGGCAACAGGAGACTTTTGACTCCACAATGAAGCGCCGTGTTCTATAAAATACTCGAAATTTCTATACCATGTAAGAATCCCTAAAAGGACGATTTTCCGTGGAGTCAGGTACTACAAATTAAATTCCTCTTCATTTTCAACGCTTGCTTTGTCTTGAAAATTGAGGAAGGTGTAATTAACCTTGCCTTAGCGATGTTAGGAAAGGGGAGAGAGCTCAAAAGACTAATGAACATGAAACTGGAGTTTCCTAATGACTCTGTCTCTCACACTGAACATGTTCGTGGAAAGAAAAGGGGTAATTGGCACAGGAGCGATTGACCTGTTAGAGGTCAGTACGTGCAATAAATTACCCTTCTTTACCTCATGGTCTGTGACTGCTGACAATAAAATTAATGAGAATGGTTCGCTGTGTTGAATGGTTGTGAAATTGGAACCCCGAATCTTCTGCAAGGAGCATATTGCGTCCCGATTACCCAGGAGGCGCGCAGCTGGTCAAGAAATCGTCGCGTTTTACAAGACTTTTAAGTTACATTTCCGTGCTCACAACAGCCGATAGAACGTCTAAACAGCCACGTAAATTTACCTCGAAATCCTGTTTCTTGATTATTTTAGGTTCGTTCGCATCTCCGTTTTGGGCGTACTGAACACTACCCCCCCCCCCCCCCCCCCCCCCCCCCCCCCCCTCCCACAACCCCCCACCCCCCGCCCACGCCCCCCCAACCACAGCAACACAGGAGACCATAATAAAAAAAAT
>Ga0123355_10014931_pt1 | contig 12169 bp, 8 predicted proteins | sample TergutEmb28metaG_3_FD_89872 | JGI IMG/M metagenome (GOLD analysis project Ga0123355, IMG submission 89872) | Embiratermes neotenicus P1 segment gut microbial communities from Petit-Saut dam, French Guiana - Emb289 P1 | ecosystem: Host-associated > Arthropoda: Insects > Digestive system > Gut ...
ATGTTTATGCTTGCATCATGCTTACACACGTGCAGGCATGCTTACTGAGTGATGTCATCACCTCAGTGAACAGAGACGTCCTGTTTCGATCACACAACGCAATAAAATCAGGAAAAGCGCTTTGGAGCGTTAGGGAGGGGAAAGGGTTAATAGACAGAGGACCTATATGATGTCACACTAATAATTAGACCATGTCAGACTCCAGCTATATTATACACCAGCAAACATGAAGTTTCAAAGTCTTCTGAGGTCAAAATATCACAACTAATGCAAACATATGCACTCAGACATGTCACTCCAGAAGTAAGGATAGTCTACTTCATTTCACATGTCCAAAACATGAAGACCATCCCCCTTCCATTCGAGTCAATTGCTGCATGCTAGCATCGTCAAATTGGAAATGAGGTCACATCTCAAAGCCAGGTAGAGCTACCCCAAATGTTGGATGTGGTCGCTCCTCTTCTACACTTCTGTCACTCTCCTCCTCCATGTCTTTGTCTGCATTTGCCGCTTTGTCCATGTCATCCAAACTCTCAACAGAGCTGTTGTTATGACACTGCTGAGAGAGGTAACAGCCTGTGAATGAGATCTTTTAATTTCCTTTCATCCATTTGTTCATTTTGACAAAAAACTCAACTTTACTGAAGCAGCTAGCTAGCTAGTCAGAATTCCTTGAACGCCATGCTGCTGCCACAAGGCAGAAAGCCTGTAGATCATTCAGCTGAAGCTATTGTTTGCTGTCCAACAAGCTGATAGTCTGCATGAATGCCTTTCTATACTTGGCCTTCATGCTGTTGAAGTTGTCTCAGTCTAGATGCAGCTGGTGCAACTGGCAGGAAGACAGTCTTAAGTTTCTTAACACTCTGACATGAGAACTAAACTTCCCAGTGCGATCTGCAGAAGAGCAGAATTTAAATGACAGCTGGATAAGAGCAGCCATTGGCATTCGCTGGTGTTCAATGTTTTGAGCATCACACTGCATGTTAGAAATACATAACATTTAGTAGTAACAGGTTAAAAACCTGCTATAACTCGCTGATCAAGGGCACACTTATTCAGAAACAGTATGACTTTTCTTATAACAGACACCATCTTTGAACCAAATCCTTCCTATTCACAGTGCTGGTTAGTCCTTAGATCAACAGACACTAAATTAAGGATAAAATACAATGGGTATATGGAGCCTTGGTCAGGACCACAGCATATACAGAGTGTCCCAGGAGGAAAGGTCAATATTCTGGGAGGTCATAGTATTCTAAGCAAAAATGTTTATATGAACACGTGTCCTATTCCAAACGGTTTCCGAGATAGAGCTATTTGAATGTACAACTGCAAAATTGTTGATAAGAAAGAGATATTACGTGTATGTAATGTTTCTAATACCGGTATTTATTGTTGGAGTGACAGAGAGTTGGTACAGTTTACAGTATAATAAATGTTCAAAAATTCCACTGTCAACATCAATTTTAGACGATCGTATGACAGGACAAAATTACCTAGACTTTCTGCAAAATGAATTACCAAAACAACTAGAGGATGTTCCTTTGGCTACACGGATTGCTATGTACTTTCAGCATGACAGAGAACCTTCTCATTATACCCGACATGTGATGTAACATCTCAATGACACTTTTTCTAATAGGTGGATCAGTCATGGCAGTACCATTAACTGGCCACCAAGATCTCCAGACTTAACCCTGATAGATTTTTGTTTATGGGGGTTGATGAAGAGTGAAGTGTACAGAAAAAAAGTGGATACACGAGAAGAACTGCTTGTTAACATACTGGATTTTATCGCCTGCATAAAGGAACGTCAAGACACACTCAGTGGAACAATACGCCATGCCTTCACACGAGTTGCAAAGTGCATTGATGTTGACGGTGGAATTTTCGAACATTTATTATAAACTGTACCAACTCTGTCACTCGAACAATAAATACCGGTATTAGAAACAGTACGTACATGTAATATCTCTTTCTTATCAACAATTTTGCGGTTGTACATTCAAATAGCTCTATCTCGTAAACTGTTTGGAATAGGACACATGTTCATATAAACATTTTTGCTTAGAATGACCGATATTATGACCTCCCAGAATATTGACCTTTCCTCCTGGGACACCTGTATATCTTAAATAAAGTTCAATCTATAAGAATATAATAAAGCAAAATCCACAAAGAATAGTGATACCCAATCACATAAGGATGTTACAATGACCATTCTAAAATGACAATGCATGTCCCATAAACTGGGGTTTCACTGTACATGATCAAGAGTTGACCTGTTGTGGCAGAATTCATACTGATTACCAAAAATTTTATTCAGTCATAAATTGTATGATTCATGCCAGAAAAAAAAATGAATACAATTTTGTGAGGTTCACATGAGGTAGATTCCTTAGAATTTACTGCATTCACTCCCATCTCAAATTTTACAAATACAAACAATAACTCCTTCCATGCCTGTACAATTCTTATGCACAAGGAGCAGTCAGAAAGCAATGCATCATATTTCTAGCACCTCATTTCTACTTTTCAAGGGAATAACCACTTTACCAGTGAAGTCCTTGAACATTCTTGATTATATTCTATTATATTTTATTAGGTTTAGCTCTTCTGCTCAAAGGATGGCAGCACTACAGCTGATTCTGGAACAGGAGAGACTGATGTGCAGTTTGAACAAGCAGTGATGGCATTTTTGGTTGAAGGTTGGAAGCTGACTTGCATTCGTGAATGTTTACTCAAAGTGGGTGCAGCAGTTACTGTGGACGTGAGTACTGTTTGGTAATGGGTAAGATGGATTGAAGGAGCTGAAACAGGAGGAGCAGCACTGCATGACAAATATAGAGTGGTCACACTCACACTGCAGTGAACCCATATATCTGCTGGGTTGATAAACTGATATTCAGTGACCAATGCAATGAAACAGATGAATTATGCTCCAACTTATCCATCAATAAAGGCAGTGTAATGGCAACTATTGAAGGGCTTGGCTATTTCAAGGTTTGTCCCCAACCCCTCAGTCCCACAGATAGCTGATAGAGGCACACAAAAAGACAAGGACAGCAGTCACCACTGATCTTTTGCACCAATACAAAACTTTATGTGAGAGCTTCTTGTCGCACATTGTCATGGGTGATGAAACCTGGGTCCACCATTTTGAACCCAAATCCCAGCACCAATCAAGGATGGCACCATACAAGAAATCCAAGGAAGAATTTAAAAGTGTGCTGGCAGTTGGAAAAAAGCATGGATGGGATAATAATGGTGTTATTCTCATGAACTTTTTGCCTAGCAGGACAACAAAGAACTCTGACCACTATACTGCAACACTTGGCACTCCAAATGATTACCTTTGTAGAGTTCGTCCCACAAGAAAAATGTCCGAAGTGTAGCTCCCTCACAACGCTAGGCCAAACATAAGAACACCACAGGGGCCATCACAAACGTTGGACGGAATCGTTAACATATCCACCCTAGAGTACTGATCTCACACCATCAGATTATTAACTGTTCGGTCCTTTGAAAAAAGCCTGCGAGGACACCATTATGCCAGTGTTGAGATACAGCATATGACAGTGGTTGCAGAGAAGGAAGAATGTTGACAAACATAAAGACTATATCGACTATTAACTATGCATTAACATTATAGTGAAATTTTGTCAAACTTGCATACATCCATATTTTAATATCATAAAATAATAATAATAATAATAATAAAAAGAGGCATTACTTTCTGCCTGCCCACTGTAATTCAAAATACAAACACCCAATCATCAACACATTATACCTGCTATTTCAAGACATTTGAAACTGAAAAGCCACTTCCAAAAATATATTCATGGTTCAACGAGAGTTTTGTGATGGTTCCTTCAAACTGTTTCTACAACCGTCTCAATCTGTACAGACAGAAAGTGCAGCTTTGTCTTTTCAGTTGCAGCAAATTCATATGGGAAGAGCTGTCTTCTCCACAAGAGGAGAATGGGCCCAGCAAGAGAAAATACTGATATGAAATTAGAGAATGTGACAGAGTGCTCCAGTACCAATACTTGTACATAATGAAAGCGATAAAGTTAACAAATTCATTTTCTTTTTCAGGTAGAAGTAAGTACCTTCTGTTACACACCCCACCATTTGATACTATGCATGATGCATATATGCATGTGCTGCACTGCTGAAGCAAAAATGATACTGTTTCCATGGAGTGACATACAAGGTGTACTTATAATGAGCATGTTGTAGTTAGAGTGAGCACCCATTCAACATATTTACTGACAGAAGGAATGTTTGTACCAGCTCTTTAAGCATTTCATCTTTCTCAACAGAATTATCACGCAAGTCTATTGAGGACAAATTGGTGCAAGGTTGCAGGAACTTAACTTCTTCTGCGGTCGTGATGATGTTGCCTCGCAGTGACAGAATTTGCAGTGACATGAGTGAGGGCATCCCCTGAAGACTTGCAATGGCATTACTGTCCAGCTTCAGGACCTATCATCAACATAGTACAGCATGCACTTAATATCAAAATTAGAGGGCTTTCTGTTTGGTCAGGAATATTAGAAACCACTTTCACTCAAAATTTAACTGAGTCCCCTAGCATCATGTTTCATCAAAATTTTTTCATGGTGTACTGCTCTTCATTACCCTGCCAGAAGGAAAGAAACTGTTCTCCGAAAATGAAGCTACTACTGACCAATAATGCATGTCCTTTATTTCAAAGGTACTCAGTTTGAACCTGAGCTGCAATACACACCACCTTAAAGTTTTTCATGTCATACCTCAGCCTTTCCTGGTGAATACTAACTTGTGTAACAACTTCAAATGGGTCATAACAATATCCTTCCTATTCTTTCCACTCCATTGTGTATGATGAACCTGTGACCATTTCTGAAGATAAATTATCTCTACAACTAATCAGCTTCATTCAATAATGTAAGACTCAAGTATTACATGAATATGGACTGGCTATGGGCTGGATAACTAGGGTTTCCCTTCCATCCCATCAAATAGCAACAGGAGTGTTTCCCACAAATATATGCAATGCATGAACCTGAGCATGCAGCTCCATCTAATGCTGAGATTAAAAATGCACGGAGCTTCAGGTAACATACTTCCACCAACCTGGCAACGTTGAAGAGGGTGAAGTTGAGGAAGTGAGCAGCTGCTTAGATTGTTGCTGCTGAGGTCAACTGTGTGCACACAACTCAGGTAATGGCAGTTGTAGAGGGCTGTCAAATTCAGGCTTGACAAATCAATATTCTGGTCTAACTCACTGCACTTATCAATGGTATATTCCATCTTATACCGACTCCCTGAAAGTCCAGAAACAAAACAGAGAACCTCAGGAATATAACCAATCAGAAAGATGTTCCTTTGACTTATATAAATCTCCAAGAAAAACCCAAGCTTCTTCTGGAACAGCAAGGACAAAAGAAATAACAGAAAAACAACCCAGTATGCAAGGATAAAGAAGCAACAATGTAGCATATACATTTCAGATAAAGAAGCAGCAATGCAGCATATACGTTTCAGATAATAAAGCATCTCAGTATGATGTCAAATCTAAAAATTGCCAATTATGCAAATATGACATAGAATTAACATTCTGGACACAGTCTAGTCCTCTGGCAATCTTCCTGTAATACTCATCATATTTTAAGAAAATGTATAAGAAAATTGCATGATTATATAAAGTGTAGAGGAATTCCCAGAAAGTACTTACTATTTGCATTTACTCTACAAAACAGAATCACCAGATGATAGCAAATGATTTGTAAACAGTGTTCTGCTAATAGTAACATGTTTTCACAAATACTTTTATTTCTGCTGCCAATTATTTGCAACTAATATCTTTGTCATAACTTCTATTTAATATTGATAATACTGATCTCGCATATTATCTGAACAGTAAATACTGATACAGCTGTCAATCTGTGGCAGCTACTGCCAACAGCCTAAAGTTTATTCATTGATGACAGTAAGTGTAAACAGACAAAACAGAGATCTGCAGGCATACTACTTAATGTTAATGGTATGATGTATTTCAAATTTAAATTACAATTAAAATTTAGAAATAATGAAAATTACTCTTCTATAGTTGTAAACTTCCATACAGGTTACTATAAAAAATTTGTTAACTTATAATTAAAATTTAGAAAGAGCAAAAGTTATCATGACAGGAAGACTGCTCACTGCTACATTGTCACCTCTCTGTTGCTTAAACTACTTCAGCAGCACCTCAATGAGGTCACTTTGTTCAGGCTTTTGAAAACTATTTATTCTCAATCCGTTCTATTTGAACAAATGAAAAACTTTAGTTCTGTTTTACCAAAACCTATGGATCACAGCATTTACAAAACTAAATTCCAACACATGTCAGCTTTTTTGTTTCCATTTTCTATTTCTTGTATCACTTTAACTCTTCCTTTGATGCTCAAAACCTTCCTTGCATTCATGACTGTAGCCATGTGATCACATTACCAGTCTCCTGTTAAGTGCAGGAGTAGGACAGCAAAGGCGAACTTTACACACCAAGGAATTACTGTTATTACTGTCATTGTCAAGGCCTGAAATATATATGGCTATCTAAGAGGGGACAAAGAGATGGCTGCATTATAAAACAGTCTACTTCTTGGAAAATTATATTTGAACTGATGGCTGGCAATCTCATAATATTTGAGGTAGATGTTCTTACATAAGTTGCACTAAGCAGGGCAGAAAAACATGTGCCTTATGGTGAATCAGTTGGTACCACAGAATGTACAAGCTTATAGCCGAGATGTTACACAAACCAAGGTCGTTATAAGAGTTCAACTGTGTGTGTGTCTGTGCGTGCGTGCACATGCATGTGTGTGTGTGTGCGTGTGTGCGCGCGCGCGCGTGTATTACTCGTATACAAGTGTTCTACAATTCATTTTATTCTGAGAGTTTCCAATGGCCATTTTTGTAGTTTTATTACACTCTGTTCATCTACAGTTCATTTGTAGTTCTTTTGTAGCTGTATAAAATGAAGATCAAACATGCCAGAAGAGAAGAGGAATAGTGACAATATTCTCATTTCACATGTACACGATCTTTAAGGTTTCACAAGTGACAGAAACGTATACTTGTCAGTACTGTGAAGTAAAAGTGAATTCATCAACCAAGTTCCAGGTGCAGCACCATGTTGCAACAGTGAAACACAAAACATAAAAAAAACTGAACTACGGACAAAGCTGTGCCCAAATGCTACCAAACAGTCCATCCAGATTTTGCTAAATAACCCAGCTGATTCAGGTGATAAACCAGTACAATTTGCAAACCACTTGTATAAGGATATACACACAGCCTTTGTTTCTGCCACTATTCCCAAGGGAAAATTATGAAACACTGAATCAGTAAACTTCCCAGCAAAGTTCCAGATGAATTTACGTTAAGGAAAAATTACACTTCACAACTGTGTAACATGCCACTCAATAGATGCAGGAATGAAGGGACAATTCAGTTTGGGTGTCAATGGATGCAGCCAATGATAGTGAACAACAGTGTGTCCCTAATGCCATATTTGGCACTTTGGGAGTGGAACAGCCAGCAAATTATATGAAATAATGCTGGATGTACTGCAAAATGTAAATTATTCTCCAACTGCTGCATTCTTTAATACTTACTTGTGTCTTTTGTGGCCGAATGGTATTTTGCGTGACACAGTGCTGCTAGTTATGTACAGATGCAGCACCTTATATGATAAAAGCTATAAGCACATTGCAAACTGTAAAATGATATATCTTACATGCCTGACCCAATGGTTTACATTTCATAGCTAAGACATTTTGTTCCAACTTTCAAAACATCAATTCATGAATCTGGTGGTTTGCCCATTCCTTCATCTCCAGCTATAACCCATTGGGGAACCTGGCTTGAAACTACTGCATATTATGCCAAAAAATTTGAACTCATCAAATGTGTAAGCAGCAAATTCAGTGCAGATGATGCAAAGCATATCAAAGAAGCTCAAGATGTGCTCGACATGAAATGAATATGGGAAGATTTGGATTTTATTCATTCAATTTACTTTGTTGGCAAAAGCCATACACAAACTAGAACAGAAAGGACTGACCCAAATTGAAAGTTTAAATGTAGTTTTAGAAGTATGGAATGCTTTGAATGCAATCAAAAGGAGGTATTGAAAAGAAAAAAACGCACTCAGTGCCATCTAAAAATGCTGGCTACCACCAGTAACTAAAATCTCTTAAGTGTTTAACAGTGAAACTTCCATTGACCACTCTTTTGAAAATATCACACTTACAGATAGTATGAAAATGAAATATGCTCGTGTACTTGCATGTGATGTTGAGTTTTCCCAAAATATGAGAACATATTTATCAGTAATAGGCAGAATTTTTTGTTTCAAAACTTAATGCACTGCATAGTGATTAAATGCAATACATTAATTAATTACTTCTAAGGATGCCATTCTAATTTTCTTATTCCATACACAATTTTTATCTTAATCATTTTAATACAATAAATGATAAATGTACTATATAATATTACTGAAATCAATTGTAAGCAAAATAAATGGACTCATTTCTGGGCATGCACACATTCTTAATGCATATTTCCATCTGTAACATGTACCATATTTCAAACATTTGACTGCATATCTGCATGAATGTTTTTGGATTCTTTAGTGCATACAAATCCAAAGCATATTAATGACACTATGATATATGTTCTAAAGCCCTTTTTCAAAATGCAATGAACTGCTAATGAGGAATGTTTGACTTATTAAAATTGCCATTGCAGGTTTCTTATGAACACTTTGCCATCTGGTCACATATAAAATGTGACTGCTATACCATGCATTTTGCAGCTGTCCTATATCACTTATTATGTCAAGGTTATCAACACCTTGAAGCAGAATGTTTGGGTCTTAAGTTACCAACACACAGACCCTTCCTGACGCCACATTCTTGGAACCATACAATTGCAACAAAGTGACCACAGATTCAGATACCTCTATTGTCTTTCATCACTTCCTTCAGTAGAAACCGTGGCTTTGTGTAAGAGTGTTACGAAAGACTATGGTATTTTGTGTGAGTTATATTTTGATACATATTCTAATGTCTGAAATTTTGGACAGTGACAGTGATGTCACCACAACTCCTCCACGTAAACAATTTTGAACTGTCCCTTAATTTTTACTAGTGACAGTGGCAAGTATAAAGTAAGAGGAAGAAAGTAGTGAAATCCAGGTGGCTCTGAAGATAAAACAAGCCAGAAAATACAAGATGCAGTGAGGCTATTCAAAATACGGCCTGTATATGAATATTTTATACAGAAATACATGTCAGTTTACAACCAAAAGAACTGTCACCTGATGACACCATGATCCCATGGTGGGGTCATCTGAAATTTAGGACATGCAATCCAGGAAAAATAAAATATGGTATTGGGTTATATCTGTTAAGATGAAATATACATTTGGGGGACACAGTTTTATCACTTTAGACAGAAATATAGGCCGGAATCCTCTCACCTATCAAGCCATTGTATAATAGTGTGAGATAAGTTGCAATATTGCTAGACAGAAAGGCAAGACTTGAAGCACTATGAGGACTAACAAGGGGCAGTCCAACTATCCTAGAACACGAAGCCAACCACTGGAAAATATGGCAGTCTGCATTCCAAAGGAAAGGTGAAATAACAGTCCAAGTGTGGACAGACAAAAGATTTGTGAAACTGACAAGTATGATCCATGTTGCAACAGGAGTGAATGCAGGAAGGAAAGACAGAACAGATCTGGAAATATATACACCTTACACTGTTTTTGGTCCAATAAATTCATGAAGGATGTAGATAAGGCTGACAAGTACCTTAGTTTTTACTCAGATCTACGGAAAACTGTCAAATGACAGAATGTATCTGCTAAACTGTCCACCCTTAAATGTATTTTTGTGTACAAAACAGCAAACAAAAACAAGAAATAATTACACAGACTTCCTGCAAAATGCAGCAAATTCCCAGATATCAGAAGTCCTGAATCCAAATGAGTTGAGTTCTTACGAATTGCAGTTGCTAGAAAAGCAACCAACACAAAGGGGGTCTAAACAGGACTCCCCAGGCAGATTCTCAGGGATTTCAGCAAACACAAACTGGACAAAATTGTTGCTGGGGGGGGGGGGCAAGTAGTACCATGCCAGACAGTGTAAAGTATGCACTGCACATAAGAAGAGAAGTGAAACAAAATGCATTTGTCAATTCTATTTTGTTCCGCTTCACAAAAGGTCTTAGTTTGAGAAATACCACTCTGTTAGGAACTGCTAGATTGTTTAAATGCAGTTTCTTCAGTACTGGGTTCAAGAGTTTCATCTAGACATTCAAACTGCAAGTAAGAATATACTGAGGGGTTGAACATTTGAAGTGTGTAAAATGTCTGGGAACTCTGGGTATTTAATTACAGGGCCATCCGATTGGCAAAGTGTTAAGGTTTGTGGTACATGATGAAGATGAAAGGCCTATAAAAAGCCAATGAGCAGCACATTACAGTCACTAGTCCCTCTCCTCCCTTAAATTAATATCATAACATGCAATATGATTCAGAGGAGCTGTAGTGAAACGGAACTTGAAACCTGCAGTCTGAGGCATGCATCAGGTCTTTTAATTGGATGATTCTACTGTGTTCGAATTGGCTTGTTGTGTGGGAAAGAAGTAATTCTGGACTAAGAGGAAATGAAATCCCTGAACATTTTACTACTCACTAACACTGGAATGGTCACTCTTTAACAGATAACTGACTTTTTAAATATACAAGGCAATAGTTCTGAATCTGAATTAAGTATACCTTGAATGAGCTGAATTAATGAGGTGCTGCTCCCTATGACACTGTATGCAAGACATTTTGTAACACAAGTTCATTTCAAGAGTCTGATGAATTTTGTTGTACTGATTATTAAAACTAAAAACAACACAAAAGTAAGTTTTGAGGGTGTGAACTAAATTAAACTGACCAGTTAGCCATATATATAAGAGCAGGTTTCAGATCAATAAAATACTTCTTGAACAACTTAGTAACTATCAACTACCTGTAAGGACCTAAACCAGATTCCAATAATTTTTGATAAAATTAACAGACGTTTCCTCTTAAGTATTGCCGACACTCTTATTATGAATTAAAAAGCACTGAGAAGAATACCTGGGCCTATAACATATAAAGTAATAGGTTGACAGTGAAAATTACATAATGAGAGACTTCATAATTTGTACTCTTCACCATGTATTATTTATTAGAACAATCAAATATGAGAGGATGAGATGATTGGTAAACATACATACATGGAGAAAATCAGAAGTGAATTCAAAATTTTAATCATAAAACCTCCAGAAAAGAAACAATTTGAAAAACAAGGGTAGAGTGGAGGATAACATTAAAATACATGTTAGTGAAATAGGGGCAGATTGAATTCAACTGGTTCAGAAGAGAGTCCAATGGCAGTACCTTGTGAAGACTAGGCTTCCAGGTATTATAAAAGGGTAAAACATTTTTGACAAGCTAAGCAAATGTCTGCTTCTCACTGCAGACTCAACTCTACAGTTGGTTGGTAGTTACTCAAGGTGTTCATGCACAGTGTGTAACTAACACAAATCTTTGTAGTAGCCACTACGATGACAGTCCACTTCAATAAGTTGGTTCAACTTGGCAAATGTGTCCTCCTGGTACTTGTGCCTGTCAATAGCCTGCATCAGCAGCACACATGTCAGCAGTGTCCCTGAAATAAAATAACAGCTGTATCACTTATCACTAACATTGCTGTTATTCTCATGCTTTCAAGAAGTCCAATAAAAAGGGCAAAAACCGTAACAGTAATATGGTTAGCATTTCTTTTTTTAAGCACACACAAGGATTCATTGTATTGGCATAGAGTACCTTCAGGTAAATTCTACTTATATATCAATATCACTATCACATGGTGAATTCCATGATAACAATGAAGGACCAAGAACCAAGGTATGATGGTGTATCATAACACCTGTGGTTCAGGAAATGTCACTAACTCCAGAAGACTGATTCATGAGAACATTCCTATAACTTACTTACTTACTCCATGGAGCAGAGTCTTTCTTGAGAAGCTAACTGGTTCTGCAGCTAGTCAAGAAATTCCCCGCACTTTATGGAACCCGAAGGTTCATC
>Ga0123355_10014932_pt1 | contig 12168 bp, 10 predicted proteins | sample TergutEmb28metaG_3_FD_89872 | JGI IMG/M metagenome (GOLD analysis project Ga0123355, IMG submission 89872) | Embiratermes neotenicus P1 segment gut microbial communities from Petit-Saut dam, French Guiana - Emb289 P1 | ecosystem: Host-associated > Arthropoda: Insects > Digestive system > Gut ...
AGAAGAAGAAGAAGAAGAAGAAGAAGAAGAAGAAGAAGAAGAAGATAGCACGAATGAAAGGGTATAGTACAATCTGAATATGAAGTTGTTATGAATAACATCACAAGATGGTAACGGCGGAAACTGGGATTTGCCTGAAAAAGTCCATCTAGATAAGAGCATCGATTTTTGTATTGTTTTTCTGTCAAGTGTAGTATATTAGACCTAATATAAACGTAGCTGTGTTTGTGTAATTTTTCAAGTTACTGATGAAAGATGTTTTTTAAAACTTCCTTTCAACACATTCCTGTTGAAAGTGCAGCAGTCTTTACGTTGATACGTCACGAGGGGCATGACCTGACTGGACTTGACGACTTAGGAGACGGCCTTAAGACGTTTTCATCCAGAAGGCCAACAACTTGCAAATCGAAGCCGCGCACAGACGTTAAGTGCGTTTAAATGAAGACATGCTTAAAATAAATATAAACCAAATCTCTATCTCCGTTTCTTTCATAGCGTATTAAGAAACGACCTTTACTGAACTTACAGATTCGCTGTCGTATTCACAAACTCCAGCCATTAGACAATATCACGAATAAGCTCAGACCGGTAACCATTTACACGCCCTAAAGAAACTCGTTTCGACATGTCACAAGCGGTCTCTTTCCTTAAAAATTACAGTCCCAAAAGATAAGACGTCTTGTTTTCTGGTCAAAATTTACTGATGTGTCGGAAAATCCTACTGCTCTATCTTCACAATACAAAGTCGTGTTCTTCCCTGACGTCTGAGACAAACTTTGTACGCGTTCTCCTTCGTCCTAAGCATGTTCCACATCCCACCCATCTCAAGCGCCATCTCAAGAGAAATGATCAAATTCCTGATATATAATTTTCTTCATCTTTATGTTACATAATCTCACAAAAATTGTATAATTACGCGTTGGTACATAAAAAACTTAGCAATTGTTTATAGCACAACAGTATTTTATAAATCCGAATAGGAAGAACATAAGAGGTACCCTCTGTAACTCATCAGGTGACTAAATTTAGCTGTAACTTGCTGAGTGCGCTCTCAATAGGGTACAAAGAGTTTCAGGAACACGGTTTGACTGCTAAACCACAAATCACAGTCCCCCAGATCTCAGGATCTAAACTCTACAGAAACTTTTCTATACGATAACTCTCAGGATCGTGTCCAAAGTTTGTGACCTATCAGCAGTGTCTGGCACATTTGTTTATGCAGTTAGAGAAGCCTGTGCATCAGCTGAACAAGAAGCCTTGCTACAAGATGTAGAAGAATTTCCACGTTTATTAATATAAGAACTAACAGTGGAATTCATATTTAGCCTCTGTTGGTCCTAAGGTGTGAGGTTTTGAGTTACATTTCAACTGACTATAGTTTAATATACGTTCCTGAGTTTTGTTCTTATTACAATTTTAAACATTTTATGCCCGCTGACTTTTCAGCAACACTGTAGTGAAGTTGTCGCTGTGCACATTACGCAGCAACACGAGGGAGTGGAGGAATAGCTCCACTCATTCTTATCCCCGGCACTAAAAGGAGGTGGTTGGTCAGATTCACGGCCAGAACTCTTTGTCCCATCGCACAAACGATCGGTAACCGTTGAACTGGAGGCTGAGCGGGGTACAGAGCCAGTCTGGACACATGGGAGGGGGGGAATTCTCTTGCCGCTGTTGGGAATGCTTCTTATATAGCTCTACAGGCTTCTCATGTAGCCCTCCCGACTTAAATTTAGTAGTAACCAATTTCATGTTTTGTTTACATGTAAAATAACCACTGCCACCGGGTAACAACCCAATTGCAGTAAATATATATTATTATTGTTATTATTAAATAAAGAACGAGGAAAGTGTGGCAAATAGCACGTGTGAGAGAAATGAAAAATTCATTGAAAGCCTGTTGTACAAGTATGAAGGAAAAGAGTTAGTTTGCAAAATGGTGGAATGAATAAAATGAATAAACTATTCCTTAGGCCAGCCGGTAGCCTAGTCACTATGGTGAATACGACAATATCTGTCAATCCCTCTGTTAAAATGGACACTTCACGCATAATTTGCGAACCCTTTACAGAATTTTCTTAACTCGTGAATCCCTTCGGCAGAATTCGCGGTAATATTTACGGTTGGAATATTTACTAATAAGGAACAAACTTGATGCGTAAAAACTGTGTCTATGTCACTGTAAAGTCTGCTACAAAACCAGTAGTTTTTCGAAGAGTGATAGCAAATGAAGGTCAGGAAAAAGCCAAAGCAAGAAACCTGACGTTCTACTCAGCAGAAGTCACACAACTCGCTAGTCTAACCTAACCTAACCTAACCTAACCTAACCTAACCTAACCCCCGCTGAAAAACACCGGACTGTGCTATTCCGGTTCGCCGTAATACTGTAGCAAGAAGTGTAGATTGTACTACGTTATGGAATCAAGGCTCTTATAAACACTGTGTAATTTACGCCATTAACAGTGATATAAACATAAAATAAATACAGTCACAAACGAAATGCTGTCCTTTCAGTGCCATTTTATGTCCCATCCTTTCAGTCTACGTCTCTTCTCACGGATTCTTCAATCAATCACTACTTTAACACTGTATTCTCATATCCGGGAATTCGCTATGTTTATGATTTGTACAATCTTACACCAAAGTATTGCCATTATCGGCCCATTACGGCCCGCAGCGCCACTTTTATGACGCCATAAGCATGCGTCTGTCCGGTCGAGAAACTGAGATGAAAGAGACATTACCTGCGGTTGGACAAGCACCTTGCCTGAGGAGCAAAATGCATACATGACAGCGCGGAATTCAGCAGCTCGGTACAAAAAGGATATAGCTGCAAGAAAATGCGGAAATCTTTGTCATTTATCGCAGTATAGTTAGATTCGGACATGATAAATGTTTAGACAAGGAACTGCATTCGGTAAAGTCATTTATTACGCAAGTAGGTAGTTTCCGCACGCATGTGTGTTTGTGTGTGTGTGTGTGTGTGTATGTTAATACATACGTATGTATGTATGTACTTATGTATGCATGTATTATGTATATATATATTTATTTATTTATTTTGTGTGTGTGTGTGTTAATTTGACCACAAGTTACCAAGAACAGAAATTTTCAGGCATACTCCAATTTGATAGTCTAAACACAGCCAACAACGTAGCTGGCCAATTAACACAATCCTGAGCTAGCTCAATCTATTAAAACTTCTAAAATTGCTTCATTAAGATCATCGTAATTTCAAACTCCCTTTTCATTGTCCTCTAACTTGTCCTTTTCCAAGAGGATTCCCCACCAGAATTCCGTACTCATTTCCAGCCCTCACCATTCCAGATGCACTTCAACTCAACGCAAAGCTCTATGTCTCATTCCCTTAAGAACCGTTGTAACAAAGCTCTGACGTTTTACACGTCACATCTCCTACACATATCACGCGTCTTCGGTCCTTGCCCTTGGATAAAGTGTTCATGATGAACACAAAGTTTCATAAATCGCTTGCAATGTGTGCTGCTTTTTTATACAAGTTTAACTCTAGATTTCCGTAAAGCAAATCGGAGTTTAGTACAGCATAGTACATCAAGTTTCAAGAAAATCATTAGAACTGTTTAAGAGACTTAACATGGAAGAATGGACACAGTGGCTCTCGAATTTACCTTCGTTTTATGAACTTGGTTCAAAGAAGAGAGAAAAGTGGCGTTACGTCCTTGTTGCATAGCAGTCCTTAACTGCAACCCGCCACTTAAGAGTGCAGAAGACCCACCGCGTTTAAGGAGCCTATCATTTAGAAAGAGCTTCGTGGTATAGCTAATGGAGCCTTATCTAAGGATGAATTTATCTTCCCGAAGTCAACACCATACAAAATACATAGGCCTACAGTAAATTCAAGGCTAAGTGGTGTGGCTATAAAATAACCGGACTTAATTTTTTTCCGCTTCCCTGTAAACTTGGCAACTGTAAGCGGTGTGTGATACTGACTTATGCTCTCCACTCCATTCACGGTTACAATTTCAAGGTCGTGCGGCAAACAGTTTGGCAGTAGCCTTTGCTTGAAGTGGGTTGTGTTCTTGTTCTCCGTCGGAATCATGTTAAGTGTTAACGTGGAGCAAGGCATTAATGTGAAATTCTGTGTGAAACTTGGAAAATCCGCTACAGAAACGTACGATTTGTTGAAGAAAATTTATGGCGATGAGTGTCTATCTCGTACTCAAGTTTTCGAGCGGTTTAAAAGGTTTAAAGAAGGAATGGAAGAGATCGGAGACGATCAGCGTCCCGGTCGTCCCAGCACATCAAAAACAGACGTTAATATCGAAAAAGTCGGTGAAATTGTTCGACAAAATCGTCGCCTGAGCATTCGAGTTAATTAACATTGACAGGGAAACTGTTCGACAGATTTTACATAACAATTTCAACATGAAAGAAGTGTGTTCGAAGATGGTGCAGAGACTCCTCACTCCTGAACAAAAGAAAATTCGAATGAACATTTGTGCTGACATTCTTCAAACATTAAAAACGTCCCAAACATTTTAGAGAACATAATAACTTGTACTTAATTGTGATTTTTTCAATACGACCCACAAAGTAAGCGCAAATCCATGTACTCGAAGAGTCCCTGTTCAACAAGGCAAAAGAAAGCACGGCAGAGAAAATCCAAATTTAAAGCAATGATGATCTTTTTTTTTTTAGACATCCGAGGGATTGTTCACGTGGATTGGGTGCCTGAAGGTCAGACCGTTAACCAGGTCTACTGCAAGGAGGTTTTGACAAACATTCGTGAAGGGGTGAGAAGAAGAAGACCTGAAATGTGGAAGAATGGCTCATGGGTTCTTCAACAAGAAAAACGCACCGGCACACAACGCCCTGTCTGTCAAGAAGTTTTGGACAAAACACAAGATCACCGTGTTGGAACATCCACCGTATTTACCTGACCTAACCCCATGGGACTTACTTTTATTTCTAAAGATCAAGTGTGCGTTAAAAGAAACCAGGTTCAAGTCTGTAGATGCAGTGAAGGCAAAAGCGACGGAGCTCATTAATAAGCTATCAGAAGACGACCTGCAGCATTGCCTCCAACGGTGGAAGATTCGCATGGAGCGGTGTAGAGATCGGGGGAGGGGAGTACATTGAGGGTGACAACATTTCAATTGTGTAATTTTTTAATAAAAAATGTTCTAACATCAGTCCGGTTATTTTATAGCCACACCACGTATGTGTGCGCGGTGCACTTCGCATGCAGCAACATATGCATATGATAGAGCAACAATTCATATAAGAAAAACGTATGAAAATTTTCAGCCCATGGTCTTTAAACTGTTATTTATACACATATACAAACTACATGCAGTACACACACACACAACACATATATATTATATTATATTATATTATATTATATTATATTATATTATATTATATTATATTATATTATATTATATTATATTACATACGTATATGTGTGTGTAAAAATTCCAGCACAGTGACATTGCGAATATCTCAGGTTATGTTTCACAGCTTGAATATAGTGGCATAATTTAACAAACTTCGCAAGTGACTGAAGCTATAAACGAAATAATTATGCCCTAATAAATTCTGCTAGCTTCTCTGTGTAATATTAGGAATTTCACACGTAACAGCAAAGAGAGAATACGTGTGTCAGTTACCGTAGGAAGCGACCAATAACTTTTATATCCAATAAACAACCCGCTCCGAAATGTAAAGTCCTTATCACGTTAACGGGCCCTCAACCAAAAAAATTCCCCGCGTTAAAAAAAAAAAACAACAGCCAGCTACTGGCTCCTATTCTGAGCCACATGAATCCGATGTGCACCCCTCATCTTATTTTTTAATATACATTTTAACACTATCCTCCCACCTGAGCTCAGAACTTGCGAGCTGCTTCATTCCTTCAGATTTTCCGGCAGAAAGTCCTTTGCATACACATACCTTCTCCCTTGTGTGTGCCACATTCCCAGCCCATCCCAACTTCCTTGCTTCTTATAATTACTGCTCTGAATTATGCCATCCCATTTCACGGCACAAACACCTTCAACGCCTTATTAATTATAATTATGAACCAACAGCCCACACGGCGTCACACCCTCTAGATAGCATCGGTAGTTATAGTCCTTCAGACTGTGTACACGCTGCATCAATTGCGGAGGTGGGGTCATAGGCCGGGTAGACGGCCCCTCAAAGCATTAATGAAAGAAATAAAGCGGTCCCCAAGGTCCTTCGCCTGTGTTGGCATTGGCAATATGAACTCCATTAGCAACGGGTGCCCTCCGAGGCAAGTGTCAGCAAAGTATAAAAGTCGCCACGTTAAACATCGCGGTCTACTTTATCGGTGTGGAGTTCGGACAGTATTTTTTGAATAGTTCAGAGATCGCAAGCTCTCCACCACATAACTGCCTTGCTAGCTGTCACAGCACTTGAGCAAGATAAAATGCAATTATGATGTAGCGGAATGCGCTTTCATTCCATGGACGCAAGTATGCAAATGCGCAATGAAACCCACAGCAAATATTCTGACATAATTCATGTGATGGGGCTATCTAATGTCCCATTAATACTGCAACCCGCTTAATCATGCACCAGTACTAATATTTCTGGACATAAAGAATACTGCATTCAGAAACGCGACTATGCGTAGTCTGGTAGAAATTTTCCAAATTTTCGGAGAAGAATATTGCCTCCAACGTCGGGGCGGAGCACTCTTCCACTCCCCCCTCACTCTTTTAACCTCTAGGTTTAGGCAGCAGTTTCCTCCAACACGCTGACAAAATTTGCCAGCCTGTGAGACGTCTAGTCCCGTGGGCAGTCTTCTTTGCATGTACCGTCGTGAGAACTTTCAGTCTCACATTTCTTGACACTGAGTACCTGATGTGGAGCGATTAACGGACAGAATAATCTATTTTACGTGTGCTGTAAGTAGAATGGTGAGACACAAAAGCTAAACACAAACGTGTGTTAGATGCAAATCAAGTTTGCGTTTCAACCTGCAGTGCTTAGGCCTAGTGCAACGTGCAACCCGCCAAAACAATCATGGTAAGTGCAAAATTAAATTACAGTATCCAGGACAGCATATCGTAACTGTACTCCTGACCTTTTCTTCAGGAGAAGAGGACGAAGAAGCGCGCCTGACAGGCTATCTAGCTGCTGCACCAGTCGCATTTCTCTCGCGACAGACAGCAGTCTCTTGTCGATTTAAGGTGGTAAAGAGGACAAGAACTGGAATTCACATTTGCTTCCCTCTCAACGAACTCCACGAAAGAAGTCCATTTTAGGAAACTAATGGTTGCTCAACAAGAAACGAAATTTTCTTCGTTTTACAGCATTCGAAGGTTCATCACCGTGTTTACAAAAGCCTCCACTCGTCCCTGTCTTGTGCCAGATATATCAAGTCCCAGCTTTCCTTGCTACTTCATTGCCATCCATTCAAATGCAATCCTTCCACCTTCGTCTAGTTCTCCCAGCACATTATGTTTACGATTATGGCAAACCAATCCACAGAAAGTCCTTCGATTGCATTACAAGAGCGAGGGACAGATTTGAAAAGGGCACTGCATGTCTCTCAGGAGTGTAGAGGGAATCCAGGCACTATGAAGTAATATTAAATTTGGTGAATGTACGTCACTTAAAACCCTTATGAAGAAAAGAAAAAGTAAAGAACGGCATTGGATGTGAAGGAATTTAACGAAGCTGTAGTTCGAAGGACAGTGTACAGGTTCTATATAATGGGAAAGCTATTTCCAAGGGTATAAGGGGTAGGGGTAAAGTTGCAAAAGGTTGTCGAATTTAAAAGTGGAAACATTAGCGCAAGGCTTCTATTGAACGAACTGGTTTTTCGGCGGAAGATAACGAAATCAAACAGGTTATTTGATAGAAATCACTAATATTCGAGAAACAAGATATGCACACCCAATGGTTACAGCTCAGTACAGACTTAAACTATAAAATGCGTGCATCAATGAACTGCACATTTTATTCGCTTCAATAGAGAAAGAGATCTGTGATAACGACACAGTGTGCCATCTTCTTGCACCCTGATGAAAGAGGCGTCTGGGAATCATGGAAAAGAAAATGAATGTTCTGTGCTTGATGCTCTACTTTTGCACAGGTGGTCATATCATCAGAAAAGACCTCAACTTCAGCATCAGAAGAACCAATAAAATGACGAGATCATGGCTTAAGTCCGAAATCCAGTGTGACTCTTGACAATGGGCCCAGTCATAACGTAATATTGAAAAGCTCCCTAACTAACAAACAAAAACACACCAACAGGCAATTCTAGTTACCACAGGCATATTAAAGCACACACTATAAGAACTGATTAAAGAATACAAGCTCGGGAATGTCAAATTACATTGCATTCTGTAGAATAAAGGACAAACTCCACTTCCGCTTCCCTACTACCCCGATCCAAAACCACTGCACAATCATTTGGCAACTGTTAGCAACTGAACATCATCGAGAAAGGGCGCCTTATACTTTGGAATACGTAAAGGAAAACTGCAACAGCAGCATTTTAAAGGCACAGGTAAAGAAGTTCGGCTTGCTTTTTGTCACCGCATGGAAAAGACTGAGCGGGAATGCAGAGAACGTGAAGTAATTTTTGATATATTATTAACTGCTTACGTATAAATTGTGGTGAAACAGCGACAGCAACGCAAGTTCTGGAAATGACGTGGTTGTACTACAGAGCAGTCTCTAGGAGCTTCAGGTGTTTCGTTTGGGACATAAACATTCGTTCTGCAGTTGACTTTCGCTCTCCGTGACCTCAACGACAAAGGCGCCTACACTAAACATTGGTGGCCAGCTGTTAGGATAATATTAAATCAGGTTTCGGGAAACATGCCGTGACTACAAATGTATGTAAGTGTTGAAGGACCGTGGTTCATGAAAGGTCGTAATATAAAAGGCGTCGAGCCTTCGGATTATTAACAGAGTCAGCAAGTTAACTGTTGCGTCTCTTGTCTCTACACTTGCCACTAAAATGTAGCTTTACATTTGAAATTTGGAATCGTTAGAACTCTTGTTGGTGTTTTGGAGGTTCAGGATTTAAATTCCTGACCGGAGGTGGGGTATCCTGAACTGCTTCTGAAGCTTTTCTCAAATTCACGAGGCAAATGCGGGGATTGTACCTCAAATTAGCCACGTCCGCTTTCTGACATATGAATTCCAACCCATTATTAATCAATGAACCTACCATTCGAAGATGATGTAGCTAGTTATTGAAATTGCAGAATCATCAATAACCCATTTTATTTCTTTCGGATTTTACCATTTCTTTGCCTTCTCGAACTTGGCCCATTATACAGAACTCACTTTGAACAGGACATTTACTCAATGTCTATACTTATTTTCAGAGCGAACACAACCCTTAAAACACTACGTATTCATTTGTCATCTAATAAATGTTTCGGCCGTTTCGGCCATCATCAGGTAGACTTCACAAAAACACACATGGAAATGCATATCGAGGTGGATGCCTCCATTTCACAGAGAATACATCAAAATACATAAGTTTTGACTATTATTTCCTACAAGGTAATATTAAAATATGTACAAGTAGTGGTTAAAATTGGTTAAAAAATTAAAAATGTGCTACATGTTTCGGCCAAAACGGCTGAAACGTCTAGCAGATGACAAACGAACACACGGTGTTCTAAGAGTTGTGTTCGCTCTGGAAACAAATACAGACATTTATTAACAAACATATCGGGATGACGATGCAACATTTACGATTTTTACTCAGACTGTCAATAGGTCCCCAGAAGGTGGGGAGTTCATTAGCGTGTTCATAAAATACCTGTATTGTATTGCCTTCTAAACCAGCTCAGTCTACTCGAAATTTTCAGGTTCTCTCTCTGGAACGCCAATTTTAGTAGCATGCTCCCACCTTCTCCATGATCTCTTTTTTGTAGTCCAAAAATGTGTTTTCATTTTTGTTGCCTCTTAACTTAGTGCATATTCAAATATCCTCTATTAAAACACCTGGCATTATTAGCCGAACAGTGATTTTTCCAGAAAACCCCATGTGGAATGCCAGCAATTGAAAGTAACTCACAGATTCAGATATGTTTATAATAGTCAGGTCTCGACAGTTCATTGCAGCGTTCCAGCACCATCAGACACTTAAGAACTTCGCGTAGATTGCATAAATTCGAAATATTCGTCAGATAAATCGCAGTAGCAGCCAAGTGTCAGTTTTGAATAGCCTACCTAGTTGCATTATTTCTAAACCAGACGCACGCGGAGTACTGGTACCTTCATACATCGGAGGCGTAATTCAGAGGTGTCTGGATTTGCTACAAGTGTACGTTCGTAATATCCCTTCGACTACAACCTGTAATGCAAATTCGGTACATGAATTCAGTGAGAATGTTTTACCGTTCAGATTATGCAGAGACCTGCAGGGGAAAAAGATTGATCGTGTGAAGAGGTCTGCAGGCTGGTATGGAGAAAACAGACACAAACCGCTACTGAATACCAAGTCGCACCGAGTCAGTGTTTTGAAACAGACTCCTCAGCTGATGGAAGCGTGCTTGGTTTAAACAATCAGGCTTTAAACACTGCTTGACTGTTTTGTACACGCGTTGTCTATTTTAATTCGGTGACATATCTTGCATCGAAAGAAATGTACATAAGACTGCAACACGGAAAGATAATTACGTAACAATAACTTTCGTAATGTGCACTCTTCATCTGTGATCAGTTCAAGGGATGTGGGGTGGATGGAACATGCATGGTCACCATTTGCGAGATCTTCGTTTAGATGGGAAAAGACACGAAGACAGATTTTTTTAGAATTGAAAGAGAGTGCAAATGCGTTAATTGGATGCGACTGGCTCAGGATAAAGTGAAATAGATGACTTTTTAAAATAAGGTTATAATATTTTCGGTTCAACAAAATGGGGAAGATTTCTCAACAGCCGAACAACTTCACAAATACAAAAAAAAGAAGAAACATGCATCATCACGGAGCCAGTTAACCCCCTCCCCCCATGAAAAACCGATTTGTCAACAGCAGTGTACTAAAATCAGCCGTGAGGCCCACACACGAAATTTGGCTTTGAAACCACTGTTTCCCTTTCTGTTAAGGGATCCAAGAATTCTAACATTTGTTACTTTCCGGGTGTAAAGAGACATCTTTTCAATGCCCAGGTCCACAGTGCGCCCCTAAATGCGTGCCCCACGTTATTAAGAAGTGTACAGAGTGGAGGTAAATAAGTATTTTAGACCTCGGTATGAGAGTTCGGTAGAAGATTAGCTTCACCTCTCGGCCGACAATATCTCTCGGGATAAGGCCCCCTGTTTGAGACTATGTGGACTGCACGGCCCGTCTAGACGGCGCCAGAGAATGGAAAAAATCAGCGAGGAAATATTTACGTCGTCAAGACATTTTAGGCAGAGAGCCTACGGTTTCAGACAGGAAACTAATGCATGCCATCAGCCACACGCGCGGTCGGCCTACCTGTCGCTGGCGTACGTACGTTTGACTCTCCATGCATCCCTCCAAGTGGGTCACGTAAGTTTGTACGTGGCTTGCATGAATCGAGAACGTAAATAGCCTGAAAAACAGACTGTTATTTAACTGTGAACTGAGAACATAACGGAGCGTAAGGCGGGACAGTCCAAATAAAAGATAAAAAAGGACCTTTTTTTGCATCCACCATTGACAAACAGCCTGAATGGCCTTAATGAATGTTATATTATTTTATCCGACAACTCAAATTTCTGCGTCACGCGGACACTTTCGTGGGGCGGCAGGCAGTGTAACTCTTGCTGCTATCCCACTGGATGTGAGCCTGGGTCCGCGCGATTTGGTTTGATGTATCGTACCTGATATTACGTTTTTACTCATGAAGATGCTGGAAATATTTTCCATCAGCTCTCAGACACGTGTTACACGTAACAAACATGGAGATCATTGTGCGTCTAAGTTTTATATGCTAAGCGAGACGACAGAAAGTGACTAGCGATATTTGCCAGAAAAAAATCTCAAAACAATAAAGAATACAGTCCAAAACGATTACTTTATTATGAAAAAACAATGAATTTTATGTTTATTGGACCGTGCATCATCTTGATAGTTGAATAAAGAGAGACCAACTTGATGTCACTTGCTTTATTATTTCATTATTTAATGCTCAACATGTTTCGGATGTTAATACATCC
>Ga0123355_10014933_pt1 | contig 12167 bp, 6 predicted proteins | sample TergutEmb28metaG_3_FD_89872 | JGI IMG/M metagenome (GOLD analysis project Ga0123355, IMG submission 89872) | Embiratermes neotenicus P1 segment gut microbial communities from Petit-Saut dam, French Guiana - Emb289 P1 | ecosystem: Host-associated > Arthropoda: Insects > Digestive system > Gut ...
CCTGCGCCATGGCAAAGTGTAGAAAGCTGTGTACATTTTTCAGAATATTCTGGAGGCAAACGAAACAATCCAATGCGATAAATATCTTCTATAAAGGTTAATACATGGGGGATTATGTCTGTATTTACTATACTATCTGTTGCAATAAGTTCAAACGGCAATTCCCCCGTTTTTGATCGAATGTATTGCAAAATCGCTTCCAGGCGATGATGGCACTTTTTCGCCTTACATGTACATATGGAATCGTCCACGCTTGACGCTGGAAGAAAGCGAACGGTTATATTCCCCTCCATCTTAACATTTACCAGGGAAGCTTCCTCTATAACACAAGTTTCTCCTCCCATTAGCTTGGATAGGATATTATTGTAATTTTTTTTTCCAAACTCCTTCACAAGAGTGCCTTGAGTGTAAGAAAGCAGATAAGTAAAATCAAGCGGTTCTACAACGTCATCCTGTTCACTTTCGTTATTTTGCGCAGCCTTAATAAGGGCCATAAGCACATGTTTACAAATAGTACGTGAAGGACACGAACATTCAAAATTAGAAAGGGTGTCGCGAACTTTTACTGATATACTGTCGCTAAAAGAGGCCTCTAGAGAAGAATCTGTTAAAGCAACAGTTATTTCTGTTTTTTCCAGCTCTTTTTTTGCGCGGTTTACAAGCCCTTTGTTGGCAACGCCAATAAGATAAGCATCATCTATTACTTTAATTTGTTCTCTAAGTGAAGACATTATCAACGTCCTTTTTCGCTGTACAAGCGGCTAATTCTCAAAGTCTCAAAGGCGGCGGGCTGAGGTTTGCGATGGGGAGGCCTGTCTTGTTTGAGCCGAAGGCGAGTTTGACAGGCCTTCACAGCGCATTCTCAGCTCGCCGCCGATCCCCGCTTGCCACAAGCTGTCCTTTTTTACAAAATCCTACTGAATAGATTCAGCTATCCATTCCGCTAAAGTATTCGGTGTAACAGTAGCAACTTTCGCACCAAGCCCCACCATTTTACTTCCGGCGTTTTTATCAATCATTCCTTGCGAGTTTTCATCCATACCAGTCAAAACAAAAATTTTCGCACCCGACTCAATTATTCGTTTTGTAGCGGCGTACATGCCAGTATAACCCGCAGTATCATATAAATCCGTAATCATTACCATGATTGTTCGCGTGGGATTTTCCATCAAGGTCTCGCAATATGACATAGCTCGCCCTATATCCTCCGAACCGCCAAGATTCACATTCATGAGTACATCAACAGGGTCATCCACATAGCCGGATAGGTCTACAACTTGTGTATTAAAAACAATCAGCTTAATACTCAAAATAGGGAGCTTGGAAAAAATACTTGCCATAATCGCAGAGTATATAACAGAATCGTGCATACTGCCGCTTTGGTCTATGGCGATAATGATATGCCAAGGATTATAACGCTTAATTCGAGGATTAAAGTACAGCCTATGAGGGACAATCGTCTTAAGCTTATCATCATAATTCCTTAAATTCTTGCGCAAAGTTTTTTTGAAGTCAAAGTTTTTGCTATTACGAATGGCAGTGCTTTCCAAACGGTTGATTTTACCTGCAAAGCTCTGCTTTATATCATTCTCAAGTTTTTTAGTAAGTTCTTCAACGACTTGGCGAACAATCCTCTTTGCGGTATCTATGACATCGCCTTTCATTCTGTTCTTGAATGCTAATATGTTTTTTAGCAGTTGCATGTTTGGCTGCATACTTTCCAGAACTTTCTTGTCGGTTAAAATTTCGGTAAGTTCGTATCTATCTAAAGCTTCGCTCTCGAGGCGCTCCACTACTTCAGTGGGAAAAATATTACGAATTTTTCTTACCCATTCCGGCACGGTCATTTCGAAAGTATCAATAGGGGATTCATCCCGTCCGCCACGATTACCACCATATTCTCTATCATAAATAAAGCTCAACAAATCGTCAGTTTGCTGATGTTCAAAACCTTCACTGCGTTTACCAAATAGGGATTCTTCTGAGTATTTTCCTAAAACCAAGCGCCATCTGTTTAGTTCGTCTTGTTTGGTTTTCATTAGACAAAACCCTTCTTTTTCATATACTCGCCGGCTTTATGGTCTATAGTTCTAAGGAGGTTTAATTGGGGTTCACTTAATTGGGGAAGCTCTGATAAATTGATTTCCGATTGTTCCATGCCAAGAATCCCGGGAATTTTCTTTCCGATTTGGTCAATCTCTCGCGGAGAAAAAAATGTAAAGGCAAGACGTAAATCAGGTAATAAACCTATAAAATCCTCCCAAACAACTGCACTTATGGTATCATTAATCCCCTTTAGAAAACTTTCATCATAAAACACAATATCCCTTGCCGTTAGAAAAATACCCTGTAAAAACCGTCCAGACAAAGCCAACATGGTGTCCGTTGACAGTAAATATGCATTTGCGTGACACAAAGCATCAGAAATATATCCTGCGTTATAGAGCAATCCCGTTGCTGCTCCGTCTATAGTAGGCGGTATTGTATCCCTTTCCTTTAAGTCGGTCAATGCCTCGTTATAGAGCTGTCTAATGTCCGAGTCATCAGCTGCTTGATATAACATTTTTATACTTTGAGCCAAATGCATGTCTTCTTTTTCATCCGACGCTGTTAAACTATAAATCATTGGAATAATACGGTTTATCGCTCTGTTTTTTGCCTGCTTGATTGCTTCTGCTTGTTTGATACGAAGAATATGCTCAACTCCTTGTAAAAAAGAGAGGCATTGCACACAATCAGCGAGAGATAAAAAAGAGTTATCATCTTCTATTTTGCTGCGCAGCAAATCTATTAGTTTCTCAGTTTGGTTAAACATAGCCATTACACCCGCTTGAATTAGCAAATTTGCAGCATCTGCCGATGAATGGCATTCTTTTTTCATGCTTTCGGAGAGAATAGCTTCACAAGCTTCAACTATTGTACCGCCGTAATGAGATTTTTCAATTAGAGCGGATACAACATTCCCCGAGAAAATATAGTTCCATTTTTCTCGAATGAGCTTTGTGTTTATTCGTTTTTTATAATCTGGGCCGAAAGTTTTTTTAGCATATGGGTTATTCAAAAAATCAAGTCTATGAAGAAATACTGACTGTTCCCTATGGCGTGGCTTAGAGACAATTTCCAATGTAATAGTCTTTGGAATGGTTGAACTTATGTTCATTCTGAATGAAGTTGCAATGTTGGTAAAGTCCAGCACAATAGGCGGGACAGGTGCATCCTTGCCTACTTTTCCAATTTTTTCGCCACGCAGCAACCTTGTTGCAGACTCTATAACAAAAGATGTAGACATGTTTAATTCGCCTTTAATAAAGGCTGATTGTACTCCATCGATCAACTCGTATACGCCAGGCTGCTCTTTTTCACGCATATCTGCAAGGCCTAACCCCATATTAAAGGCGGCTGTTTCTTCTGAAATAGAGATATTTTCACGATTTTTACGTAAAATTTTCGCCAGTTTAGTAATGTAAACCAGCGTCGTTTTGTAAAAAAAATTGTTTTCGCCTTTTTTTAGATTATCGTAAACGTCCTGATAATATCCCGGATAGGGCATACCGCTTGCGTATCCAGTTAACTGGTCGCTTTCCTCATTTGAATATGGAATAAGATAGGCATTTCCAGAAAGCGGTTTAATCTTTTTCACTTTTTTTGACTCGGTTAGTTCCATCAAAGCTGCAGTATGGAAGCCGCCTGTTACAGCAAGAATTCGATTGAATTTTTTTTGATGCTTTATTATGTTCTCAGCCATATACATTTCGCGAATTGCATCATTTTCTTCCAATAGTAGTTGTTCGGGATAGTCTACTCGTGCAAAATAACAGAAGGTAAGTAAGTTTTTGATAAACATTTCCGTTGGAACAGATCTAGCTGAAATTTCGAATAATTTTTCCCAAAGCTCGCCATGTCCACGGCAGTTTTCTTTTTCACACAGGGTTTGAATATATTTACTTCGTTGTAAAAAATAATCGTCGTACCAAGTTTTTTTATCCTGTGAAGCTTCCTTTTGCACGATTTTTTCTTCTTCCAATGTGATATTACCTAAGGGCAAATCTATAAAATGCACTGGGATATCCGCCGCTAATGCAGTTTTTACCGCAACCAATTCTGGGGAGAAGCTTTGCAGGGGATAATAACAGGCGTTACGTTTTTTGTCCTTCTGATATGAATAATATATAGCAATCGGCGGCTCGGAGTCGCGCAAATATGGAATAAGTGTATCAGTATCGCTTGGTGCTTCAATAAGGATGCACTCGGGTTTATACATTTCAATGGCTCTTTGAACATGGTACGAACAAGCTGGACTATGGTGACGAACAGGGAAAAACGCTATTGGGCGTTCAGTTGAAAAAACATTAGCCAAGAGTTTATCTAGTTTATCCATTTTCTAGCCTCGTAGTATTTTTCCCAAATGCCGCCGCTAGATTTACTGCGGTTCTTGATTACAGAGTTAAAATAGCTTTTTAACTTTGCAATGTCGTCGCGGCTCTCTTTAATTACTGCACCCATTAGATTTTGTACAAGGTTATCAATGGATAGTTCGTCGTTTTGATAATAATGCCCGGTAAGCGCAGTTTGGTAATAGACAGACACCGCTTCTGCCGTGCTCATTACAGCTGAAGGTGTATCTATTTTTATATTTTCCGCACTTTTGCCTGTACGAAGTTCGTGGAATGTGGTTGCAATTAAACTTATGATGTCTTTATCCACTAACTTCTTCGCACCTTCGCCAAGCAGAGCCGTACATTGTTCTTCGATGATTTTACATTCCAGAGCTACATTATTAATTGGAAAAACCGTTTCAAAATTAAAGCGTCGCTTTAACGCGCTGGACATTTCGTTGACACCTCTGTCACGGGTGTTTGCGGTTCCTATGACATTAAATCCGGGTTTTGCGAATATAAAGCCATCTTCACCCAATTCTGGAACTGATAAAACCTTGTCGCTCATAACGCTTATCAATGTATCCTGAATTTCTCCGGGGCAGCGTGTAATTTCCTCGAAACGGGTCAAAATGCCCTTTTCCATACCAATATACAGTGGTGCGGGAATCATCGCTTCCCTTGATGCGCCCTTTGCAAGAAGCAATGCATAATTCCATGAATATTTTATATTATCGTCTGTTGTTCCCGCAGTACCTTGCACTGTATTTACACTTGTGCCAGAGATAGCAGCGGAAAGCAGTTCGGACAGCATCGTTTTTGCGGTTCCCGGTTCGCCTACAAGCATTAGCCCACGATTGCCCGCTAGAGTAATGATGCAGCGTTCTATCAAGGTATTATCTCCATAGTACTTTTGAGAAACGACGGCTTCCCGCTTTTTATCGTCCGCATTTCCTAAAATGAAAGTGCGTATTGCCTTTGGGCTTAGCAGCCAGTTTTCAGGTTTTGGGTTTTTGGCGTCGTTGAGGCGCAAAAACTCTAATTCGCTAGAAAATTGTATCTCAACAGGGGGTTTTATTAGCTGTTGCTTTTCAGTCAAATCTACCACTCTTTTCACCAGTTTCTGTAAAGCTTTGCGTTCTGTTTAATCTCCGTTAAATAACGTATTATTGCGACAAGACTAACATAATATATTGTTTTTTTCAACAAAAACATCACGAAATCGCGAAAACAAAATTCAAGGCATACAATCGAAAATATTTTCATTGAACTGCTCGCATTATTAGAGTATACTGATCAATAAATACAAAATTTTGTTCTACAATGAAGCTAAAAGCCAGACGCAAATGCCTAATCAGAAAGGAATGGCGACATATGAGTCGAACGAAAGAAAAAGTTGAAAAGATAACCAAAAGCACTTTGCTTTCGAGAGGCTGGACACCTGCCGGTATTGATGTTTTACTTCCAGAGCCAGAGCTTGTACGCAACCCGCATTATAAAAGCGCGGCACCTATGCAATTGTGGGTTAAGGATCTTGTTCTTGAAAAAGAGCAATCAGAAGAGTTTACAAAATTACAATCGAAAAAGAAACGAAATAAGATCAACTATGAAAGGATCGAAAGTATCTCAGAGGTTCAAGGGATATTTGATGAGTTAAGCAAGAAATGTTCTGGAATTCGAAAATCTTACGCCAACTTTAAGACATACGACAAACGGTTGTGCGAGCTTGGTAACTTCCTTAATAGAAAGAAAATCTCTAAAACGCTAGGTATTGACAGCAGCGACGAAGAGAAGCAATTATCTGAACTAAAGAAGGATGTAAAAGATACTTTTGTCCGTTTAAGAAAAAAGTTCGTGTTGATGTACGCTGAAATGTATGCTGATGACCCGGGTATTACAGGCTCTATAGAGAGAATCTTGAACGACAGTAAATACGACTATTTGGTCAGCATCCAAGATATCGCTACAAGCTGCATTATCCAAAACCTCTTGCCTACGGCTCCGAAAGACGAATATCCAGCCGCTCGCGCTATGAAAAGGCGCTTTATAGTACATACCGGCCCCACTAACACTGGTAAGACGTACAATGCGTTGCTTAGGCTGAAAGAGGCACTCTGTGGCGTGTATTTGGCCCCTTTGAGGTTGTTGGCACTGGAGATCTTTAGTGAGCTGAACAATAGCGGAGTACCTTGCAACCTGTCAACAGGCGAAGAAGACATTATTGTCCCATCGTCACACCATATTTCTTCAACTATTGAGAAGCTGAACACAGAAGACCGCTATGATGTCGCAGTCATAGACGAGGCACAGCTGCTTACTGATGAGCAGCGAGGCAGTGCTTGGACGCGGGCGATCTTGGGTGTGTTGTCTGATGAAGTGCACGTGTGCTGTTCGCCCAATGCAGTAAACATCATAAAGCAGTTGATAAATGACTGCGGAGACTCTTGCGAAGTTGTTGAATACGAGTGGAACACGCCGCTGTTAGCGGAGACAAAGGCCTTTTCGTTTCCTAAAAGTGTTAGCAAAGGCGATGCATTGGTGGTTTTCTCAAGAAGATCAGTACTACAGGTGTCAGGCGAACTGGTAAATAGGGGTCTTAAGGTTAGTGCAATCTACGGAGCTTTGCCACCTGATGTCCGAAGGAAGCAAGTCGAGAGGTTTTTGAGCGGCGAGACCGATGTGGTTGTCGCCACCGACGCTATTGGCATGGGTCTGAATTTACCTATTCGCCGTATTGTATTTTTGGAGACTCGTAAATTTGATGGTAAGTCTGTCAGGCAATTAGTCGCAGCGGAAGTAAAACAAGTTGCTGGACGCGCCGGAAGATTTGGTATTTACGATGTAGGATACGTTAATAGCTCAAGCGATAAAAAAGCAATCAAGAAAATGCTAAACGCGAAATTGGACGATTTGGAATACGTTTACTACGCCCCGCCGCGTGATTTTGTACTTTCGATAAAAATTGGAGACTTAAAGCAAAGGCTTCTGGCATGTACAGAAAGCCGGGATAAAAGCGAGGGCCCGTTCAAAAAAGCTGATTTGAATAATAGTTTTGTATTGTACGATGCTTTGCAAAAGCAGTATGGCAACAATGGATTAGAAGAGTTTGAAATGTACAGCTTAATGTTTATTCCATTTGATGTTGAGAATCATGACTTGCTTGCTATGTGGCGTCGGCTAGTCACGAACTACGTAAACAAGGTGGAGCCTAAAATACCCAAACAAACTAAGTCGGACGATTTGCGTCAATTGGAATTGAGGTATGATGAACTAGATCTCTACTTTTGTTTTTGTAAAACGATGAACATTCCATTCGATGAGGAATCGATTATGGAGTTGAAATATGATGTTTCTGAGAGAATCAATAGGATTTTAAAATCTGGACTAAAGCGAATGCGTAGGAAATGCAAGCACTGTGGAAAGCTGTTGCCTTGGAACCACCAGTATGGTATGTGTGAAGCATGTTATAGCAGTATGCATAGATATGATGATTACGGCGATTATTATTGACACATTGTTGAAAATTAGGGCGTGTTGATAAATAATAATTACTATGCAAAATGCCCAACCTTATGGCAGAGTTTTGAGCTGCGTCATTGCGGGCTTGACCCGCAATCCCCTGAGATCGGCTAATTTCAGGGGAGCCTGGGTCAAGCCCGGGATGACACGAGATAGTTTTCCCACTGTGTCTGTTTTCTGTCTACCAAGTCCAAGTAGCACTATATTACCACCAATGTGTATTTAGCTCTAATAGCCAGCTCGTATTATCATCTAGCAATTCGCGGCCATCGACAGAAACAAAAACTGGCCCTGCCGATGACCTTCTTGTACGTTCTCCTGTATGAACGAAACCTATTATAAAGGAAAAATATTCTCTGTTATTCTTGGTTACCATCTCATGAAATCGCACTGTAAATTGAATATTTGCCTCATTATTTGATATGTATCTTTGCTCAACTATTATTCTTGCTTCATCTTGTGTAATTATAAGAGCTGGAGTTTCAGTAGAGATTACAACAGTTTGTGCATCCGCACTCCAATCAACATGCGCGCCGAGTGATTCTGAAACAAACCGAACGGGTACTAATGTCCTGTTTCTTATAATTTCAGCAGGGACATCCAAATTTACATATCTGCCGTTTACAGTTGCAGTAGTACTTCCTACAGTTAACTGGATTGTTTGGTCTAATCTTCTAGCTGTAATGGTACTAGTTGCCGCATTCCAATCTACTGTAGCACCGAGACTTTCAAATATTGCTCGCATAGGTACTAATGTTTGCCCTCTTCTAGTTGTAGGCGGTACATCAAAGGATAGCAATGCTCCATCAACGGTAACTCTGATGTTGTTTTGTGCGAAAACAGATGTTGGCGACATTATCCACCAAGTTGATATTGTCATTAGACTACAAGATAGAAAAATAACCAACAACCTGTACATGCCACTTGTTTTCATGAAAAACCCCTCTCTGATAATATGACGTCTGTCATCTATAAGAGTAAGTTTATTCCGAAAATTGCTTGAATATTAGTTGTATGACAAAATAAAGGCAATGCAACCTAATTATTTCAGTGTGTTTCAGAACTCCTTGAAACACAGTATCATATTGGATATAATTGTATTATCATCAATATTCTAGTAATCTGATACGAAATCGGAGATGAGGAAGCCGTGCAGTTTCTGGTTGAGTTTCCGCGGATACTTTTAAACACAAGTGAGGTGAGTAATATTCGAAATAAACCAAAAGTGAAAACAGGATTTTATTTTAACCCGTCTAACAAGGGTTTTATGGAGTCTGTTGATTCAATGATTTATGTTGACAAATCTGGACTCATATCATATACAAATAGAGTCATAAATTCAGAGCAAAAATTTGTTTGCGTTAGTAGGCCACGTCGTTTTGGAAAAACAATGGCTGCTAAAATGCTTGTTGCATATTACAGTCTTAGTTGTGATTCCAGCGGACTATTTTCAGACTTATGTATTGCAAACGATAAATCCTATGAGAAACATTTAAATAAGTACAATGTGGTTTTCCTGAATATAACGCAGTTTTTGCGTGGTTCAAATAACATAGATGATATACTCACTAAAGTGAAGAACAAAATTGTAAATGATATATCAAAAATATACCCAGATCTATTCTCGTCGCTTCCACAGGACGATTTAATTGATTCATTACAGGAGTTATATGCTGCATCAGGCATCCCAATAATTTTTATAATCGATGAATGGGACTGTCTATTCCGAGAGTACAAAACTGACACAATAGTGCAAAAGGGTTATTTAGACTTTTTAAGAGATCTTCTTAAAGACCAAGAATATGTAGCTTTGGCGTATATGACTGGTATATTGCCCATAAAAAAGTATGGAATTCATTCGGCGCTCAATATGTTTGATGAGTTTTCAATGACTAATCCGGGAAAGCTTGCCGAGTTTGTTGGATTTACACAAGATGAGGTCATAGCCCTATGTGATACGTATAATGTGGATTACGATGAGATATCGCGATGGTATAATGGCTATACTTTTTCGAAGATAAAATTTGTATATAATCCGAGATCAGTGGTTAGGGCTATATTATCGGAGGAATTTGACAACTATTGGACTAAAACAGAAACTTATGAAGCATTAAGTATCTATTTTAGCATGAACTTTGATGGACTGAAAGATATTCTTATTCGATTGTTAGCTGGTGAAAAAAAGAAAATAGGCATCCGCAATTTTTCCAATGATATGGTGACATTCAAAACCTATGATGATATTCTCACATTGCTTATACATTTGGGGTATTTATGTTATAGTTTTGACACACATGAGGTTTCAATTCCTAATAAAGAAATTTCGGATGAATTTGTTGCTGCTATAAAAGATGTTGATTGGAGCGAAGTAATCAATACAATAAATGCATCTGATGAACTTTTGGAAGCTACATGGCACTGCGATTCTAAAACAGTTGCGAAAATGGTAGAGCGTACTCATAATGAAACTTCACATTTACAGTATAATGACGAGAACGCTCTTTCTTACGTAGTATCATTAGCTTATTTTCGCGCTCGAGATTTCTATGAAATCGTTAGAGAAATGCCTGCTGGTAAAGGATACGCGGATTTAATCTTTATGCCACGTAAAAAACACATGGACAAACCGGCTATTTTAATTGAGTTAAAATGGAATAAGTCTGCTACTGGAGCATTACAACAAATAAAGAATAAAAAATACCCTGAAGTTTTGCGTGATTATAAAGGGAACATTTTATTAGTTGGAATAAACTACGATAAAAAATCGAAAAAACATGAATGTGTAATAGAAGAGATGTGAGCATGTTAAGGCTTAAGAAGCAAAACCGCAGAACAAAATTCTGCGGTCTACTGGCTAGATACTAGAAACTAGAAAAACCCGTGCTTATATAGCTGCTGGGTATGCTCTGAGAACCGGATAACGTTCCAAGATGCTTTTTCAAGCCGGATTTCAAGTTTGGAACCATCTTTATGAATAACACTTTCTGTTCTTATAGAAGGAGACACAACATCGGGCTTATCTACTGTGTTTACCGCCCGCAAATCCTCATTTTCCAAAACAAGATGCTCAACAATAGTATAACCTTCAAACCCTTTGATATCTAAATCTATAAGCATGGGTTGCTCCAAATGGCGGTTAACTGCAAAGAGTGTTAGTTCTTGGCATACTTCATTCATTACAGCAACGGTTTCAAGGTACGGTACATCTGTGAAGTCTTTTGAGTCATATTTAGGAGACGATACCATCGGCATCAATGAAACTCCACGGCCATATTTTGATGCATGAAGGAAAGGGTAGAAAGTAGTCTGCTTGCATATGCCGCCGCCGGTTTTGGTCATGATCGGCGCGATAACATTTACAAGTTGAGCCATACAAGCCATTTTCAACCTGTTGGCGTGTTTAAGGAAAGTAATCAGCATACATCCTATCACGAGGGCATCCTCAAAGGTATAGATATCTTCCAGCAGGCTAGGTGCTGATTGCCATGGCTTCGTCTTCATATCTTCGTTGTCTTTATCTAAAGAGTGGTACCAAACATTCCACTCGTCAAAACTAAGTAGAATATCCTTCTTGCCGCGCTTAACAGCTTTTACATAATCGCAAATGGCTATAACGGTTTTTATAAAGCGATCGGTTTCCAATGAACGAGCAAGGAAATTAGGGGTGTCACACTCAGCATTGCTCATATATTGGTGAAGAGAAATATAATCTACAGCTTCATAGGTGTGCAGAAGGCTTTCTGCTTCCCATTCTGGAAAAGTAGGCATGAAAGTACCAGAGCTTCCGCAGGATACAAGTTTGAGATCTGGATCAATGCACCTCATTGCCCTGGCCGTTTCCAAGGCCAAGCGTCCATATTCATGAGCAGTTTTGTGGCCTGTTTGCCAAGAGCCATCCATTTCATTGCCAAGACACCAAAATTTTATGTTATGAGGTTCTTTAAAACCATGTTTAACCCGCAAGTCACTCAAATGCGTTCCCGATGGATGATTGCAATATTCCAGCAAATCAACAGCAGCTTCTATTCCTCTAGTACCTAGATTTATAGCAAGCATAGGCTCCGATTCGATTCTTTTACAGCAATCAGCAAACTCGTTAACACCAACTTCATTATTTTCCAATGTGCGCCAAGCTAAGTCTAGCCGCTTTGGCCGCTCGCTAAGCGGGCCAACTCCGTCTTCCCAGCGATAACCGGAGACGAAATTTCCACCTGGATAGCGTATTATTGGAACTCCAAGCTCTTTTACTAAGTCTGTAACGTCCTTTCGGAA
>Ga0123355_10014934_pt1 | contig 12166 bp, 5 predicted proteins | sample TergutEmb28metaG_3_FD_89872 | JGI IMG/M metagenome (GOLD analysis project Ga0123355, IMG submission 89872) | Embiratermes neotenicus P1 segment gut microbial communities from Petit-Saut dam, French Guiana - Emb289 P1 | ecosystem: Host-associated > Arthropoda: Insects > Digestive system > Gut ...
CTAAATGCGCCGAGTGCGGCACGGCTCCGCCTCCAGAGGAAAACGGCACATGGACTTGCTCATGCGGGGAGATAGTTGAATCAGATGTCGATCTCGACGAAAAGAAAAAAACCGTGCATCTTACCGACCAAGGTATTGAAAAAGCTGAACGGTATTTTGGAATTGAAAACATCACCGACTTAGAGAATACTGATATCAATCATTATATCAATAATGCTATCCGCGCTAATTTTATAATGAAACGAGATAGTGATTATATTGTTAGTGACGGCGAGATTATTATAGTCGATGAGTTTACAGGTCGTCTTATGATTGGGCGTCGTTACAGCGAAGGCTTACACCAAGCTATTGAGGCCAAAGAAGGAGTGCGTATCCAAAGCGAAAATAAGACGCTCGCCACTATTACTTTCCAAAACTATTTCCGCTTATACAATAAGCTTAGCGGTATGACAGGTACAGCTAAGACGGAGGAGAGCGAATTTAAGGGCATATACAGTCTTGACGTAGTCGTCATTCCCACTAATAAGCCAATGGAACGCGTTGACGAGAACGACCAAATTTACACGACAATCAACGGCAAAATGAAAGCCGTCGTAGAGGACGCTAAGGAGTGTTACGAAAGAGGGCAACCGGTTCTTGTAGGTACAACATCGGTTGAGAAGTCGGAAGGGGTTGCTGCTTTGCTCAAAAAAGCAAAGGTTCCGCATAATGTGCTTAACGCTAAAAACCACGAGCGCGAAGCCGAAATAGTAGCTCAAGCGGGCAGAGCCAAGCAAATTACTATTGCTACCAATATGGCTGGTCGTGGTACTGACATTCTGCTTGGCGGTAACGCCGAGTATATGGCTAAGGATAAGTTGCGGAAGGAAGAGTTTACCGAGGAAGAAATCGGTATGACTACTAGTCTTATAGCATCCGATGACCCTAAGGTAAAAGAAGCGAGAGAAAAATATAAGAAATATTATGAAGAAATCAGCAAAGTTGTAGCCGCCGAAAAGGAAAAAGTGATTGATGTCGGCGGTCTAAGGATAATCGGTACGGAAAGGCATGAGTCGCGCCGTATTGATAATCAGCTTAGAGGACGCGCCGGACGTCAAGGGGATATGGGCTCATCGGTCTTTTATATAAGTATGGAGGACGATCTTTTGCGTTTATTCGGCGGCGAGAGAATGAAACGCTGGGTGGAACGTTTTGGTGCCGACGAAGAGACCCCATTTGCTATGGGAATGTTCAGTCGTAGCGTTGAGAGAGCTCAAAAGAAAATTGAGGGACGTAATTATTCTACACGTAAGCATGTACTTGAATATGATGATGTTATGAATAAGCAACGCGAGATAATTTACATGGAGCGCAACAAGGTTCTTAACGGTGACGATGTCCACGAGCAAGTCGTTAAGATGATGAGGAGTCAAGTTGATACGATTATATCAGAGTTTACCGACCCTAAGACCGACTGGAACGAGTGGGATATTGAGGGACTCAACAAGGAAATTGAACGCAAAGTATTGCCGGGGGATACTACATTCCTTAACGAGGATAGATTGACCAAATGGACGCTTGAAGAAGTCAAAGATCAAACATTTGAGGCTATGCAAGCCGTTTATAATAAAAAAATCCGCGATGCCGCCGAAAACGGTGTTGATTTTGGTGAACTAGAAAGGTACGTTATGTTAAAAGTTGTCGATGATCTTTGGATGGATCATATAGATGCAATGGATAATTTAAAACGCGGTATCGGTCTAAAAGCATACGGCCAGCAAGACCCCGTTCAGGCATACAAGCGTGAGGGTTTTGAGATGTTTGACGAAATGATTGCGCGTATTCAAGAAAGACTGTCTATGACTCTTATGCGTGTGGAGGTAGCGAGAGCTGTGCCTGTAAGACAACAAAATAATCTAGGACCTCTAACAATGTCCGGCGGCGGCGGTGTTGCAGGCGGGGTAAGTGTTACCGAAAAGAAACGGGTAAGAGAAATAGGCCGCAATGACCCGTGTAACTGCGGAAGCGGTAAGAAATATAAGAATTGTTGTCTGCTTAAGGCAGGGTAACTAATGATATTGCTTTCAAATAATTAATGGACATCTTATTATTTATTTTTTATTTGGTAATTATTTTGCTTGCTTTTGCTTTTTGTATGTGCTATAATAATTCGGTTAAGAAGGTAATTTACTAATGAATGCTTTAATTGATTCTATTGAAAAAGAATACATGAAAGACAAAGTCGCCGAATTTAATGTCGGTGATACAGTTAAAGTTTTTGTCAAGGTTGTTGAAGGCACGAGAGAGCGCTTGCAAGCCTTTGAGGGAACTGTTATCGCACGTAAAAACGGTGGTATAAGGGAAAGTTTTACCGTGCGCCGTATTTCTTTCGGGGTAGGTGTAGAGCGTGTTTTTCCGCTTCATAGTCCGCGTATTGACAGGGTTGAGGTAGTAAAGCGCGGCAAAGTAAGACGCGCTAAGTTATACTATTTGCGTAACCTAACGGGTAAGGCAGCTAAAATTAAAGAAGCTAAGTAATCTTTTAAGCGGGGTAGAGATGCTCCGCTTTTTATTTTAATTGAGGTGTTTATGACGGTAGCCATTGCCAGCGACCATGCGGCTTACGGATTTAAGACTAAAATAATTGCGCATTTGACAGCTAGTGGCTTTAAATGTGAGGATTTTGGTACGGCTAAGGGAGTAACCGCATCGGATTATCCGGATTATGCTTTGCCTGTAGCAAAGTCTGTGGCGAGCGGAGAGTATTTATTTGGCGTACTTATTTGCGGTACTGGCATAGGTATGAGTATAGCTGCCAATAAAATTAAAGGAATAAGAGCTGCGGTTTGTGGCGATATCTTTAGTGCAAAAGCGACAAGAGAACATAATGATGCGAATATATTATGTCTGGGCGAACGCGTAATTTCGGAAAAACTTGCGCTTGAAATTGTCGATATCTTTTTGAGTACTAGGTTTAGTAACGAAGAAAGACATTTGAGGCGAATAAGGAAAATTGTTAGCACTGAATTATAGCAGTAGCCTAAAGATGAATTTGAGATGAGACGCAATATAATTTAAAGAATTTAGTTGAACGGGTCAAAGAATTTAGATCTAAGTTCGTGTGTTTTTTGACGTATCTTATAGATTCGTTTGTCCTTTAAAAGGACTTTTTCAGTTTGATTACTAACCGAAAAAATATAACGACCGTTAGTGTAGATAAAGCCGTCTTGTGTTATATCGTAATCTAATACACCGGCGGCAAGTTTTGTTTTTATGCTGTCTTTTGATAATCTCCACAACTCAAATTTTTTTGGGGCAAAACCGGGATGTTTATCGCCTTTATTCCGGCGTTCTTCTTCGTGTATGCTTATAAGTTCGTTTTGAATATAAAGTTCGCGTTCGGATTTTTGATCCTCTACATAAGGGTTACCGCCTTGACTTGTGTGTCTGCTTTTGTTTGAGCTTTTTTTTGCTATATTTGCGGCAAAAAACAACAACTTAATTATTCCGTAAATGAGCCAAAAAGGGAGAAGAATGATGTCAAGTATGCTACGGAATATACTTGTGCGTTGTGATATTTTTTTATAGGGCTTACGGATATAATAGAGATTGCCGTTCCTATCATTTTTTGGTGCGAATAAATCAAATCCAGATTCGGATGCAATCTCCTCTATATCTCTGTTTTCCGTTAGAGCGCATATTGAGCTTTCTGAGTATCCTACGGGATTCATATTAGAATCCCGACCTATTCCGCGAGAGTCGAAAAGGATTTTGTTATCAATTTTAGAAAAATAAGGATTGTCATCAATCGAATCGCCCCCTGTTAAATAAGAAAATTCGTTAGATGTCACATTATAGATAGCAATATCTCTGGTTATATTTTTATCGTTGGAGATGCTTACAGCAATTCTTTCGTTACCGTCATAGTCGAGAGCGTATATTTTATCCTTATGCCTATGGATTATAAACTGCTCGTTGCCGTCCTCATATTTCTTTTTGATAATACCTGAAACCGACGCGGAAGAACTTTGTGCCGCCGCCGAATATATGTAATGGTCATTATCAAATGCGCACACAGAATTAACAGAATATTCACTGTGTGCGCTCTCATCTTCGCGATATCTGCCTTGAAACTGTGCGCTTTGCCCGGTGTATTTCCAATCATCCTTTTGTGCTGCACTAACTAAATTTTTCTTAAAATTCTCTAAATATTGGCTCTCGCTAGTTTTGCCTTTGCCATCTTCGTCTTTGACGCTGATATTTAGAATTGAGGTGTACAGTATTTCCATGTATATAATGATAGCATGTTATAGGCAAATTGTCAAACAAATCAACAATAAAAAATAAATTCCCATAGTTGCATCATTTACAAACTATGGGAATTTATTGGTGGTAATGTGAATTACTTAATCCTGATAAGTAGTTCGCCGGCAGATACCGGTTGGTTGGTTTTTACCAGAATTTCGCTTACTATACCGTTTGTTTTAGCGATTATAGGGGTTTCCATTTTCATAGCTTCTATTATAGCTACTATGTCACCCGATTTGACGGGGATGCCGGGCGAAACACTGATTTTGCTTACCATGCCTTTTATACTTGCGCCGACTTCGTTAGGATTATCTGTGTCGGCTTTGATGAATGCGGAGATTGCTTCACCACGTGACATATCACGTACAGCGATTTCGCGCCTTACACCGTTAAGGTCAAATACGACAGTGATGATGTTGCTATCTTCGTCGGTGTCGCTTATACTGATTAGCTTGATATAGAGAGTTTTACCGTCTTCAATATCCACTCTTGTCATTTCACCGGGTTCAAGCCCAAAGAAGAACACATCTGTGTTAAGGCAAGACAAATCACTGTATTCCTCGCGGTGTTTCCAATAGTCACTGACAACCTTAGGGTAGAGCACATAGGAAACTAAGTCTTGCATATTAGGTTCTGAAATATATTGAGCAATATTCGTCTTAATTTTATCAAAATCAACGGGTGATAGCAGTGTTCCCGGACGGACTGTAATAGGATTTTTTCCTTTGAGAATGGTTTTTTGAAGTTCAATCGGGAAGCCTCCTTGCGGTTGTCCCATATAACCCTCAAAATAACTTACAACCGATTCGGGAAAGGCAAGGTTTTTGCCTTTTTCTGCAATATTGTCAGAAGTAAGTTCGTTTTGAACCATAAAGATAGCCAAATCGCCGACCATTTTTGACGATGGTGTAACCTTAACAATATCGCCTAAGAGGTCGTTAGCAATTTTGTACATTTCTTTGACTTCGTTAAAGCGTTTGCCAAGACCTAAATCCTCGACTTGCGGCTTTAAGTTACTGTATTGACCGCCCGGTATTTCGTATCTATAAATATCAGTTGTAGGGGAAGTCAAATCGGCTTCAAAAGCCCTGTACATTTTGCGGATATTGTGCCAGTAGTCACTGATAGGAAGGAGCTTGGTATCATCAAAGCCTGTATCACGCTTTTGACCTTCAAGCGCCGTAACGATAGCATTCATTGACGGCTGACTTGTAAGGGATGATAGAGAAGCGATTGCTGTATCTACAATATCTATGCCGGCCTCGGCAGCTTTTAGGACGGACGCGACTCCGTTTCCGCTTGTGTCATGAGTATGGAAGTGTATGGGCATACTCACTTCTTGTTTTAGAGTCTTAACCAGTTTATACGCGGCATAAGGTTTGAGAAGTCCCGACATATCCTTAATACCGAGGATATGAACACCCATTTTTTCCATTTGCTTGGCCAAGTCTACATAATATTTAAGACCGTATTTATCACGGTTAGGGTCATCAATATTACCCGTATAACAAATATATCCTTCGCAAATCTTATTTTGTTTTAACACTTCGTTAATAGAAACCTCGACATTGGGCATCCAGTTAAGACTGTCAAAAACTCTAAACACATCAATTCCAGCTTTTGCCGATTCTTTAATGAATTCCCTAACAACGTTATCGGGATAATTTGTGTAGCCGACGGCATTAGCGCCTCTAAGAAGCATCATAAATAGAGTATTAGGGATTTTTTTGCGTAATATTTCAAGACGTTCCCATGGAGATTCATGCAAAAATCTGTATGCTACATCAAATGTTGCTCCGCCCCACATTTCAAGCGCAAAAAGATTTGGCATTGTGTGAGCCATATAATCGGCAATGGCAACCATGTCTGTTGTGCGTACACGAGTAGCTAAAAGCGATTGGTGAGCGTCCCTCAAAGTTGTGTCGGCGAGCATTAATTTTTTGTTTTTGAGGACATATTCAGCAACTGCATTAGGACCTTTTTTGTCTAAAACTTGCTTTAAGCCTTTTTTGATTACGCCCTCGGTTTCGGGAATAGGAGGCTTTTCGCGGCAACACTTATAAGCTTTATCCTTACCATTAATAGTGACATCGGCTATATAATTAAGAATTTTTGTTGCTCTGTCCTTAGGTTCTTCAAGTAAAAACAGTTCTGGAGTGTTATCGATAAAACTTGTATTGCAGTCTCCTGACGCGAATACAGAATGAGTCAAAATATTACTCAAAAATTGTATATTGTGCTTAACACCGCGTAACCGCATTTCGCTTAGAGTACGCACTGCCTTACGTTTCGCACCTTCAAAAGTGCGGTCAAATGTCGTAACCTTAACGAGCAAACTATCATAGTAAGGAGATATTTCGGCTCCCGTATAAGCGTTACCCGCGTCAAGACGTACGCCGTTGCCTCCGCCTGAACGGTAGACGCTTATTTTTCCTGTGTCAGGAGCAAAATTGTTGCGCGGATCCTCTGTAGTCACGCGGCATTGAATAGCATATCCGCTCATATGGATATCGTCTTGATTTTTTATACCGATTTCGGAATCGGATAGCTTATGTCCCTCGGCGACAAGAATTTGAGCTTGAACAAGGTCAACTCCTGTGACAACTTCTGTTACGGTATGCTCAACTTGAATACGCGGATTCATTTCAATAAAGTAATGATGTCCGTCCTTATCGACTAAAAATTCAACAGTACCCGCCGCTACATAATCAACCGATTTTGAAATTTTTACCGCGTCGGCATATAAGGCATTAAGTGTTTCTTTGGGGAGCGAAACAGCAGGTGCGAATTCAATAACTTTTTGATAGCGGCGCTGAAGCGAGCAATCGCGTTCATAAAGATGAATAACGTTCTTATGCTTGTCAGCAAGTATTTGAATTTCGATATGTTTCGGCTCAACAAGATATTTTTCCATAAAAATATCACCGTTACCGAAGGATTTAAGCGCCTCGCGCTGAACAAGTTCAAAAGCAGATTTTAATTCTTCGTCAGTATTACACCTGCGCATCCCGCGTCCGCCGCCGCCTGCCGCCGCTTTAAGTATAACAGGATAGCCGTATTCGTTAGCTTTCCCTATAGCCTCGTCCGCACCGTCTAAGGGGTTCTCGGTGCCTGGAATAGTGGGAACATGGCACTTTTTGGCTATTTCTTTAGCGTTGAGTTTGTCGCCCATTTTGTCGAGAACGTGAGAGGGGGGTCCGATAAAGATAATCCCCGCTTTTTCGCAAGCCCGAGCAAAATTAGCGTTTTCGCTCAAAAAGCCATAGCCCGGATGAATCGCGTCAACACCCTTTTCCTTAGCAAGCTTAACAATCGCATCAATATCAAGATACGCTCCGAGCGGAGATTTATCCTCGCCGATAAGATACGACTCGTCCGCCTTAGTGCGGAAAAGATTATATTTATCTTCTTTAGAATAAATAGCTACAGTTCGTATTCCAAGGTCGTTACAAGCCCTAAAAATACGTATTGCAATCTCTCCGCGGTTAGCCGCCATGACTTTTTTGATTTTTCTTGTTACCATAATATAATCTCCATTTATTAACTTTTGCTCAAAAATGAACATTTGCTTAAAATCATACATTTTAGTAAAATATGGATATTTTGCAAAAATTAACACTTTGCGCAAACAGCACATTTTTCAAAAACAACGATTTTGTCAAATTTTAACACTTTTACTATACTATACTACTGTATGTAATGTCAAATTATTTGCGCCTAAAAAATAATATTTTATGCCTTATTGTTTGACGGGATATTTATAATTGTGGTATAATAACTATCTATTAAATACGAGCATAAACAATAGTTTTTTGTCGGGGTCAATATGAAAAGAATTTACAAATATTATAAAGACAGGCTGATTGAAATTAGCGGAAAAAACCGTAGCTTGTACGCAAAAAGGATTGGTACGACCAGCTATGACGCTGGACGGATTTTAGACGGAGATAACGCCGAGGCGGAGGCTTTTGTCAATTTTTTGTGGACGGGTAAGAAGCTTACTTATGATTTGATTTCTAAGGATCATAAGCGCCGACTAGTCGAAGTCCTTAGTAAAGCTAAGGCGGAAACCGCCTCTTCTAAGAAAAAAAAGAACGGCAAGCAAACTGCCGAGGGTGCGCCTAAGGTTACCGTAGATGAAAAGACGGTTGTTCAGTCGCAAGTCAAAACTTTAAAAAACATCAAACGCAATATAGAGGATTTTGAGAGGGAAACGGGGAGATACGAACTTTTTGTCGGATATCCTTTTGTTTCTGGATATATCGGTAAGGATACAGCGGTCAAAGCTCCGTTACTATTATTTTCGGTTATTATTCATGTTGATGACAATGACGGCGGGGCTCAAATCGAGTTAAAGCAAGGTGAGCCTGTACAGCTTAATAAGGTTTTATTTACCGCGTATGCCAGACAAAACGGGATTAGCCTTGACGATATAAGCTTGGAATTTGAGGATATGAGGACGGCTAGGCTAAAGACGGTTGACGATGTTTTGGAATATCTGAAAAAAGCCGGTATCAAAATAAATATCGGACACCGTAAAGCGGGTCTGACTAATTTTGACAGTATCCCGGAGCCAAAGCTAGGCGACAATTTGGAACTTAAAAACTGCGCTGTAATAGGGCGTTTTCCGCTTGCTAACTCCATTTATAATGATTATACAAGGCTAGAGCAAAGAAATCTTACTACTGATGCCATTGCCGAGCTATTAGAAAATAAACGTCCCAAAAAACCTAAGCACGTCAACGCTCCAATATACTCGATAAGTCAGCTTGACTACGCTCAAGAGATGGCAATCGCCGAACTTAACCAAAGCGGTAATATGGTTATTTATGGTCCGCCGGGTACGGGTAAAAGTCAAACGATAGTCAATGTTATTACCGATGCTTTGGTCAAAAACAAGCGTGTACTTGTAGTATCGCAGAAAAAAGCGGCGCTTGATGTGGTTTTTAACAGACTTGGCAATCTTAACAAAAAAGCCATGTATATTGTTGATCCCGAAAAAAGCAAAGGACCTTTTTTCGAAAGACTTAAAGCCATTCACAGCGAAACGCTTAGCGGTAAAGATGTTGATATGCGAGAGCATGAGATTAGGTACGATGATGTTAGCCGTACTCTTGAACTTGAAATAGAGCATTTAGAAACTATCAGCCGTACGCTTTTTACACCTACCGAGTTTGGACCGACGTTGCAGGAGATGTACGCTAATTCATATGTTATCAATAAGACGAGCGGAGAGTACGCTATTTATGAGAAATTGCTTCAAAATAACCGTCTTATGCGGTATGATTATAAGGAATTAAAGAATGCAATCCGTAGCATCACCGAAAAAAACAGAGCCGAGCTATATTACAAAAGGCTCGAAATGCAAAAGAATAATCCCTTTATAGACCATGTTTTGAGCGGAATAGACGTACACACTATCAACACGGCTAAGACATATATTAACGCCTTATTGGCAAAACGGCTTGCTCCGTATGACTTAGGTAAAACTGGCAATATGCGTCAGCTTTTGGGCTTTTATTTAGAAAATGGCTTGAGGACGCAAAAAGACCTTATGCCTGTTATCAATTATATTGCTAAGTTGCATTCCCCTAAGTTAAAACCGCGTGAAGTGTCGGTTCAATTTTGTGAGACTTTAGAGGAGGTTAAAGCTTATGTAGGAGAGTATTATCTCCTTAGCAGAATTTTGGATAAAAAGGGCTTTGCTATGGCGGTTGACCATATTCTTAATTGTAATATACTTAATATTAAGCTGTTATTTTCGGCGCTTACTCATTATGTCGATATCAGAGACATGAATCTTAATCTTTCGACTTGTACCAAATCAGAAAATGCCGTATTAAAATTCGCGTACGAAAATTCTAAGACTTTAGCCGAATTCAAGCACGTTGTCGATTGTCTTTTGCCTGTACGTGTCTATCATGAGATAGTCAAAGCCGAGCAAGAGTACAAATTACAGCTATCCAATATCGCCGACTTTGAAAATATTAAGACGAGAATAGTTTCTCTAAAAGCCGAACAGCAAAAAGTAGTAAGAGAGATGTGTGCGGACAGTTTTAAGACGGCGTACAAGGAGCTATATAATTCCGATCCTAGTAATAATAACTTTTTTTATCAGATTAGTAAGCCTCAAGGGCACTGGCCTATTAGAAAACTTGTCGAGCAATACGGTGATTTGTTGTTTGCTCTATATCCGTGTTGGCTGTTGTCGCCCGAGAGCGTATCGCAATTACTTCCGCTCAAAGCCGAGATGTTTGATATTGTGCTTTTTGACGAAGCATCACAAATCTTTATCGAAAGTGCCTTGCCTACTATTTACAGGGGCAAAAATATCGCAGTTGCAGGGGATAATAAACAGCTAAGACCCACCGCTCACTTTGTGAGGCGTTATATGGGCAATGACGAACATGATGATGAAATTGATATCAATTCTCAGCCGGCTTTGGAGGTTGAGAGTTTACTTGACTTGGCGACCGCACGTTTTGACAGCGCCCGTCTTAATTATCATTACCGCAGTAAGTCGGAGGAGCTTATCAATTTTAGCAATTATGTGTTTTACGACGGGAAGCTCCAAATAGCGCCTAATCTGAGTAAAAGCCTTGACTCTAGACCCATCGAACGGATTAAAGTCGACGGACAATGGATTAATCGCCGTAACGAAACGGAGGCTCAAAGGGTTGTTGAGTTAGTCAGGCAAATTTTAAAAGAGCGTAAGGAAAACGAAACTATCGGAATTATATCTTTTAATGCCGAGCAGGGGAATCATATAGCCGATTTGATTGACGCCGAATGCGCTAACGATAATGCTTTTAGGGCTGCTATCGCTGCCGAGCGCAACCGTAAGGATAGAGGTGAGGATGTTAGCTTGTTTATTAAAAACCTTGAGAATGTACAAGGTGACGAACGTGATATAATAATATTTAGCATAGGTTACGCCAAGAATGAATACGGTAAGGTTGTTTCGCAGTTTGGCCCTCTTAACCTTGAGGGCGGAGAAAACCGTCTTAATGTCGCTATAACAAGAGCAAAGGGCAAGATTTATGTGGTAACAAGTATCGAACCGGAGGAACTTAATGTCGAAAACACAAAAAACATGGGACCTAAGGTGTTTAAAAGATATTTAGAATACGCAAGGGCAGTATCCGACGGAAATGTAAAGGAAGTAAATTCTATTATTGATGCTCTTAAGGTTAATTTTACCGTAACATACGAAAAAGAAGAAGAGCGTGTGACGAGGGAGTTAAAATTAGCGCTAGAAAAGATAGGCTACATTGTCGAAACCGATGTCGGAGGCAGTTCAAACAAACTGACATTAGCTATATATGATAAAAGTTTAGATGCGTATTTAGTTGGAGTTGAGTGCGATTATTCGGCGTTAGAAGCCTCGCCGTCGGTGTTAGAGCGGGATGTATTTCAAGCCAAATTTATGGAGACAAGGGGCTGGCAGTTAATTAGAGTATGGAGTAGAGACTTTTGGCTTCAAAAAAACAAAGTAATCGCCCAAATAGACAAAGCCGCTAAAAAAGCTAAAGAACAAATTAAGACTGAGAGAAAACCAAAGAAGAAGAAATAACCCGGAGTACCAAATGAAATGTTTTATATGCGGTACGGCTGATAGCAAGGTCATCGACAGTAGAGCCGCCGACGAAAATTCAAGTATAAGACGCCGTAGAGAGTGTCAAAAATGCGGGATTAGATTTACCACCTACGAGGTAGTTGAAATCTCTCCGGTTTTTGTTGTCAAATCGGATAAGCGCCGACAACCTTTTGACCCCAATAAAATCAAAAGCGGAATAATCAAAGCATGTGAAAAGCGTCCGGTGCCAATGCAGGCAATCGACAAGCTGGTTGGCGAAATCGAAAAGAAAATCAGTAACAG
>Ga0123355_10014935_pt1 | contig 12166 bp, 6 predicted proteins | sample TergutEmb28metaG_3_FD_89872 | JGI IMG/M metagenome (GOLD analysis project Ga0123355, IMG submission 89872) | Embiratermes neotenicus P1 segment gut microbial communities from Petit-Saut dam, French Guiana - Emb289 P1 | ecosystem: Host-associated > Arthropoda: Insects > Digestive system > Gut ...
AAATAGGGAAGGGACTTATGTTTTGTTTACAGAAAAAGAACGGGGTTTACGGATGGTTGAAGTCTGGATACCGCCGCCCCCCCACCCCCCATGAGAAGCAACTCAACGGGCTCCAATTATGATTTTGTGTTTTATTTTTCCTGTTTAAATGGTTGTGTTGGATGGTAACGTTGCTCTAGGCTGTGGGCCTCGAACATAATACCCTTAAATACATATATTTCAATGTATGCTAGAACAAACAGACGCTATAACGAACGAGGTTCTAGAACCAATTACGTTCGTTCTACCTTACCCCGCTGTACACGAGACAAACCTATCCTAATGTCACTCTAACCGCATCTAATAAAAATAAAAATAATAATAATAATAATAATAATAATAATTAGTAGTAGTAGTAGTAGTAGTAGTAGTAAAAACCATGTCACTGTTGTGGGCCGCGTATCTCAGTCGGTATAGCGACTGACTAAGGGCTGGACGGTCCGGGATCGAATCCCGGTGGGGACGAGATTTTCCGCCCGTCCAGACCGGCCGTGGGGCCCGCCCAGCCTCCTGTAAAATGGCTACCGGTTCTTTCCCGGGGGTAAAGTGCGGCCGGAACGTGCTGTTGACCACTCACCCCCTTCTAGTGCCACGGTCATGGAAGAGTAGAGCTATACCTCTACCGACCCTCTGGGCCACACCGGGCCTGTAACGGTATCACTTTACCTTTTACCTTTACCATGTCACTGTTGCGAGATTTGACGTTTTCACTGTGCCGTCTATGAAGATTACAGTGTTCTGTATGTGATGCCGTGTACTTTAGAGGACTGATATGAACACTTCGTAGCAAACTGTTGCCCCTTTCTTCAGGGCTGAAAATAATCTGCTCCTACTCCTCCTACTAGTGCTACACGGCGTCATATCCCACAAATCGTTGTATTTTATTTAATTATTATACGTCACAAATGTTCATTTGGAAAATCAAAAACAATATAAGGGGTCCAAACGTAATGAAAAGTGCAAATAAGGAACATACTCCTTTCGAGAAACAAAACGAACATTTTGTTTTAGCAGGGCTCCAGGTTAAAACGTTTCGAAGGTGGTTATATTTGTAGACTCTTATTTCTTAGGATCAAAGCGTTTGTACTTTCCACTTTGTATGAGCTTCTTTCCTGCTATCATATTAAAGAATAGGTGGGGGAGGGAGAGACTCAGAACCATACAAAATTATCCCCCTTTTAATCGTTATATTCTACCCTTAAACTTTTCATTTACTTCCGCTGGATCGTGCAATTAACCAAGAGGCGTTTGTTAATTTGATCCTGTTTTTCTGGCGTAAAAAAGAACGAAGAATAAAAAAGAAATAAAAGGATGGAACAAAAGGAATGGGAAATGAAGAGAAAAGAATGCAAGATCTATAGGCTCTCATTTAATTCTATTAGCCAATAGGTCTTCACGACACTAATTTATAGGAAAAAAAAAAACCAGTAAAAACAAATTATCTTAACTGTACAGTAAGAAATTCTGTTCACGGCATACGAAATTTTTCCGTCATGTACTAACAGAAACTGCAACCTTTTAAAATAATACGTCTCATGTAAGAGGTTTGTATACAGTCCACATTACAGATATCTTCCACCTCACTACAAAAGGACATAATCTGCTGTAAACTTAACAGGATATAAATCCACATGCGCACCGTATATGCCTCGCTTTCTTCCTACTGGCACATTAACTTTACACAGCAGAATCTGTCGCACCTTCAAGCTAAGTTTGCTCGCCTTTACGCGTTATTTACCCATTCTGAACACAGAAAATTACGAGCTAGAGCAAAGGAAAGAAGTAAATTAAATATTTTGCGCTTTGATTATAATCGGAATAAATCTTGGGACAAACTACTCAGTAATACAGTACAATGATTTTCTTATAATTACAACTGTTGACAGTTCTGTAGTTTTATACAACGTCTGCGATTTCAATAATTAACGCTCTTACAATTTCCTCGCAAACAAATTACAAGTATTTTTATTAAAGTAATGAGCGAAGGAAATAATTTAGTATGAAGTTACTGCCTACACTGATGACAAAATGTAACATCTAGTTCAATTTGCAATATTACTTTTTGTGTTCGTGCAAGCTTACGTTTCGGCCGACGTGTTAAACTCGGCTTCTGCGTTAACTTCATTAACTTCAACAAACAAAAAACCGTAAATGTAAAAGAAATTGTAGTCTAAAGCTGCTGTATGCTTGCATTATGCCAGTAAGCGTACGTTTTTAAAATCACCACTCAATAAAATACGGGGCACTAGAATGTGTCTAGAAGGCTGTCCGAACTGCAGGTAGAGCTCCTTTTACCAGAAGATTACTCCAGTACTCCCCGACGTTAGTGACAAACGAAACCGACCCTAAAGAACCGAAACGAAAAAGATGAAGAAAGACAAATTAAAACAGCCAGCTTCAATTTTTATTCCATCAAAAGTACCTGTACTGCTATAGTACTACGGTTACAGCATCAGTATAAAACAATACAATAAAATGTTAATGTGTTTCTATGACAATAATAGTAAGGATAAAAAACCAGCTGATTCCAAACGTATTAACTTGGTGGCTTATTGGGGCCAACACGATTATACAAAAGAACAAAAGCAGAAACGAGATGAATTGAGTCCTGAAATAATAATAATAATAATAATAATAATAATAATAATATTTTCAAAGTCATTTAGAAAATACGTAAGCAACATACCAGGAAAACATGAAGTCAAGGAACTACAGAAAACAGCCATATTGGGCACTGCACACATACGTATTTCGGAAAGTACTAATGTAAAAATACAATAGATTCAACAATGAAACTAATGATATAAGCACCATGAATAGTAACAACAGAATAGCTGCAACACTGTATTCCCTAGGGACATAGTTTGTCTCGGGAATATAAGTATAAATACCCTGCATAAAGGAGATGATGATGATACTTATGATGATGATGATGATGATGATGGTGATAATAATAATAATAAAGACAATAATTTAAGTTTGAGAAAATCGCCTAAAAGTAAAGACGAGTACAACAAAATTGTTTGTAACTTACTACTATTATTTTTAAAACACTTTTCCAGCTCACATCTGAACATTTCCTGAGCAACGAGCATCCTCAGTTACTGTTTTCTGCGACAGAGAATACCACAGGCTCCATAAAGGTGTAAATAATTTTACGGTTTCTAATACGTAATTCTAAATACGAATATGTAACATAGCCTACAACAATAAAATGGGCATTCACTACAAGCCATGACCACAGAAACTAGGAGAATGCAGAAATTGTAAAATCTTCGTTATGAAGAAAGATATAATAAACAGAATTTCCAGGCATAATTCTTCGTTCCTTAGCAGGGCGAATCACGACATTACACACACTTGTAGTTAAGTGAATTCCTGTTATTGTTACAATTATAATCTTCGTGATTTTCCATCATCAGTTATTGACCTTCATGCCGGATATCTTTACATCTCCATTGCCATAACGGTGAATTCCCACGTTCCTCCTCTTATACCTTTCCTCCCTGTTTTATTTCTTTTCCTTTGGGTTGCCACCTGTGACATTTCGTGTTTTTTATTCCTCTCTACAATTTCTTTTCTCATTTCGTGAGATGTTTCCAGCAGTATTGTGCGTTTACCAGCTTCCTTCTTCTTCTTCTTTTTCTTTCTTTTTTACCAGCATCACAATAGCGTTTCGGAGATTGCATTTCATTTTGGATAACTCTCCTGACTGTAACACGAGAAGCGGCGGACAGATTTCAGCATACAAGGGTTGCACCGCACTAGTCTGTAGACTAAAATAACATCTCGCATTACGAATACAGCAAATATCCGAATATACAAGGTTAGTCATTCCGAAGTTTAACACACGTGCTTCCAACTTGAGATACGGCAGAGAGAGTAACAGAGGCACAGCCGTTGGATGTGCTGTCAGTCACTGTTACAAGATCAACCAACAGTCAACGCACATAATGGTACGTACTTTGCAAGAAAACAGAACTGAATTCCATAAGATTGGAAGTGACTAGGACTAATTAACTTACGTACGTAAAACTCCATATTGGAAAATTATTATAACAAACAAAGAAACAAGCAGCTTTCATTTAAGCTACTTCCCTATATTAGGTTTGACGGCGAGGCATCGCGATTTTTACTTGTTTACAAAAAGTACTTATTGCCTAAATCGGACAACATACCTTATACTCTACTAAGCCTTTATCAATTTCTTTTAGCTATTAAGATAATCAGTGATTTCCGGGAAAAGCCAACAGCCAATCAATCACTGTATTTAATACATTAGAAATGGTTATATTCCCTCCTACATCAAACATGTAGAGCGGAAACTTCATAACGCGTCTCTGTAAGATTGGAGTACCAACAACGTAAACTTCTATTCAAATTAGTAATTATTACACTACAGGCTGCACTTAAATCAATTGCCAGATTGCCAGACGTGATTTACAAAGTCAAATATCTCGCACGGAATTGGAGCGGAAATTCCCACTAACTTTTAATTGAGTGTCTACAGGGGTGTGCATTCTGAGTATCGCAGCAAAGAAATAGCAGCCCCGTCGTGGGAAGAAACACAGTACACATTTACTGAAAAAGTATCTCAATAACAAAAGCGATAAAGGGCTAACATAACCCAAACGTTCGCTCGCCAATGGACTCGATCGGCTTTGCATTTCCACAACGTATCTTCCTCAAGTTCCGTGTTAAATATGTAGTGCCATCACGTTCTCTCTCTTCCAAACAACCGTTTTCTAAAATCCGGTATTAATTTCTTATAGGACAAATCCTAGCCCATTGGTCTCCAGAGTTTTCATGGCAAAGGACCACACCTGTTGCGGGCCGGTTTCGGGGCCGCACGTGGAAAAATAGCAGTAAGCGTTATATGTAACGGCCTAAATTATTGTATAATTGTAATCGTATATACACAATTTACACACGTAACTGCGGGCCACAAAATACAACCTGGCGGGCCGCGGGCTGGAGACCCATGTACCAGTCACACGTGTAGCTAGTTACAACGGTAACAGGTCACATGTGCGAATGTACCGAGAGAAAATACAGACTGATAGAACTTGCAGAGAAGTATACCGCTAAGTGTGCCACAATTCTGCAAATGATGACGGCGTATTAACTCCACGAAGTCCATTTGTTGCTATGTTTTCCACCGTTTCCTCTCAAACGTGTCCCTCCCAGTGTTATAAAAATGTCGTCATAAAGCAGTCCTCCAAATACAAAGGCCAACAAATTTTAAAATTCTATTCAAATGCGGAACTTCTTTTCCCTGCTGCGTACTCAAATAGTCCACTTCTCATCATCTTATCTTCTTCATTCTCCAGTTATTTACGTCTCCTCCGCCTCCCTTTGCCAAAAGGACGAGAGGACACAGACTGATAAACTTCGCAACACTAAATTTTCTGTCCACCAACTTCCATAACAATGCACTGCCTCTCACCACATACCCCCCCCCTCCTCCTCCTCCTCCTTCTTCTTCTCCTCCTCCTTCTTCTTCTCCTCATCCTCCTCTCTTCTTCTTCTTCTTCTTCTCTTCCCCCTCCTTCTTTTCTTCTTCTTCTTCCTCTACTCCTCCTCCTTCTCCTAGTCCTTCTCCCCTCCTCCTCTCACTCTTCTTCTCCTCCTCCTCCTCCTTCTCTTTCTTCTTGTTAGTCTTCAAAACGTAGAGACCGTCAGTTGCAGAGCGACTTAGATTTAGTCTTCAAAGGACTAATAACAGAAATTTTCTCCGTAGTACATTCAAAACAGGGGAAACATTAGTACATAGGGTGAAAATACAGAGTAGAAGCAAGCTACTGGAATGAAAGAAATAGAGCAAAATAACTTCAAATCTGGGCAAGAAACTGCAATGAACGGCACCACAGCCTCAGTTCCAATAACCGAAGCAGCTGGTGACACATTTCGCCTGTCATAACAGTTCACGCAGATCAGAACAAAGAAAAGCCCGTAAAAATGTACACGTAATAAAAGTAAATTAAATGTATGTTCATATAAGAAATACAAATTGCACTATTGATGTAATCCGTACATTGTGATCGGTACTTCCAGAACGTTTATTAGAAAGACTTTTCACTTACAACACACCTCCAAACTAAAATATGACAGCTACGCCTTTACTTACTTATTCACTACATGGAGCATAGTCCTTCTTGAGAAGCTAACCGGCTCACAGCTAGTCAAGAAATTCCCCGCATTTTACGGCACTCGAAGGTTCCGCGTATACAAACGCCCGCCACCTGTCCCTATCCTGAGCCAGATCTATCCATTCCATTCCCCACCCTCCCAATTCCTGAAGATCCATATTAATATTAGTTTCCCATCCACGCCTGGGTCTTCCAAGAACAGATTATGCCCCATAATTCTCTTATATTCTTTTGGCCACGAAATGAGAATAAACTTTTTAGTGAAACTTGTGCACGTAACATTATGAGTGGAAGATTGTGCTGAAAAAAATGTGCCTTGTAGAACAGAGTGAATGAGATTTTGTTTCGAAATAATTTCGGTGGAAGTCGTGCAGAAGAAACGATTCGTACAGTGTTTCACCTTTTGCTTAATATGACACGTTACGCCTGCGCTCAGTCAGTCGAGACGCTCATCACGTCATGCCGTCGTTCATCTCTTCAGAACGTCAGCATAAAACCCACCACATTTATAAAAAGATAGCACTTGAATGGCACTATTCTTGCTATCGCCTCAGAATTTCGTATGATCCCAAGTCAGTTCAATAAAAATTGCGAAATCAGAGTAGCCTGAATTGATAATAAAAACCTATAACACTGATGGTCGGCAGTGAATATGAGAAGGACTGAGTGGGAGCCCAAGGTATGGTAATGTGGTTCTGAACACACGAATGCTCTAAACTTGTGCCCTTCTTGAAGTGCATATCGCGGCGTTAAGCACGTGTATGTTACACGGAGGGGACAACCGCGGTTAAGTTCTTGTTTGTATTTTTGACCTAGCAAAGTGGAAATTCCTGACGAAATTCGTGATTATGAACGTAATACTGTACATCAATTTTGTTAAATCAAGCAACTGTCCCCATGCATCTCCGAATAAACTCTGCTATTTTTTATAATGATGTAAAAAATCTTGCCGTTGTAGTCTGATTCGTTGGCTACACCAGTTAAATAAACATTACTTGCGTATCGAAGCAGCAGCCAAAGACAAAACTCTTTACCAAACAGCCCCCACACAACACTGTCAAGTCATGTACCTTAAATAATGAAGGCAGGCAAAATTAAGTGTACTTCCAAGAACGCATCAACTCTTTATAGATAAATGCTTCTGCATAATTACTAACGCGACAGAAATCAACCCCCCAAAAAAAGCTTCTGTCTTTTGTCTGATTTCCTTCTCAATATTAAAGCCTAAAATATGATGAAACAAAATTACATTAGTTCATTCAGACCAGGTTTAAGCAGGCCCTTTGTGAGACCTTCTTTCATCACCACATAATTAACAACAATTTTAATTAAAATACATAAAGCAAGTTACAGTATTTAGCGAGCATCCTGTTGGTAAAAGCCTTTTAAAACATGGCTTCTCCTTCTGTTATATAATGTCTCAGTTGATAAGCCTGTCATTGGGCTTCAGCCTGACGTTACTTCAATCTTAATGAGTAACTTTTTCATTTACAAAATATACAGAAAGGTTATTCCTATACGCTTTATCCTACTTTCTCAAGCGGAATTTTTCATAAGCAATCAATGAACGTCTCTGTCAAACCGAAAACCCATCTCGATATCTCTCATTATGCCCCTAATATTAACTTCAGCATGTATTTAGTACCATGTTAAAAGACACAAAACTTAAATGAGGGGTTCCTTAGATTAGAGACACACCGTAACACAAAGTACTAGACAGAGTTGCGTGTATAAAGGAAACAGAACGGCAGCTATATACACGTAAATGAATGATATTTGAAACACAAAAATTACGAAGCCTATATCTTTAGACTGTCAAAGTGTATGTAGAGAATTTTTTTCACATTAAATTACAGAGGCATTTCTAATACGAGATTCCGCCGTAGTAATTATTCTAGGTACGCTTTGCCGAAAATCAGCTCCTTCATTTTGACGTTCATGTGACCGTGCATCGTGATAAATACTTACAATAAAACCAACTAGATGCACTAATTTCTCAAATTTATTTTTGGATTAAAATCCTACATGTTTCGGACAGTTCCTCTGTCCATCATCAGAAGTTTTTCACTGTACACACAACAATGGTATATGTCATACAGGTTTGCTGACAGCTTTCTCGCACGCTGTCAGCAAACCTGTAGAGTTTTAATCCAAAAATAAATTTAAGAAATTAGTGCATCTAGTTGGTTTTATTATAAGAACAGTTTCTTCGTGTTAACTCTGCTGGCGTTTACAGCATTTTTACCAATTATACTGCCTTCTCAAACTCAGTAACCAACATTTTTACAGCAGGCATAATTTTTTTCCCCTCATCTAACGTGAAGGAACGGATGCAGGGCGTTGCTGGAGGCGATAAAGTAAACTTGACGAATTTTTAGGGTTTTGCTCGGGGTTCCAATGGTATGTCATGTCTCAGAAGAAGGAACGCCTCATTATAAGTCCTAATATTAAGTCATCGTAAGCGGCTGGGGTAATATGTTACAGATATTTATTTAAAAAAAATAGTAAAACTCTGTAGCCAATAGGATTTCACTTTCCTGTAACTGTAACAACCTTTTGGTAGTGGTAGAAAACGCAAGTCTTTTCAACGTTGGTATAGCGGTCGATGTAGAGCTGTTAGTTTCAAAGCACCCCCAAGGAGGACGCGCCATGCCTTGAACGGTAAGGGATCCACTTAACACGAGCATGATTCTCGACATCCGAAAAGTCGGGTTCTCACAACTCGTAAGCCTACATTAGATAGTAACTTGTCATTTGTGCTTATCTGCCTAATCGTAGGAACGATGCGCTTCAAAAAATACTGGCCACTTCTTAGTTTTCCATCGACTGATGTGACACAAGTCCGAGGGATTACCAATGTTTGTATACGTGTCACGCCGAATCTTGCTGTGTTCCCATGCCTGGTCTGTAACTGAACAACAGGCAAGTGGTGGCCTCTCCCTGGTCACGTACACGAGTGCAGACATTTGTCAAATAAGCAAGTACAGGAAACAGTATGACAGCATTTAGTTACTTCTAAAATGCACGCATTATGGCGCATCAGAATTCGGAATGTGGCTCAGTCTCTTCACGCACCACAAAATCGTGACTTCTGTCTGAGATTGTGGATGAAAGGTCGGTACATGCGTGTTTTACGATCTGCATGATTTTGTCTCGTGTCTTCCCGCTGAAATTATATTTCGTACATGAGGTTTGTGGACCGCGGTAGCACAGTGGTTAAGGTGTTGCGCTACAAATCGGAAGGTCGCTGGTTCGATTCCAGATGGTGTCATTGGAATTTTTCATTGACATAATCCTTCCGATCGCACAACGGCCTTGGGGTCGACTCAGCCTCTAACTGAAATGAGTACCAAGAGTACGTAGTATTTCCTGGGGGTAAAAACGGGCGGTGCGTAAGGCTGACAACCTTACCACTATTCTGGACTATTGTCACGTAACCTGGGAACCTTAACTTCCTGGAACCCTCTGGGCACCGCGGGCCTGTAATGAGGCTGATTTACCTTTACCTTACATGAGGTTTGTGGATGCAAGAACCAACAGTACCTGTTACTTCAGGACCAACCTGCCATGAAATTTTCTGTGGCGTTCATTCCTGCCCCGTGGAGCATAGACACCACTAAAACTGACATAGTACAAATCAGAACACAGCACTACAGAACTAATTAAGGAGGAAGGTAAGAGCAATAACATCAATCTCTCGTTCTAATTGCACTGTCGCAATGCAAGCAGATATACAGGGAAGAATGACACTCCTCTCTTTTCTACAGCCTTAGGACTGCATGTAATTTGTTAAGAGATGGAACTGGAGATAATAGGCTTAAATTCATTATCAAAACCCCAAACGCCTCCCCCTTCTCTCCCCTCCCGTCTCTCTCTCTCTCTCTCTCTCTATATATATATATATATATATTGTGTGTGTGTGTGTGTGTGTGTGTGTGTGTCTGTGTGTGTGTAAACAGAAATTTATGAGGCAGATTCTTTCTTACTTCACGCCGTATTGTTATGGTACTAAATGACTATTCCTGAAAAGATAGCCAGTGTAATAATCATATGGTTGTAAGAAATGCAGTTTTGTTTAAACGAATGGGCACCAGCCTTTCCTTCGTCACGTAATTTGTTACGTTACCTCCCTCGCCAGTAGCGAATCACACATAAATTCCTGTGGATGCAACAGGCTGACTTTAGAAGACCGGCTTTTCACACAATCTACGGGTTTGGACAAATTTTTACCCCAACACTTCAGCCGTAAATCTTTACAATTCTCCGCGTTCCAAAATTATGTCAGAGTTGTTTACTGAAACAAGCAGGCGATGCTTCCCCAAGGTAATTTCACATAGTTTTGGATTTCACGTAACTCTTTATGACTTACGCTCGCAGGCAGCGGCTATGAACGTGTGTTTCGTAAGGAGCACAATTTCTTGAGGCAAGAAGCAGCATAGTGGAAACTCTTCTGGCATGCAAGCGGCCATATAACATTACGTCCACAGCTCAATATTGTTCTCTCTCAACGTGAATATGCAAGCCCAACACCGAAATGAAACATCCATGCTGCTTCGCCTTGCATCATCAAAATTTAACATGCTTTTCTGGAGCGACCCTGGAAGTCTACCGAAAACCCGAATTCCAAAAGCAGCTCCTTACGACCTGAAAGAAAGGACACTATGATAAAATTAGATCTGTGCAGTTGAAGAGACCATTTGCACCTCCTACAAATGACACGCAAAATATAACAAATACAACTAGTGAAATGTAACAGGAATCACTATCATTTTTGGAGAACTGTTACATTTTCAGGAATAAGTAACTAGCAGAAAGACGATCAGATGGCCACAATGCAGAGTTTATGTAAAAGCAATTTCCGACCTATGCACTGTCGTCTCGCTTCCAACCAAAATGCTACTTTAAGTTCGAAGAAGTGATGCTGAGAAAACTTAACCGGCTGTGGGGCCCACCCAGCTTCCTACTTAATGGGTACCGACAGCAATTTGCCGCGGACTAATTCAACCCGGGTTCCTGACCGACCAGTCGCCTTCACCTAGTACAGGCGTTAAAAATGAATGAAGCTCTAGGCCTACTTCACTTCCTCCGTATTCCTTCGTGGCGTGCAGGGGAACAACTTTGCCCTCAAATATCGCAACTAGAACGCAGGAGAAAAGTCAGTATAAATAAAAAATAAATCCTCAAACATGTGGAAAAGAACATATTTGGGAATAAAGGTAGCAAGACAAATTTACATTGAAGAAGAAATTAAAATTTTTATATGTTTTCCACCATTCAGTTAAAGTCTTTGCCTTCCAGTCTTTTAAACAAAAGCGTGAATATCAGAACCTACAAAACTACAACTGTACTTGTTATTTTGAATGGATATGAAACATCGTTTAGCATCTTTCGTTGGAGAACTTTGTGTCACATACACACGAGATTTTAATCGGAAAATCTGACTAAAAGAGAACATTTGGGAAGTCCACGAGTAGTAATGGCGATACTAAACTAGATTATAAACCAACATAGTACAAGACTCCACGAAGGCCGGCTAAGACCGCTGGCTGCCGTTTCTAAACACTTTAATGAATTCCCATTGTCCATTCCAGTCATGGACTAGCTTAGAAACTAATAGCTTGTCTACAATGATTTTTATCCCCTGTGCTTTAAAGTGACAGGGAGGAAAAATTATTTATCGTAAACAGGAGAACAACCTGTGGTCTGGCGTCTCCGCACTGATGTGCAAATGGGATGTGGAGTGCACCTGACTTATGTCTATCAAACGTGATTATGTAATGGCCACAGATAAGCACAAAATCGTAAACGGTAGGTGCGCGAAAACGCAAAGGTACGCCCGGGAATATATTTCATCGAAAGTAATCACATTTTTTTCATGCTTGTTGCTTGACGTACCTCAGCCAAAAGAACGCCCCCCCCCCCCCCCCCCCCCCCCCCCCCCCCTTCGTTTCTTTTGTTCTTCTCTCTTTTTTTTTTAT
>Ga0123355_10014936_pt1 | contig 12166 bp, 13 predicted proteins | sample TergutEmb28metaG_3_FD_89872 | JGI IMG/M metagenome (GOLD analysis project Ga0123355, IMG submission 89872) | Embiratermes neotenicus P1 segment gut microbial communities from Petit-Saut dam, French Guiana - Emb289 P1 | ecosystem: Host-associated > Arthropoda: Insects > Digestive system > Gut ...
AGATGCCGGTCTTCGGTTTTATGCCGGCTCGGCTTACGATCAAGCCATGCATAATAACCGCTGCCGCTTACCCCGAGGTCTTTGGCCATTTTCTTAACGCTGTACTGTCCGTGATATTGACGCGTAAACATATACTGCGCTACCGGGGTTTTATCGTGAAAATGGCCATTGCTTTTTTTAAGATTTCGTTGCTTTCACGGAGATCTGTATTCTCTTTTCTCAGCCGGGCAAGTTCCTCATCGCGGGTTTTTCCCTTGCTGGGGAATGCCCTAAGGCCGCTTGCTTTTTCGTCTTCGCTTGCCCGTACCCATTGACCCAAGAGGCTTCGGTCGATGCCAAGCTCTTCGGCAATGCTCTTTATTGTACGTTCACCGCGTAGGCAGAGCGCAACGGCAAATTCCTTGAACTCACTCGTGTAACTTTTTCTTCGTTTCCTCATGATTTACTCTCCTTCTGTTTATCATGAGCTTAACTTTGTGTCCACTCAATCGGGGGAAGTTCAATTAAGGGGCTGTCCGCTACTACGGGTGGCCCCCGCCCGCTTTGCCCGGCCTTCCCGGCTCCGCTGGGAAGGCCCTCCAATAATGCCCCCGTTGCGCGTGAGCCATCAGTACAATGCCCTGTAGGGGAGGATATACGGTTTAAGAAGCCATTTGCATGGACTCTCCGCGAAGGAGACCGAGGCTCCGTAGCCGTGTTCCTTGGGCGGGATTCTTAAACCGTATATCCTCCCCTACAGGGGCTTTTGCGGGAATGCTCACGTGCGGCGGAGGAGCGAAAAATGTGTTATAATGCGTTTTGATATGATTATTCAGATTTCCTACTTCGTGATTTTCGTGGGGCTTCATATTGCCCTCGTGGCGGGCATTGTTCTGGAGTGGCTGCGGGAAAAGCGGGCGCTTAAAACCACATTCGCCGTCCCTCCCCCAAAGGTTTCGGTTATTATTCCGGTTCACAACGAAAGCCGCCGCATAGAACGGTTACTGCAAAGCCTTGCGGCGCAGGATTACCCGCGGGCGGAAATTATCTTTGTTGACGACAGATCCCATGACGAAAGCGCGGCTCTAATCGCCGCTTTCATACAAAGCCAGCCGCCACAGTCGCGGGCAGCGATAATCACCCTTAAAGAAAACCCCGGCCCCAATTACAAACAGTACGCTCTGGCCCGTGGGATCGAGGCGTCGTCCGGGGAATTTCTTCTTTTTACCGATGCCGACTGTGAAGTGCCGCCGTTTTGGATATGGGGCATGGTAAAGCGCATGGCGGACAAGATGGTCGGGGCCGCCATAGGGCCGGTACTGAAACGGTACGGCGGGGAACGTTTTTTCAACCTGTATCAGTGCTACGAACACGGGGTACGCTATTTGTATTTGGCGGGGGCGGTTGGCTTGGGCGCGGCCGGGGGCGGGTTCGGGAACAACCTCATGCTGCGGCGGGCAAGTCTGGACGCTGTGGGTGGCTACGAAAATGTGCCCCCTTCGCCAACTGAAGACGCCGCCCTTATCTCGAAAATCCGCTCTTGCTCCGATTACAAGGTGCGGGCGGCGCTGGGGCCCGATGTGAGCGTAATTACCCAAGAAGAGCGCTCTTGGAGGGATTTTATCCACCAAACCTTCCGGTGGAACAACGGCGGCCTTTTCTGCCCGGATCCGGTTACCCGCTTTAACTACACTTTTTTGATGATCACTATGGCAATAGGGGTGCTGGCCTTCCCCTTCCTGCCGCTCGTTCCCTCTCTCTGGCTTTTGCCGCTGGGGCCGGTAACGGTTATGATTTTTAACACGATAGCGAACCTGAGCCTGTTTGGGGCTTCCCTCCCAAAAAGAAGGTTTTGCCTGGCCTACATCCCCGCCCTGCTTTTCACGCCAGCGTACTTCACGTTTCTGACTATACTTGGGTTTTTAAGGATTAAGCCAAAATGGAAGGGCGAGACGGTTTAATCCGGAACCCTGACCATCCAGCCCTTGGTGTCGGGGATGATGCCGTACTGTATGCCCTTGATGGTGTCACGCACCCAAGTGGTAAATTCCCCGGTTTTGCCTTCGCCAAAGACCGCTTTTTTCCCCTTGTAGGTAATGCTGGTAACGGGGACTGCTCCGCTGGCGGTTCCGCTGACAAAACATTCCTTCGTTTCTCCCAAAGCTTCCTCTATCGAAATCTTCCGTTCTGAAACTTGCGCGCCCCGGTCGCGGGCCAGTTCAACAATGCTGGCCCGTGTTATTCCCGGCAGTATGGTATCGCCCAGCTCCGGGGTTACCAGTTCGCCTGATTTAAGGTAAAAGAAGATGTTGCAGGACGATCCTTCCTCGACATACGTGTTGTGGACTACATCAAGAAAAATACATTCCATAAAGCCCGCTTCCTGAGCCTCGTGCTTGGCGAGAGCGGCGTTTACGTAGTTGGAGGCGGCCTTAATCCACCCCGTCCCGTTGGGGGTTGCCCTGACGCGGTTAGTAATTACGGCATCGGAATTGCCTGTGGAAAAATAAGCGCCCACCTGCGTGGTAACGATGACGACCCACGGCTGGCGGGAAATGCTCACCCCGATTCCCCCCTCGGCGTACGTAAAGGGCCGCAGGTAGACGGAGCCGGCGGTCATAAAGGAGTCTTTTTCCCATTCCGCATTGTAGCTGGGACAAAAGCCCAGCGCGGCGTTTTGTTTGACGGTTTCCAAGCAGGCTTTTACGAACAGGTCTTGCGGGAAGGGCGGCATGTAAAGCCCTTTCATGGAGTTGAAAAACCGGGCCGCGTTACGGTCTGGCCGGAAAATGGCAAGGCCGCCGCCTTTCTGGGGCAGGGCTTTAAGGCCCTCGAAACAGGAAAGCCCGTACTGGGTGGTATAGTTTAGAAGGGGCATATCCGGGTAAAAATTGCGGGAGGCCGCCAAGGCTTCTTGCTCGCCCGGGGGCATGGCCCGCTCGGCGGAGGGAGTTTTGTGGGGCTTTTCCAGATACTCGCCCTTCCACTCTTCCCCCGCGTACTTGGCCCGGTACACCACGGGATAGCTATTCAACATAAACGCCATGCAAAAACCTCCGGGCACAACCCCTAAAGCATACAACACAAGGAGTTTGGCAACAGCCAAACTCCTTTTTTACGGGAGCGACGGGGCTTGAACCCGCGATCTCCGGCTTGACAGGCCAGCGCGATAAACCAGCTTCGCTACGCCCCCATAAGACTTCGCCAGTGTATCCCGTGTTGGAAAAAATGTCAAGCTCCGAATTGCCTCAAAAATAAAAATCTAGCCCAAATACGCTTATCCGAAGGAGTGGTGAAGAAACCGGCATGGGATGCACACGAAAGAAAAGTAGCCGCTGCCATGCACTGGCTCTGCCCCCGCTTAACTATTTTCCTGAAATCTGGTACATTTCCCGCTATTATGCGTGAATACAAAACCAGCGGAACCTGTTCAACCGCTATACACTTTGATGTAAAAGGCGGCAATGTCCGCTCCGTTTCGTTTGACAACGGCTGTGATGGCAACCTCAAAGCCATAGGCATTCTGGTGGAAGGAATGGAAGCCGCAAGCGTTGTTGAAAAACTTAAAGGGCTTCGCTGCGGCAGGCGGGAAACCTCCTGCGGCGACCAGCTCGCAAGGGCCATTGAAAAGGCGCTTGCGACCCCGTAACCCGTAAAGAGGAAGGGGCGGCGGCGCGCACTCCGTTAGCGTCTACACGGTAGAGCCGCCGCTCGCCATATCCCCACGTCTCCGCCGGCGAACCTTTCACGAATGAAAGGCCTCCCTCGCCACGGCAAAACCGTTTTTAATGCCCTCAAGGTTTCTCTTGTATATTCTCCGCTTCAAAGCGGTTTTTAACACGCAAAGGCGCTGCCTGCCTAACCAAACGCTTCTCCCTCGTGATGAAAATTCCCCCCTACCTTTTTTATCTCGCGCACAAACTCATCCAAGTTCTCGAAATGCCGGTACACGGAGGCGAAGCGTATATAGGCCACCTTGTCCAAAGCGGCCAGCTTTTCCAGCACAAGATCACCGATAGAGGCGGCGTCAATCTCGTGGTTCACCTTCCCCATAATGGCAGCCATGTCTTCAATCTCATTTACCAGCCTTTCGATACTCATTTGGGAGACAGGCCGTTTTTCCAGCGCGCGGGTTATACCCCGCTCGATTTTGACTCTGTCAAAAGGTTCCCGGCGGCCGCTGCGCTTGACAATCATGAACTGCTTGTCCTCTGTCCGCTCATAACTGGTAAACCGGTAACTGCAGTTACAGCACTCCCGCCGCCGCCGGATCGCATCGCCGTTGGCCAATGTCCGGGAGTCTATTACCTTGTCATCGAAGCTGCCACAATGGGGACAACGCACGGTAGTGGTACCTCAACAAAAACGTCTGTATATTGCGCCATATATATAGCGTACTCTCACTTCAATCCCCATTGTATCATACAATATATTGTGGCGCAAGGGGGCAAGGGCGTTTTTTCGCGAAAAAAGCGTGGAAATTAACGGAGATCAATGGTTGAAGCGTATTTTTTGAGAATATCTTGCGCCATGCTATACTGTGGTCAAGCCAAGGCTACCGCTCCTGGCATTACTGGAAAAGCACCTCGCACAGCCTTTCCGGTTCCACCGGGAAGGCTGCGCGAAGCGGGCGGGGGGGCTTTGTTCAAGGCCGAAATTTCCCCTCAGGAAAAATGGAAATATCCTCGTTTACGGGCGTGTAAAACAGTTTTTCAACTTCCTTGAACACCTTTGTCTGCGGCAAAATCCACATGAGCTTTGTAACAACGGCTTCTATGGTCATGTCCATTGACTGTAAAAGCGGCACACGCTGGATGGATCGTATTCCCACCTCGTAAATGCTCAAGTCGCTGCCCTCGTTTTTTACCTGTGTTGCCACGACAAGAATTTTTCCGCAAGATACAAGGCTCTCGACTTGCTTCAAAAAATTACGCTGGTCGGCAAACGGCAACCCGCCCAGGCCGTAACTTTCAATGACAATGGCGGTGTACCGCTGCCCGACATATTCCAGTATTTCCGGTTCCATGCCGGGTATAAGTTTTAATAAAAATACGCTTGGGTCTATTTCATCGAAAAACCGGACAGGCTTACTGGCAGGACCCCCAAGGTGAATACGGGAAAGCGGATGCCGGTAGTGAACATACGCAACCGCGGGAAAATTGATGCTTTCAAACGCGTCATAGCTTTTGCTTTTAACTTTGGAAGCCCTTGTTCCCACAAAAACTTTTCCGTCAAAGCACAGGAAAACACCTCCTGTCCGCGCTTCGGCGCAGAACCAGAACGAGTGAATAACATTGCGGCGGGCATCGCTGTCTCCCTGATGGATAGGCTTTTGAGCGCCTGTTAAAACAATGGGTTTTGCGGGGTTTTGAATCAGGTAGGAAAGCGCGCTTGCCGCGTAGGCCATTGTGTCAGTTCCGTGCGTAATAACAAAGCCGTCAAACGCGTCATAGTGATCCTGGATGGCCCGGCTTATAAGCAGCCAGTTTTCCGGCTGAACATTGCTGGAATCAATATTCATAATTTGTAGTGCCGTTACATCGCAAAATGTTTTTACCTCCGGCACGTAACGGAGAATTTGATCCGGCGGCATACTGGGAACAAAGCCGTCCACAGTGTTTTCTGACGCGATAGTCCCGCCTGTTGTAAGGAGCATGATTTTTTTCACCATAAGAATACCATCCTGGTACAGAATTATGCCCCGAAGCGGCGTTTCTGTCAAACCAGCCTCCCGGCCCAACACGCATCGTTGCATTAAGCGAACCAAATCCACTATAATGGCGTTAGATTGCTTTTTAGGGAGTTGCCGAGTTGAAAAAAAAGCCCCTTTTCACGGCGGTTTTTGCCCTGCTGCTTTTGCTTGCGGCATATGCGTTTTTTACCATGCCGGGAAGAGACAGAGCCCCGCCGGGAATTAACGAACTGCGGTACGGCTTGGCTACCGAGCCTGTTACCTTCGACCCCCTGAACCCCGCCAATACCGCGGACGGAAGGAGCATCCTCTTCAACGTTTTCGAAGGGCTGGTCAGGCCCGACAGCACAGGCGCTCTTATTCCGGCGGTTGCCGAATCGTATAGCATAGACGGGCTGGTCTATACCTTTACGCTCCGTGAAGGCATACGGTTCGGCAACGGAAGGGAACTGCGGCCTGCCGATGTTGTTTTTTCGATTAACACTGCCGCAAACGCCGGTTTTCCCGGACTTGGCAGAATAGAAAGGGTTGAAGTTTCCGGCCCCCGCGAAGTCCGCATAACCCTTAGCGAACTTGACCCGGAATTTCTTCCTTACCTTACCGTGGGGATTGTGCCGGAAGATAATCCCGACAGGGAACGGAACCCCATCGGCTCCGGCCCCTTTATGATAGAACACTATGCGCCTCAGCAGTTTCTTAGGCTGGCGCGAAACCCCCACTATAGAATAAACGGAGTTCCCGCCCTTGACCGGGTTACCATCGTTTTTGTTGCCGGAAGCGATGCCCTTATCACGGGGCTTCTTGGGGGCAATATTGACGGAGCCAGCGTTACAGGCGCAATGCTTGCCCGGCTTAACCCGGACAACTTTGATATGTTCCCTTGGTTTTCCAACACAGTGCAGCTTCTGGCCCTGAACAACGCCCGCGCGCCCTTTAACGACATACGGGTGCGGCAGGCAATCAATTACGCCATTGACGTACCGCGCATCATCGAAACCGCCTTTCACGGACACGGACAACCTTCGGGAAGCCCCGTCATTCCGGGGCTGGCGCGCGCGTATGACGACTCTCTGCGTGACCCCTTTCCCCGCGACATGGACAGGGCAAGGCAGCTTCTTTCCGAGTCCGGCCATCCCAACGGCTTTTCTCTGGAAATTACCGTTCCTTCCGCTTTCACCATGCACGTTGATACCGCTCAAGTTATCGTACACCAGCTTGCCCAAGTGGGAATCAGGGCGACCATACGCCTCGTGGACTGGGGGACATGGCTTTCCGAGGTGTACCGGAACCGGAACTATCAGGCGACAATTATCTCGCTGGATGCCAGAACCGTGTCCCCCCGGAGTTTTCTTTTCCGCTATGTTTCGGACTCGGAGCGGAATTTCATCAATTTCAACAGCCCCGATTTTGACCGGGTTTTTAGGGAAGCGCTTGTCGAGGCAAGCGAAGAACGGCGAACCGCTCTTTACCGGGAAGCGCAGCGGATCATCTCGGAGAATGCCGCCAGTGTTTTTATTCAGGACATTCTGGGTTTCAGGGTCTTTGCCAGAGGGCGTTTCGGCGGAGTGGTGAATTATCCTGTCTTTGTAATGGACTTCGCCTCGATGTACAGAAGATAAGGCAGCATGGGTTTTATCGCAAGACGGCTTGTCATAACCGTTCTGACATTGTTTCTGGTTTCGGTTCTTGCCTTTGCGGCTTTCCGCCTTATCCCCGGCGACCCGGCCCTTCTTGCCTTGGGAACCGAGGCTACGGAAGAACAACTGCGGGCGTTGCGGGCGGAAATGGGTCTTGACAGAAGCCTTCCGGCGCAGTACGTCCATTGGGCCGGGAACTTTCTTACCGGCAATCTGGGAAACTCCGCCCGCTTCATGGGCGCTTCCGTTTCCGGCTTGATTCTGCATCGGCTTCCGGTAACGCTTGCCCTTGCAGGGCTTTCCTTTCTTTTTGTTATCCTCATCGCCGTTCCCGTTTCCCTCTTTTCTGTCAAGAAGGAAAACTCCCCTGTTGATCGCATTGTTGCAACCCTTACCGCGCTGAACATTTCCGTTCCGGGTTTTTTTCTTGGCATACTTTTTATCTGGATTTTCGGCCTTGGGCTGCGGCTCTTTGTCCCCGGCGCTTTTGTCAGCCACAGCGAAAACCCGGCGGCCTTTTTCGCTTACCTTGTGTTTCCGGCGCTTGCCATCGCCCTGCCCAACGCGGCGTTAGTCGTCAAGTTTTTGCGGGCTTCCATTTTTCGGGAGTTTAACAGCGACTACGCGCGCACCGCCAAAAGCAAGGGCGCAAGCCGGGATCGTATCCTTAACCGCCACGTACTCAAAAACGCATCCCTGCCGGCAATCACCCTTCTGGGCATGATCGCCGCGGAGATTCTTTCGGGCAGCATCATAATCGAGCAGGTTTTCGGCATACCGGGAATCGGAATGCTTTTTATCGCTTCCATTACCGCGCGGGATTATCCTTTGATACAAACCCTGATCATCTACATCGCTTTCGTGGTGATACTGGCGAATACTCTTGCGGATATTGTTTTACAGATCGTAGACCCCCGCATCCGCCTAGCGGAAAAGGTTTAGCGGGACAAACGCATGGAAAAACAAAGCCGTACCTTCAAAATTGGCGCGGGGCTGGCCCTGCTTATTGGCGCTCTTACCCTCGTTGGCTTTTTTTATCTTCCCTACGGCTACAACGACATGGACAGCTCAAGGATGTTTAGCCCGCCGGGGATACATCACCTTATGGGTACGGACAATTTTGGCAGGGATGTTTTTTCCCGCGTCATGGTTGGGGCGCGGTTCACCCTCCTTACCGCCCTTCTTGTCGTGGCCGGGAGCGCGGCGGCAGGTTCCGCCCTAGGGATGCTTTCCGGTTACGCCGGAGGGATATGGGATGAAATAGTCATGCGGATTATGGATACGTTAAGTTCCTTTCCGGGTATACTTCTTGCCCTAGTAACAGTGTCCCTTGCAGGCAACAGCCACGGCGCTTTGGCTGCCGCCCTGCTCATCATTTTTATTCCCGGCTTTACCCGGATTATGCGCAACGGAATGCTGCGCTACAAAAGCCGGGATTTTGTGCTTGCCGCCCGCATAGCTGGAGTCTCGGACGCAAGAATTATTTTTGCGCATATTTTTCCAAACCTTGTGCCATCGCTTCTTTCCGCTTCCGTGCTGGGACTTTCAAACGCTATTCTGGCGGAGTCGACCATGAGTTTTCTTGGCCTTGGTATTCAGCCGCCCGTGCCGAGCTGGGGCCGTATGCTTTCGGAATCTCAAGCCTTTCTTTTTAACGCTCCTTGGGCCGCTCTAAGCCCCGGAATTATGATACTGCTTACGGTTCTGGCATTTCATTATGTGGGCGAAGGGCTTAAAGACAGGGCCTCGCAGGAGACAGGATGAAAGCTCTCGTGCAAGTCAAAAACCTTTCCATAAGCATACAGAAACACACACGGCTGTTAAGCGCCGTGGAAGACATTTCTTTTGATGTACACGAAGGGGAAATCTTGGGGCTTGTCGGCGAGTCCGGTTCGGGCAAAAGCCTTACGGCGCTTTCTATTGCGGGGCTTCTTGGGGATGGCAAAAAAGCGGACGGTTCAATAATGTACTGCGGGAAAAACCTTCTGGAGCTTACAGAGCCTGAGTTTCAGCGCATCCGGGGAAAGGAAATTTCCATGATTTTTCAGGAGCCGTTTTCGTCTCTTAACCCCCTTGTGAAAGTTGGCGCGCAAATCGCGGAAACGCTGGAAATTCATGGCGAAAAAGACAAGGCTCTGATCAAAGGCAGGGTAATGAGTCTTATGGAAAATCTGGGGTTTGCGGAGCCGGAAAAGCTTATCCACGCATATCCCGGACAGCTTTCCGGCGGTATGTGCCAGCGCGTGATGATCGCCCTAGCGGTTATATGCCGGCCCCGGCTTCTTATAGCTGACGAGCCGACCACTGCTGTTGACTTTACCACGCAGGCGCGGATTTTGGACATACTTAAAGAGATACGCCGGGAGATGGGAACTTCCATTGTTTTTATTTCCCACGACCTTTCCTTGGTAAAAAACTTCTGCGACCGGACGCTGGTCATGTACGCGGGCCGCATTCTTGAAGAAGGCTGTACGGGGGACGTTTTTTCCCGCCCGGCCCACGAATACACCCGTGGCCTTTTGTCCTCCATTCCCGCAAAGGCCGCGAGGGGAAGGCCGCTTGCCGCCATTCCCGGAAAAGTCCCTTCGCTAGAGGAGGGGCGGCCCGGCGGCTGTCCTTTTCATCCCCGCTGTGAAAAGGCCGGGCCGGACTGTAGGGGGGAGTTCCCTGCCGCAAGAGCTGTCAGCGCCGCCCACAAAACCCGGTGCGTCAAATGGGGGGCGAATGACACCTGAACCTTTTCTTGTTATCAAGGGTCTTTCCAGCGCCTATGTTACCCGTCCTTGGGGCGTATTCGGCAAAAAGGAAGTAAAGCCGGTTCTGGATCATGTGGATTTGGAAATCGGGCGGGGAGAAATTTTTGGGCTTGTAGGCGAGTCGGGGTGCGGGAAAACTACTCTGGCGAAGTGCGTGTTGGGTCTTATAGATTATCAAGGAGAGGTAATTATCAACGGGCGCAGGCGTGAAAAAAAGTCTTCCCCCAAAAGCAGGAAGGAAAGGGCGTTGGAAGTTCAGGCGGTGTTTCAAAATCCGGGCGGCTGTCTTAACCCGGCAAAAACTATAGGCTGGATTCTGGAAGAACCTCTAAGGGCGCACGGCCTAGGCAGCTCCGCCGAAAGGCAGACACGGGTAGACCAGATGCTTGACCTTGTTGGCCTTGACGCTTCTTACAAAACACGCAAGCCCCGTGAAATTTCCTCCGGGCAGAAACAGCGGGTGGCGATAGGGGCGGCGCTGATGTTAAGCCCCGGCCTTATCGTAGCGGACGAACCGGTAAGCGCTCTGGACGTTTCCGTAGCCGCGCAGATTTTAAACCTTTTCCGCAGTCTTAACAAACAGCTGAACTTGAGTTTGCTTTTTATTTCCCACAACATGGAACTGGTAAGCTACCTGTGCGACCGTGTTGCTGTTATGCGGGGGGGAAGGGTAAGTGATGGAGGCGCATCCCTAAGTCCGGGATTGCGTCAGCCTTAAAGCCCTGCCAAGATGCGGCGGCAGAATTGCCGACAAGCGGCTCACCATTCCCGTGGAACAAAACCATCCGGCATATCTATCCTCATGGTATCGCCGGATTGCTCCACCACAAATAACCCCGCTTCCGCAACCGCCTTTTTCTCCTCGCTGCCGAATATGGCTCCGGCAATTGCTCCGCGTATTTTCCGCTTGTCTCCCAATGTGCGTCTGTATTCCCTTACTATTTCCAGCCGCTTTATGTGGTGCTCAATATCCTTCACCGCAGGCGTTGCCTTTATTTCTATCGCCATAATCGTATCGCCGTTTTCTAAAAGCAAGTCCACTTCCGTTTTTGTATTCCCTTGCCTGTCAAAAATCTTGTGGCCGCCGGGCGAAGCGCTCCCAAAATGGTATCCAAGCTCGTTAAAGCGTTTCGCGATGTTCGGGGCGACCAGATGTTCGGCAAGCTGCCCAAAGCGGCGGTGTAAGCCGCCCATCTGCCTGCTGTTTCTGCGTACGATCTTTTCCGTCTTTTCCCATTCAGCCTGCCGCTTGGCGTCTGCGGTTTTTTGCTGTTCGGTCATTTCTTTCAATTGCTGGCGGTTCTCCATCAGGGCCGCCCATACCTGCTCGAAGGTTAGGCCGCGCGGATAATCGGGAAGCCGCGGCGGGGCAGGTTCCGGTGAAGCCGGAACCACCGCCAGAGTGTCTGTCGCTGCTGGTTCTGTCATGGTAAGCCTCTACAGTAATATAGCAAATTTAGCGGGAAAAATCAATGTTTAGGATGATTGCTGTTATACGCTGTGGGGGGCTACCGGCATTTTTTTTGAATTTTGTACGTTATTGTAGAATTCATCCAAGGAAACCACTCTATACAGTTCTTGCCGCCATTCTGTGCAATCAAACAGTTCCCGTAAAATCAGCGAAATAAAACGCCCGGCTTCTACCAAACCAAAAGTTTTCGACAAAACGTCCACTCCTTTGCGCCCGGTAAAGAAAATGCGAAGTACCACCCATACTCCATTAATTTTTTATATTTTTCTTTCAACTTCGTCATCGCCAATGAATATTTTATAACGTTCTGTTATAAATTTCAGAACGCAATAATTTTCATCTTCATGCCCGGTAAAATAGTGCTCTAAACCATCATACCACATTTCTTTTTTTATATTTGGGTCGATTATTACTTCAATTTTGCCAACTAAAGTAATGTTAAAGAAAGGCTCTGATGAAGAAATACAAACACTTTGTTATTCATCATGAAGTATGGCAAAAGGGAAGGAGTGAACTTCCCCCGTTTGAGTGGACACAAAGTTAAGCTCATGATAACCGAAGGAGAGTAAATCATGAGGAAACGAAGAAAAAGTTACACGAGTGAGTTCAAGGAATCTGCGGTTGAGTTCTG
>Ga0123355_10014937_pt1 | contig 12166 bp, 17 predicted proteins | sample TergutEmb28metaG_3_FD_89872 | JGI IMG/M metagenome (GOLD analysis project Ga0123355, IMG submission 89872) | Embiratermes neotenicus P1 segment gut microbial communities from Petit-Saut dam, French Guiana - Emb289 P1 | ecosystem: Host-associated > Arthropoda: Insects > Digestive system > Gut ...
GTCTTCATAAATCTTCCGCGCCGAAACGTGAGAATGGGAAATTACAAGCTTATGCCCTCCGTATGAGGCAACAGTCTCACGAGAACTTACACACTTTTCCGGAACAGACGAAATAAGATGTGCCCGACAACTGTCCGACACACCTGTAACACTAATTGGTGAAACTTTTTCACCAACCGATTTAATTAATTCAGAAAAAATTTGGTTCATATATGCTCCTGATAATAACTGTCATTCTGAACCGTAGGTGAAGAATCTTTAAGACCCTTCACTTTGCTCAGGGTGACATAGTGGTGTGTACCGGGGTGACATAATAGTACAATGTGGGCGCATCGTCCTCTACACTAATTATACTTGTTCATTGCCGACATAATACCGTTACCAACAATCTCCTCTACCGCATCTGTAACAACCTTTGCTACCGGAATAAGCGATGCAATTTCACTTTGCAAAAATTTAGCAAGTACATAATCGGCAGTATCGTAATCAGCGTGTTTTTCGCCTTTAATTCCGATTCGAACACGGTTAAATTCCTCTCCTGTATGCGCGATAATGCTCTTGATTCCATTATGACCTCCGCTTCCGCCACCCGGACGAAGCCGAATTTTGCCAAGCGGTAAATCTATATCATCATAGATTACAATAATATTTTCACTTTCAATCTTATAGAACTTTGCAATGCTAGCCACAGCCTCACCGCTCAGATTCATAAACGTTTGCGGCTTAGCAAGTATAGTTTTTTTGCCGCCAATTTTAGTTTCACAAATTAATGCCTTAAACTTTGACGGTTTAAAAACGCTGCTATTATTTCCTCTAAGCTTGGAAAGAAGCCCTTTTTTAGGAGAAGAACTGTTCGCCGCCGCTCCTTGCGACAAAAAATCCACAATATCAAATCCGATATTGTGCCGCGTATTAACATATTTACTGCCCGGGTTACCAAGCCCAACTATTAAATGCATAATTATCTCCTTATACAAAAGAGCCGAATATATTCGGCTCTTTATTATTTAATTAAGGCGACTAACCTTACAAATTATACAACATCGGCGATATTTCGATTATTTCCATCAAGTGCGATTTCAACAGTTTTCGTAAGAATATCAATGTAGTTGTACGAAACTCGTCTGTTCGACGGAACTTGGTCGTCATCAACATCAAGTTTAACAACAAAAACACTTGCATAAGTGCTTTCAATAGTCCCTTGTCTGACAATAAGCTTTTTTCTGCCCTTCTTTGCGGTTAGAGTAACCTTGTTCCCAAGATTATTCTCTATATCGCTTTTTACTCTCGTTAAATCGTTCTTGTCAAACACAGGGAATCGCCTCCAAGTATATTATTGAGACATTATACCACACATTTCCTGATTTGTAAAGACTTTATTGCAAAACATTTTCAAAATATTTTTAGAGTAGTTCCTCTTCAATCTTTTCTTCAATTTTTTCAATTTTACAAACGCCGCGCAATAGTTCCATGGCAAACATGGACTTGCTGAGCTCCGAAATGCAAATGTTAAGAAATACGAAATCCCTTTTCGACAGATTCGCATAAAAAAAATTCGCAATCCCGGTTATTATAGCGTTTATTTCACAAGGATTCATATATTATAACCCTCCATCTGCCTAATTGAATTTCAATATATTTTATGAGAAACCTACTTGTTATGTGAATTTACATTTCGAAAAAACATAAAATTTGTAGATTTTGTAAATAAAATCAAAAAAAGTGTTGACAACGCTTTAAATATATGTTACAATAATTTCCGTTGCGGTAAATAATGTTTACTTGCAATGTAATATTTAGTTTTAGAAGTAAGGAGGTAATCTGTAATGATAGGTAAAGTAAAATGGTTTAATGCAGCAAAAGGCTTTGGTTTCATCGAAACTGAAGATGGTCAAGACGTTTTCGTTCATTTTTCAGCGATTGAAATGGATGGCTACAAAACTCTTGATGAAGGCATGGAAGTTCAATTCGAAGTAACTGACGGCGCTAAAGGTCCGCAAGCTTCAAATGTAACTCGCGCATAAGCGTCGCATTCATAAACCAAAAACAACGAAATCCCCAAGAAATTGGGGATTTTTCTTTAAAGAAAATGTTAAGAGGTGAAAGAATGAAAAAAACATTATTTGTAATTTTATTATTGCTTTTGGCATTATTAACAAATGCTGTAGTGATGCAGATAGTTGCAAGTCATGTAGTGATTCCGAGTGACATTAGTTTTCGCAGAAGCTCGCTTCGCGGCGTTGAGGATTTTATGCATTGGATTGAAACCGGTGAAAAACCTCATGAAATTCGTCAAGGGGTAGATTTCGAGCCTTTACTAAACTTCATTAGGCAAAACGGCAGTATACTGACGGTAGAAGAAGTATCCGGTGAATTTGAATTATTTCAGATTAGAGTTAGTCCAGAAGGGCTGATAACTTATACAATACGCCGCTTTTACACCTATAATGTAGCTGATGTAATTCAAGTTAATTTGCATTTAATGGACATGAGAACGGTTAACTTCCCAACTATTTACACTACGCAAGTTGACGAAATACAATATGCGATAGCTATAGAAAATCTTCAAGGCGAAATCGTTTCATTAGAGAATCAACCATTAGAACAACGGAATTTGTCCTACTGGATTTCCCCGCACGGAGGAATTACAGCATCTTTTGAAATTGACGGAGTGTATGTTGAAATAATCTTTAGCAGAATAGCTCCGGACGGTTCGTTTGCTGCGCTTCTTGATGGTTGGGATAATAGTGTTCTTGATATGTTTCGATTTATATCACGTCCGATAACCGTTAACGGCAATTTTCGCCGAAATGAAATCGACATTATATTAGATGGAACGCCTATACAATCTGATGTTGGAGCAATTATGTCGAATAGATTCAGATTCGAACTCACAATGGTTCCGTTTCGCTCGGTTCTTGAGGCATTAGGGATGGAAGTCGAATGGGATAATGCTACAAGAACGGCAATTGCAACAAATGACGACATTAGATTAGAGCTTGATGTTGACGGCGCTACGGTTGTAGCTTACAATGAATTTGGATATAGAATACAGTGGGATGTTCATGCGATGTTTCACAACAATCGCGCAATGGTTAATCTTAGATTTATCACAGATGTAACAGGTGCAAGCGTTAGGGAAGACGCGGGCACGCGAACTGTTATAATTACTACAAATTAAAAAAAGAGGAATTATTATGGATAAAATTATCAAAGCCATAACAACGGATGGGTATTTCCGCATAACTGCGGCAGTTACCACAAAAGTGGCAAACGACGCGGCTAAAATGCACAATTCTTACCCAATCGCAACAGCGGCGCTTGGGCGCGCAATGACTGCCGCCCTTATTATGGGAAGTGACTTAAAAGCGGAAGCAAATCGTGTTTTCGCAGACGATGAGCGAGGACCATCAATTACTCTGCAATTTAAAGGCGGCGGAAAGTTGGGAATTGTCATGGCTGTCGCTGACTCGAACGGCACCGTTAAAGGATATACCAGCAATCCTGATGTTGTTTTACCTTCTAAATCAAATGGAAAGCTTGACGTGGGAACAGCTGTCGGAATGAATGGTTATGTCAGCGTTGTTAAGGATTTACGGCTCAAAGAGCCGTACACCGGAATTTCGCCAATTCAAACCGGAGAAATCGCGGAAGATTTGGCGTATTATTTCCATACATCGGAACAAACGCCAAGCGTTGTGTCTCTCGGAGTTCTTGTTGACACTGACTTTTCAGTAAAATGTTCGGGCGGATTTATTATTCAAGTTATGCCCGGCGCGGACGAACTTTCTCTTGCGCGGTTGGAAAAAAGTATCGAAACTCTTCCGGCAATCACCGAAATGCTTCGCGACGGTGCTAATTGCGAAGACTTGCTTAAAATTGTTATGCTTGGCTTTGACATTAAAATTTTAAGCGAAGGAGATATTCGTTATCACTGCGATTGTTCAAAAGAACGAGTTGAGCGTGCGCTAATCGCTCTTGGTAGTGATGAGCTTAAAAGCCTTATCGCCGACCAAGGCAAGGCAGAAATTTTATGTAGCTTTTGTGATAAAGTCTACAATTTCAATGAAAACCAGCTAAAAAACATGTTAAATGGCAAATTGGAGGAAAATAGATGTCAAACATAATAGAAGTCAAAGACTTCACCAAAAAATACGGCAATTTCACAGCGGTTGATAATATCAGCTTCAACGTTGAAGAAGGCAGCATTTTCGCTTTTCTCGGTCCGAATGGCGCAGGAAAAAGCACCACAATCAATACGCTTTGCACAATTTTCGATAAAACCGAAGGAACTTTAACAATTGACGGAAAAGATGTATCTACACAAAAAAATCTTGTGCGTTCAACAATTGGAGTTGTATTCCAGGATCCAACGTTGGACAAGAAAATGTCGGTGGAAGAAAACTTGAAAATGCATTGCGTTTTCTACAAAGTTCCGAAAGCAGAAATTGAAGAAAGAATAAAATTTGTTCTTGATTTGGTTGATTTACAAGAATGGCGAAAAAAAAGCGTTGCAAGCCTTTCGGGCGGAATGAAGCGCCGCGTGGAAATCGCGCGAGGTTTAATTCATTATCCGAAAGTGCTTTTCCTAGACGAGCCCACCACCGGACTTGACCCCCAAACCCGAGCACACGTTTGGGAATATGTGCTTAAACTTCAAAAGGAGAAGAATATTACAATTTTTTTGACAACACATTATATGGACGAGGCAGAAATTTGTGATAAAGTCGCAATTATGGATCATGGGAAGATTATCGCCCACGATACTCCGTTTGAACTAAAAAAACAATATACAAAAGACCGGGCCTACGTAACAACAACAGATTCTGCAAAGTTAGAAAAATTACTCGACGATTTGAAAATCACCTATATTGCGAAAGAAAAATATCACCGAATCGATGTGGATAATAACGGAAAGTTTCTAAATGTTATATCAGAATGCAGAGCCGACATCACCGACATCGAAATTCGCAAAGGTACGCTTAATGATGTATTCTTGGAAATCACCGGGCGTGAAATCCGGGAAGGAGGCGCTGAATAATGAGTATAATAAAAGCATTATGGATAAGAAACTTAAAAGCGTTTTGGCGAAATAAGCCCGCGTTGATTTTTAACTTAATTTTCCCATTTTTCTTCATCTTCGTTTTCGGCGAAATATTTAGAATGGACGGAATGATTGAAAACCCTGAGGCGTTTATGCTTGCGGGAATAATAATCGCAACGGTTTTTGATTCAGCTTTCCGTGTGTCGACAAACACGATTGACGATATAACTTCAGGATTTATGAAAGAGGTGCTTGTATCGCCTATTTCACGTTTGAACATAGCAATCGGACAGTTTATATCAAGCGCGACGATTGCAACGGTTCAAGGATTAATAATTTTTGTTATCGGATTTTTTATCGGGCTTCGTGTAACGTCGCCGCTGACAATTGTTTATGCGTTGCTTGCGATGGTTTTTATCGGTTTGGTTTTCGCGGGATTCGGATTATTGATTGCCACAAGAACCAAAAATATGCAAACGTTTCAAGCGGTGAGTATAGCAATCACAATGCCGATGAGTTTTATATCCGGCGCCTATATTGCTGTTACACATTTGCCGATTGCGCTTAGATGGGTTTCGCTTTTTAATCCGCTGACATACGCCGTTGTGCTGTTCCGCACAATCGCATTAGAGCATCTGGGGTTATCAACCGCCGAATTAGTGCAAGCGCAAACCTCATTTACTGTCGGTGGTTTCACAGTAACACCGTTTATCTCAGTAATGGTTTTGCTCGGGTTTGGCGCGATATTCTTGGCGCTTTCAACCATTTCGTTTACAAAAACTGATTTCTCAAAAATGAATCGTAATAAAAACGATGGTTTAGAAGGATTTGATTAAATTTTTTTGGGTTACGATAAAAAAACTCCCGCTAACGCGGGAGTTTTAGTATTATTACTCACCAATTCTTGCATCAGGCAACAAACGTATACTATCCATTCTACCTTCTTCATCGAAAATTACAAGAACTATATCACCTCGGCCGAGGGTTGAAACTTCAACCGTTTCATCATCTTGGAATCCTACTGTTACCATCATACTTCTTGGAACAACAACGCTTGTCGCGTGTCCTGCGCGTTCGAAAGGCGGCAATTGTTCGCCTACAAACGTCATTTGTTGTCCGTCTTCACCTTGCCCGCCAACTCTAATTCTGTCTGTTTCCGCGTCAGCTCCTTCGATACGAACTAACGAACTACGATTAATTTCGGCATCGTCACCGATAATTGGTTCAACCAAGTTGCCATCATCGTCACGATACTCTATTTCGCTGTATTCGTCTTCGCATAGGAGGATTTCTTCAATGTATTCATCCTCATCTCGAACAATCATAACTCTTTCGCCCGGTTCGCCGTCTTGCTGACCGCCGCTCATTACAACGCGTCCGCCTTGCCCGCCAACCATGCCGCCGCCAAATGTCAATTCGTTCATTGTAATTCTGTTGCCGTCAACCGCTACAATTTCGCCGAAAATTCGCGCGTTCCGTTGCATGTCGTTCGGCGGATTGTCCTCGCCGCCGCAACCCATAAGCGGAATAACTACAATTGCCATAACTGCAATAATTGCAATAAATTTTTTCATTATAACTTTCCCTTCTTTCAACATAAAATATATTATCTCAATTTTACAATATGATTATGAATACAATATGAATATTTTAAAAATAAATTTTGACCAAAGTAAAAGGCGGATATAAATCCGCCCCACAATAATATTATGCCTTTATCTTCTCCACCAATGCTGTAAACGCCGCCGGATCGGCAATCGCAATTTCAGAAAGCATTTTTCTGTTAATTTCGATTCCGTTTGTTTTTAGTCCGTTCATAAAACGGCTGTAACTAATTCCGTTCATGCGCGCCGCCGCGTTAATACGCGCAATCCAAAGTTGACGGAAATTTCTTTTTTTCTGCTTTCTATCCCTATATGCGTATCTAAGCGATTTCATAACCGCTTGGTTAGCTGTTCTAAATAGTTTACTTTTTGCTCCGCGATAACCTTTCGCAAGTTTTAAAATTTTCTTATGCCTTGCGCGAGTAACCACGGCGCCTTTTACTCTTGCCATTATATTTTTCCTCCTTTATCCTATTTGTATGGTATCAAAGTTTTTATGTTCTTTTCATCGGCAACAGCTAAGTAGCCGCCTTTTCTCAAATGTCGTTTAGTTTTTGTCGATTTTTTGTTCAAAATATGTCGGCGGAACGCTTTACTTCTTTTAACCTTTCCGCTTTTGGTAAGGCTGAAACGTTTTGCCGCACCTTTATGCGTTTTAATCTTTGACATAATAATATATCTCCTTTCGTGAATTTACTTCTCAGTGTTATTTCGCTACGATTGGCGCAATAAACATAATCATTTGCCGGCCTTCAAGTTTCGGAGTTTTCTCAACCGTTCCCGCTTCTGCTGCAACGATTTTTTCCGCGAATTTCAGTAAAGTTTTCTCGCCCAATCCTGAATGCGCAATCTCTCGCCCGCGAAAACGCAACGAAACTTTAACTTTGTCGCCGGCTTGCAAAAACTTAATCGCTGCGCGAAGTTTTGTTTCCAAATCGTGATCGTCAATGTTTGAAGAAACTTTAACTTCTTTCGTATTAACGATTTTTTGATTTTTTCGGTTCTCTTTCTCTCGTTTCGCCGTTTCAAATTTATACTTTCCATAGTCAATAATTTTGCAAACAGGCGGTTTTGCAGTAGGCGCGATTTTAACTAAGTCTAAATTCAAGGTTGCCGCGCGTTCTTGTGCATCAGCAATCGAAACAACTCCAAATTGTTCGCCCTCAGGACCAATTAAGCGAACCTCTTTATCGCGAATCGCATCATTAATTTGCAGGTCTTTTTTATTGATTTGACAACACTCCTTTTTGTATACAAAAATACGAATTGCAAAAGCAATCCGCATGCTAAACATAAATGAAGTTAAATTTCAGCTCCTGACTCTGAAATTTAACGGTGTCCCTTTTACCGATACGGCTTGAAGGGGAGAAGCGGATAACTTCTACTTGCTAAATCATTATACACACAAAATTTGTATTTGTCAATACTTTTTGCAAAAATTTTTACAAAAATTTCTGACGAAATTGTCCCCGCTTTGTTTTATTAATAGGTTATATATACGAATATATGAAAAAAATTTTTGAAAGCAGGGATTTTAATGAAAAAAGTTATCGCTTTATTATTGATTTGTATTTTAGTTTTTGTTGTAGGCTGTGATGAAATTGGGGACATTAATGTTGACGGGTATGAAACAACGGGCCTTGGAAACCTTATGGAATTTTACAATGTGCCGCCCTACGCGGTTGCTACAACAGCGATTTTTGAGATTGCGGAAAATTGGAGCGGAAGAGAGAACACCGAACTTTCTATGATAAGTGAGATTGAAAAATTGGTTATTCATATTTCGCATGATACACCCATTTATTTTGAGAACGGAACAGCTGTGCAGGAAACTTTAATTGAAGGACAAACGCTTGCCGATGTTTTGGACGGCAGGATACTTGAAATTTGGTCAACGATGATGCTTCAAAGTTTTCCCGGACAAACATTTCCGCATTTTATCAGAGTTTTAGAAAGTTATGATAACTTAAAAGATGGTTATATAATAGTTGAGATGATTAGCGGAAATGTTTTTGTAAATGGCGAGTCGGTCAACATAATAGATTCCGTACCATTTTGGGCGCGCGGAAGCACGGAGACAGAAGATGGTGGTCACGCGTCAATAGCTGTTGCCGCTATGGTTCCATTGCAACCGGTTGCAGAAGCGTTGGGGCTTGACGTTGAACAACTTTTTGGACGTTGGGGCGTTAGTGTTGGCGGTGCTAGTATTGGAATTGATGATACCAAAGTATATATTACTGGACATCCGCCGATAGAACTTGAACTTCCGGCAGCACCGTTGCTTGCCGATGAAGGCATAATTTTTGTTCCAACTGAATTTTTCAGTGAAATTCTCAATTATAATGTGTTTGTATTTCGCGGCGCGTAAAAATTTTGAATAAAATAAAAGAGTTTACCTCTTTCAATCGTATTACTATTGAAAGGGCAAAACAGCAGATGGCTGTGGATTTTGCTTCGCAAAATCTTACGCCCCTGCACTTTTCGGCTATGACTTTGCAAAAAACAGCAAAGTCAAGACTCAAATGGAGGTGGTAATATTGAGCATTTCTTTGTTGCGTACGAACGAAGAAATCACCGAAATTTATAAACGTCACGGGCATATGGTTTATCGAATTGCTTTGATGATGATTAAATATCGAACAGAAGCGGAAGATGTTACACAAACGGTATTTATAAAGTTGATAGAAAATGGGAAGACTTTTAAAAGCGACGAACACCTTAAAGCTTGGTTAATTGTCACGACGAAGAATACTTGCAAAGATATGCTAAAAAGCCGGTGGTTCTCAAAACGGGCTAATTATGATGAATTAACCGAGCAACCATACATTCCCGATCAAACGGCAAAAGAATTTTGGGATGTTATTGTAAACTTGGACGAAAAATATAAACTGCCGCTTTATCTTTACTATTACGAAGGCTATAAAACGGAAGAGATTGCTAAAATGTTGAAAATCAAGCAAGCAACAATTTGGACTCAAATGAGAACGGCAAAGAAAAAGCTTAGAGAACAATTGGAAAAGGAAGGTGCTCGGTATGAATGATAAATATATATACGACTGCTTTGACAAAGTTGTTCCTATGGATATTCAAGATAAGAAAATGATTAATGCCATCTTGGCAAAAAATAAAGGAGGAAATATTATGACAACTACACGAAAAAGATTTACAGGCAAGGCAATTGCGGCAACTATTGCTGCGGTATTGATTTTAGGTGCTTTGACAGTGGCGGCGGTAACTTTGTTTTTACCTAATGCCGAAGATCAGCGCGATGTGGCGAGATTAAACGGTGAAATCGTTGTAAACGGCGTAATAATTGACGCACCGGTGCCATATCTTGCGAGAGATGATGACGAGCTTTTCACGAATGAGTTAGAGAATGTACTTGGTTACACAATGGTTCCGCTTAACCCGATTGCAGAGGCGTTAGAACTTGATATTGTTTGGAATGAAGTGATTCAAGGTTATGAAGTTGGCGGCATGGCTAATATTTGGCTTGGGGTTGAACAAGTTCAAACGGCTGATTTTGATTTGATTTACCTTTTTGTGGCGCCTTATGAAAGAAACGGCGTGATATTTATTCCGTTGACATTCTTCCGTGATGTGCTTGGATTCGGGCCGGGAGCAGTTTACTCATTTGAAGGGCAGGTTGTAATTTAAACCCGTCCCGGATTTGAAATGATGTAAATTTTAGCCGAATAAAAAACGAGGATTAAAAAATCCTCGTTTTTTTGTAAAAACTTGTCCCCTTTTTGGTTATAATAAAGGTTATATATGTAGAAACTATTAAAATAAAACAAACTGAGATATAGCTTCAAAAGGCAGATGGCTGTGGATTTTGCAAAAACAACAAAATCTTACGCCCCTGCACTTTTCGGCTATAGATTGCGAATTTTCACGCAATCTAAGTCTCAAAAGGAGGAACTTCAAATGAAAAAAGTTTTGACAATTGTAGTTGCAGCTATAATGGTACTTGGCGCTGTTGCGGCGTTTATAGTTAGACCTCGAATAAGGAGGAACGCTGCGTGACGCGGCATCTTGTCGGAGGAAAATGTCATATTTTATTTATTTCTAAACGAGGATTTTTAAATCCTCGTTTTTTCTTTGGTTTGAGCCAACATTATATAATTGTGAGTTTTAAATTTCTTATTGACAAAAAAGCATAAATAAGATATAATAATCTAGTTCGGGATGTAACATAACTTTGCAGAAAATTTCTCCCAAAATAAGAAAGGTTAAAAGTTTATGAAAAGGGATATATTGCGACTTTCTATAGTTGCTATGATATGTGTTACAATGCTTTTAAGCGCAGGAATATTGGGACGAAATATTCAACGTGGTCTTCTATCGGATAGGGTGATAACCTCCAGAGGTTCAGCCGAGCAATCAGTTATAGCGTTGAGTGCATCTATTGAAGTAGTGGTTCGCCTGAATGATTATACTGTTGAAGATGCAAGAAATAGATTTAATGATGAATATAACAATGTTTATAATTCTGTTAATGACCTTGTTAGCACCAATTTTGCTAATAGCAGAATTGAAAGCACAGATATTGTTCTTAATGATAGTAGAAATGAATATGTGACTGAATGGGTGGGAGATAGACAGGTTCGAGTGAGAGCGAGAAGATACTCCGTGTCACGCACTATCCGAATACATACCACAGAAGTGGTAAGCGCCCAAAGATTAAGAGATGAGATTGAATCAAAGCTCATAATCGATGGACTTTCAACGTATGCAACTGTTTCGTCCGTGCGCTTTGTTTATCCGAACATTGACAGCATTAAGCCTGAACTTCTTGAACGAAGCTACGCTGATGCACATAGGGCAGCCGAACAATTTGCAAGAGATTCGGGGCAATCATTAGGAAGACTTAAAACGGCAAATCAAGGGTTTGTAAGTTTAACCCCGAATGGGTATCGTCAAACTGCTCGAATTGTTACAGATGCCACGTTTTATATAGACTAAACGTTACAAACTCTTATAATGATGGTTGGCGTCGATATATATATCGGGGTGTAGCGCAGCTTGGTAGCGCACTTGACTGGGGGTCAAGGGGCCGCAGGTTCAAGTCCTGTCACTCCGACCAGTCGGAGTGTTAGTAACACTACTTGTAGTGTTACTAACACTCCGTTTTTGTTATGCACCTTTTTTTACAGGCGCATAGGTCAATTCGGTAGCCTTTGTGTATTTGCGAACGGTTTTCGTGAACATATTACTTGTTACGGTCTTATCCTCTGCCTTTTCTAATTCAACTCGTAAAACTTTCACCCTGTCGGCAATTTCAGTTTGTTCCTCGCTATATTGCTTCGACATTCGAGCAAAACGGTTATCGTCAATCTTACCTGCAACATTATCTTCGTACATTCGGTTGAAAAGTTTATCAAGTTCCTTATCTCTTGCGGTTAAGACGTTTAACTCTTTTTGCTTGATTTGCTTTTCACTCTCAACCACCTTTTTGGAGTTGCCCATAACTATTTTTGAAAAATCATCCTCGTATTGTGTAGCAAATTCAGTCAAA
>Ga0123355_10014938_pt1 | contig 12165 bp, 4 predicted proteins | sample TergutEmb28metaG_3_FD_89872 | JGI IMG/M metagenome (GOLD analysis project Ga0123355, IMG submission 89872) | Embiratermes neotenicus P1 segment gut microbial communities from Petit-Saut dam, French Guiana - Emb289 P1 | ecosystem: Host-associated > Arthropoda: Insects > Digestive system > Gut ...
ATGAAAAACAAATGTTCATGGACAACTTATATTATACATTATATTTTAACCCTGAAACTGTTCCAATGAAATGAATGTAATGCATGAAATAAAGCTAATTATGCCGCATGGCTTCAGTGTGGTTGGTGTAGGTGACTTCTGTCCTCAAACTGCTACCTCATTAAGATACGAAAATGAAAAATAAATGTTCATGGACAACATATGTTATATATTAGCTCTGAAACTGTTCCAATGAAATGAATGTAATGCATGAAATAAAGCTAACTATAACTAAGGGCTCCAGTGCGGTTGGTGTAGGTGACTTCTGTCCTCAAACTGCTACCTCACCAAGATACAAAAGTGAAAAACAAATGTTCATGGACAACTTATATTATACATTATATTTTAACCCTGAAACTGTTCCAATGAAATGAATGTAATGCATGAAATAAAGCTAATTATGCCTCACGGCTCCAGTGTGGTTGGTGTAAGTGCCTTCTGTCCTCACCTGAAAAATAAATGTTCATTGACAACATATATCATATATTTTAACTCTGAAACTGTTCCAATGAAATGAATGTAATGCATGAAATAAAGCTAACTATGCCTCACGGCTCCAGCGCGGTTGGTGTAGGTGCCTTCTGTCCTCAGACTGCTACCTCACTAAGATACGAAAATGAAAAACAAATGTTCATGGACAACTTATATTATATATTAACTCTGAAATTGTTCCGGTGAAATAAATGTAATGCATGAAATAAAGCTAACTATGCCTAAGGGCTCCAGTGCAGTTGGTGTAGGTGCCTTCTCTCCTCAAACTGCTACCTCACTAAGACACCTAAATGAAAAATAAATGTTGAGTGTCAACATATACCACATATCATATTTGGGTTCTGGAACTTCCAATGAAACGAATGTAATGCATGAAGTAAAACTAGCCCACCCTTAGGGCTCCAGTGAGGTTTCTGCGGGTGCCATTTACCTTCATGATTATTTACAGCGACAAGGACAGCTGAGTCACAAATGAAAGATACACAATGTGCAGCCCAACCGGCTCAACCTTTCTACTGTCCTAATTGCACTGACAATGTGGTAGGAAACGCTGCACACTCATCAGTACTAATACCAAAGCCTACCATTAGCTATGATTGTGAGCCAGGTCCATCTATCCCCAATCCACATAAACCCTCTTACAGTTCCATGTCAAAATTATTCTGACTGTCTCTACCTTCCAGAGTGGACATTGTCCACAACAGATCTGTATCCCCCAATTATGAACATTACTTTTTAGCACATCCATCATAAAAAGTGATTTCAACCACTACGTTTTGAAAATCTGTTCTATTACCTTCTTTAGGATGAGACAGAAATCAACTGTGTTGGATCACTCAGTTTCCTCTCAAACAGATTTTCTCCTCCACCATAAACGCCTGAAGATGGGAGTGGAAACGATTTCTGAAGTGTACTGGTTGTAATAAATTCTCACGATGGACGAAGTTCAAAATAACTCTTTTCAGCATTGCATTACACAATATTCAAAAGCATTCAAATTCAACTTCTAGTCTTGCTCTTCTCTACCCTACCATATGGCCAACTAAGCACAACCACCTCAATTTAATTATTCAGTCAACTGTAAAGAACTTGTGCAAATCATTAAGTGCTTCTTCATATAAACTCATTTTCTTTGTGTTTATTGAAATTAATGAGTTGGTTCATCAAGTGGTAACACACCTCACTTGTATCTGCGAATTACTTATTTCTAATATCAGCCAGGACACAAGTTATCCTTCCTGAGATTTTTCGTAGTTTTCTTCAGTTTCTGAGGCAAGTAATGCTGTGTTACTATCTAAATTAGGTCAGGACACCGCTGACCCAAATCATTTCTAATACACACATCACCAATCATCACATTTGACACAAGTGATACTGACAGTGTTGTACTCTACAGTAAACTGTAAATAAAATAATATGTTTATTACATTCAAATGATTTTTGGGCACATTCTTTTCAAACAATTCCTATAAAACAAACACCAAAATGCATTGCTTTGTGTCTCCTGGTCTTCACAGCATGGAAAGCAGGCAGAATTAATACAGTCCCCAGAATGAATAATTTACTTCTTAATCTTCACGTAACGATGCTGTCAGTAGCTCATACGATGGTAGTATAAATATTGCACAATAAATCTGACAATTAGGAAGTGGTTATGCTCTAACTTCAGGTAAATTCCACTATCCTGTAATTTGCCTGGAGAAGCTGACAAAAACCATGTGGCACTTCAGTCACAACAACCTGTCTCTGAACCGAGACTTCAACCTCAGAATTCCAAAATGACTGCTACTCATTCAATTACAGTGTCATTTCAACCTGAATAATAACAAGGATTTCCAGAAGCTACTTACTGTCCTGAGTACATCACAAGTTTAATTTCTATTTTTTAAATGTTGCTGTGAAATACTTATATTTTGGGACACTCATAAATAATTTATTACACATACATATATTATGTCAGTGAGCTGAGTCTGATTCCTCCTTATGTACCTCTCTAATCTCCATTCACAAATATGGCTCTTCTTTCCTTTCGACTTACAGTTTTCCCGCTGCACTTCTGAGCAAGTGCAACTTTATGCCTTGTGTCTGCTGCTCCCATTTAGATTCCGGTCAAATCCTATTGATGTTGACTATGCTGGCGGTCTTCACTCTCTTCATTCTCTTCATGGTACATGCAACAACATGCAGAGGACTCAGTTCCTTGTTTCCTTCTTTATTTCTACCAAGTTTCTCTCAGTCAGTGAAACCAAATAAGGTCTTCTGCTCAGCACGGCAGTAATGAGTACTGTTGACTGTTGTTCAGTGTATAAAGACAGCAATCTTCTATAATCACCAATCCACAATAAAATTTACTTCAAATACATCATGTTGTTTCCATATCACATCCATTTTTATAAATATGCCTATGCATCTCTCCAAAGGACCTACTTTATTGTGTCTGTAATGACACACTTTTACAACAAGACCTACAAAAAATACGACAAAATTCAAACTTTTACAGTATTTAATCCAACAAATTGCACAATCATTAATAAATAATCATTTGTCATTTATGTTCCTGTTACATGTTTTGATGTCTACAAGGTCATATCAGGGAGGTAACTACAAAGGCATAAAAGTACAGCAAATTCTGTCAAAAATGCTCATCCATAGAGTTAAAATACAGTATTGTTACCTAAGATTACTAAAAAGGTTTAAAATATAAATCAACTAAATATTTTTTGCAATTCTAAACACTATTTTATCTTCCATTGCCTACAAGTACCTCTGTGAATCTTGACACCTTCATTCTTGTTTATGTTACTGTGGATCACCAAAAAATGACTATTTATTATTGAATGTGCAATTTTTGTATCAAATACTCTATAATCAGGGGACTGCGGTGGTACAGTGGTTAAGACGCTGTGCTACAAATCGGAAGGTTGCTGGTTCGATTCCAGATGGTGTTATTGGAATTTTTCATTGACATACTCCTTCCGATCGCACTATGGCCCTGGGGTCGACTCAGCTTCTAACAGAAATGAGTACCAGGAGTATTTCCTGGGGGTAAAAAGCGGCCGGTGCGCAAGGCTGACAACCTTACCACCATCCTGGTCCACTGTCACCTAATCTGAGAACCTCAACTTCCTGGAATCCTCTGGGCACCTTGGGCCTGTAATGGGACTGATTTACCTTTTTACTCTATAATCGATCTACTGCATGGAATATGGATTATATTAAATTCATGGTGTTTCTCTTTAGCTTTGGCTGCTCATGAATTCTGTACGGACTTCCTCATGTGCTGCACTACTGCACTGGTGAGATGGCAGTAATGTTTAATGATCAACAACCAAGTGTCCTATATGAGTTTGTAGACCAGATATAGTCATTTACACTTGGACACATTTCCAAACATGTTACTGTCAATTTTTACATGTCTGTTATGACACATTCTTTTATATTATCAGTCCATTAACTCAAACACAGCAATTCACTGCTAGCCCAGATTTCATCACTAAGTCCCAGACAGCCATCATGTGCTTCTTTTAGCACTTTGTTGGCAGCCACGCAAATTCTCCATCAGACCTCCATTACTGTGCCACAGAGGAGTACTGCTTACAAATAACAGCGTCTAACACAATTACACTGAAGAACGAATATTTTCCCATGCTTTTGACCAGTAAATGCAAATTATCACTAAATGAGGAAGTTTTTAATGAACTCTTGATGCTGTTTTTAACTGCTTCTATCATACAGTTAAAAAAATTGCACACTAGACAAATGTATTTACTTCTGTAATGCTCAGGATAATCCATGACCAATATGTCACAGCAGCATACAAATTTCAAAGTTTGTCCATGCCCCTATTTTATCTGAAAAATATCACATGTCACTTTCCAGCACTACTCCATCACACGTCAGCTGAATGGGATATTAATACAATAAATGAGTCAACAGGAAGTGACAACTCATAGTTATTAGATAAAATATGTCATTTACTGTGTCACCATGCCAACTGACAAGACACACACACACACACACACACACACACAGACAGAATTTGAACATACGCATACTTTTCTTTTGAAGGACTAAAATGTGATAAAATCACTCCACAGATTTGTTAAATTTTTGATGTAGAAAAGTTCTGGTTTTTGTGTGATTTTACTATGTTATGTTGGCTTTTAGGTGTTGGCACCTAGGGAAGTACTGGATGAGTGGCAGGAGAGACCCCGCAAACTTGTGTCCCGATACATCAAGCGCTATCTGACCATGAAAGGCCATTTGTCACTGGATGGGCAGTGTGGCTCCATGTGCATCAAGAGCCCACGCAGGTTCAAACTTGTTCAGCAGGAGTCTGAGAACTATGAATAAACGCAACACGCCATTCCTGCTACATCATCAGTAAAGGAGAAGCTTGTATGTTATTGTATTACATAATGTTTCAGGCTGCTGGAAGAAGTGAAACCTTCAATTCAAGGAGGTAGTACCTAAACACTCGGTTTATCATTGTTTTGTATAGTATTTCAAGCAAACTGAACTATGGTCATAATCCACATTTTCTTTCAGCTTTCTTGTTCTCTTGTTTATTAACATTCAATCAAGATGCTTGTCTTTTGCTTTTGTCCATTACAGTGAAAAATGTATACATTTTTGACCACATTCACAAGCATATACCTCTATGGCAGTCCTCTTTATAAAGTGTATTTTATTTTCAAAATTCCATAAATTTAAATTTTCCTACTCTTATGTCAAAAGGCTTCTAAATTAGCCCACTTCTAATTTTTTATGAAACAGTTTTATGGCATCCAAGATGTTTCAAAGACTTGTAAATACTCCTGTTAAAAATTATTCATTGAATAGAACTTTAGAATTACCTTGTTAATCTTTAACATTTATTTACTCCTTTTCAAATTACTGTTTTATTAATCTGCTTATCTTTTTCCTACAATTTTCTCATTAACTTACTTGAAAATTACTCCTCCAACAATAATAACCTCTAAAAAGATTAACTGCATAGTTCTATTTCAAATCTATTCACTTTTAGCACCAATGTCTATATACCTTTCTCATCTCTTGCAACAATTATGCCATGTACCTATAACGATTAATTTAACCCATTTCCAATATCAAATAGCTGTGATGTCTGTAAGCAAAACAAGTAAAATGAGACTTTTGCAGCTTCAATTATTGTTAGCAGATAAGTGAACTGGGACAGCACAGTCAGTATAGTGACTACATCCAGGCTGGATGTGCCAGTGGTTTGAATCGTGGCAAAGACAAGAGATTTTCCTTGATCCAAAATGTCCAGACCAGTTCTGGATCCCATCCTGCTTCCAGTAAAATGGGTACTGGAATACTTTCCCATATTAAAGTGGCCAGGACATAATGTTGACCACTAACCTCCAACTACTGCCTAGGTTAAGAATGAGTGGAGGTATATCTCCACACCTCCTGATTATCTTCATGATGTGTACAGGGAAAATTTTACATTTTCACTTTTTGTCTAAGTGCTTTATATATGAAAGGATGACAATATATAGATGAGGCAGTGTGATAACATGTGAGGGAGAAATAAATCATTTAGGAGTGGCCAAGCACATTAAATCATCCTTTGGCTCCAAGAAATGCAGCTATGGTAGTGGTTAGAATACACTTATATGTTGATAACATAACGATTTTGCACCTTCCTACATTCCCTCCAAAGCACAAAATGTTACAGGAAATATACGTCTTAACGCTATGAGACTGAGTTCAGTGTTTTATTTTCTGGAGAAGCATGGTAACATTTCACTGTGCACACAAGATTTCACTTCTTTCAGCAGCATCCTTGAAGAATTTTGAATAATGAAACTTGAAATGTATGAGGATACTGTGTGATTCCAAGGCTTCATCTTGCACCAACATGTTCACTATTACATAACTATACAAAGGAAACCATGACAGTGTGATGAAACTGGACAGGAAGACAGATACTGAAACAGACCACAGAGTACCATCCATCCTCAAAGTAAGAGGTCAAGGTGACTACAAGTGCTGCCACAGAAGTAAATTACCAGCCATTTCTTACATACTTCCAAGTGTTGTTTTGGTACTAAAATTAAATTAATTTACTGTCTAAAGCATAAACAGTCCACCATTAAATTGGTAGCACAGTTTGCATTCAAGAGGGTATTTTCAGTGAGGATTGTTTCATATCAATTTTCAGTCCTTACACGTAAATAGTGTGGTCATACCTTAAACAGGTCATAACCACTACCTTCTTATATCACTGCTAGGTAATCCTAGCAAAAAGAGCATAAAATGAGTGCTGAAGTGAAGATTAAGTATGTCTTGTCCCTGTCTACACATTTCATAATGAAAATTATTGAAAATCATTTTGACATGTATCAGTCAAGCATCATTCCTATAGTCACAGTATTTTACATAGAACTACTTCTGTAGTTGATGTTCGTAATTAACATACTATTATTTGTGCAGTCTAGACACTGTTATTTTAGCAAGGCAGACTCATGCTAAAATCCCATCTCAATACCAAAATATATTTGAAATACCAAATGAAGTGCAGCAACAGAACAGTATAACTGCAACTGTTAAACCTTGACCCTTTAAAAGAAGGGAAGAAAAAGATAAAGCACTCTTATGTATGTATTAAGTCTACTTTGTAAGTAAAACATAAGTTCTTTTGAAATGAGTAGCAGTAATACACATTAAGAAGACATAAAATATTCCAAGGAAACAAAGTGCTGACAAATCTTGATCATACAGATAAAGACAGAGTTGTTGCTGGACATAACCAACAAGCCTTAAAGACATATAAAGAGTAGTCATGGAGATAAATCTCCACACATTCTTCTTCTCAGAACTTGATAGAGGTAAATGCTAATGCACTGCTGCTGTATCATGTAAATACTCCATACCTCATATTTTATATGCACCAAATTAAGTGATCTTCATAAGGGACATTACATTTCAGTACAATAAGAATGAAAGAGGATATTCAATTTGGCTGTGTTCTACTGTGGTAGGTACAGAAACTATTTAAGGCTCATGCAATGCATATGAAAAATATGCAGTATATTGGTGAAGTTTTTTACTTGAGAATTCCAGTCTTCTGCCTAGAAGGCCACAGAGTGAAGAAAAATCAAACAAACAATTCCACGACAATATCAATCAACTGAAAGTAAAACAACATGTCATGTGGTACTGATTCACAGCAAAGTTGTTCAGTTGATTCACACCAATTAACGCACAGTGCTGTAATACACGCGACTGTGTAGTGGATTGGCTAGGCACATTTTCTGCATCAAAAGAAATGAGTCAAATACCTCTTAGGAATTTACTGTTATCAGTGTACTAATCTTTGAACTGAACACTCTGAATTATCATTGCTGTCAACTGTAGTTTCTTCATGAATTACAACAAATAATACAAAATATGTCTTTCCATGGTGAATGCGATTTTGTATGTTACTATCTGGAAACATCAGTATTCTAAAGGAAATAGTAAGTAATATCAGCCACCATTATTATTAACGATGAAACTCTTCATCTGATCCACTTATAAGTGTTACAGGTAATTCTTCAAACTATCAATTTGCATCTCTTATCCTTCAATTCATACAGATCAGACAGCTGCGATTCAGGTTTCAGAATCCTTTCCAAGTCTTATGACCACTTCTTTTCACAAACTCTTATTGCTGTTTAGATATCTATTCCAGTACTTCTCGAATGTTTTCCTCATATTTATGAATTCTCTTTGTATTCTACTTAAAGTCATAAATGAAACTAGAATACCTGACTCCATTATATCTTATTCATATCCACTAACAATCAAAACCCATTCAAAACTACAACAGTGCTCTAAGCAACAATGGATGTTACAATACATGGCTGCTGTAGGAATATGAATATGTAAGGTAAAGTTGTCCTTGTGTACACCATGAAGATATGTAGGGGACTGGAGGTTTAGCTCCACTTGTACTTAACCTTCATACTACACAGAATAGGCAGAGTCCACTAGTAAATTTGTTTGGTAATAACAATCAAGAAGAACCTACAAGCAAGGAGTCTCTTAAACATCTAACCAACACTGACCACTGAGAGGTACTTTGTGTAGCAGAGTTAGTCATTGTCATTTTCTATCTTGCATGCTACATGCCCAACACACTTAAAATTACTTCATGACCATAATTCTAGGTTTCGTGTACAATACACGAAGCACTTCATGATTCATTTCTTATTGAATTCATATTTAACAATTTCGGTTCTGTTTTTAAGACAGTACCTCCTCCTATTTACAATGTGCTATGTTATAATAAATTGCAGCTGTTTGGTTTTCAATACCTCTTTTTTATAAGCAATGAGATTTATTCCTGCCTACTACTCTAAACAGAACAAGTAGGCCTACTGTTTCCTTGGAACAAACAACGGTGTTTTTCTGTAACTGATAACACTAAGCTCAATGTGTCACAGCCGCTCATTTGTGGATTCTTTGCTGGAAAGACAAACTGAGTGCTGTGTATGGTCAAACTGTTGATCTTGATGAACATGTTGGGACAGAAAAGAGCCATGTGTCTTAATGAGTGTTTACTGTACATGATGTGGAATATATCAAGCCAGTGGCTGTACCAAGACCAAGAGTAACCACCCCAAATGATATATACATTGGGGTTTGCTTCAAAACTTATTTCTTGAGATGTTGGTAAAATCTCAGACATAACCCAACATATTGTTATCAAGTTGTTAACATTTGTCTAGTGCCTCGTGATATGGTACGAGTTGACCTTCTACGGTATCACATCTGCAAACTCTAGCAAGGGCATATTATCTATTTCTGAGGTGGCAGCAATGCCAGTAGGGTCATATCCTAAACATTATGTTAATATTATCAAGAAGGAATATTAAACTCCAAACAAACCACCAGATTACATCAGTATATTTATATGCTAATAACTTACTACAAATTCTTCATGTTGCACAACACAAAATACATACTGATGTGAATGGGATCTGTTTTGTAATAAAAATAGGAAAAGATCCGATTTTTTTGCACAATCTATGTGCATTTTCCAGATTTATTTAATATGTTAAAAGTACAAAGATCTGCAGAAAAAAGTGTACATGTTTGCCTGCACCCCTCCTCTCAATGGGCAAAAAGTTTTGGTTCTCACAACTAAGCCATATTTCCCATTGTCATTACTTCTGATATTATTATAACAATCATCCAAGGCAAATCCTGTAAAATTCAGACCTTGCACCTCTATATGGTCAAATGTATGAAAAGTCCTGCCTACTGGCAGAAAGTGTTTCAGTGGCAAGTAAATTATAATCCTTTAATAAAATAAAATTTGTTTCACATCCTGTGATCTGTATTAGTGGCCATCAGTTTTGTACTTAAATGATAAACCAACAAATGCACATTTATAAATATGTCCAGTCACATAATAGTTTTCACCAACATGTTTTGGTCACTCCTCTCACCATCATCAGGGTGTCTGATAACAAGAATATAATCAATATACAGATAATTTCGCAACAATGAATGACACACCCACTTCATTTCCCGTAGTGTTCCTAATTGTCATAAAATATCCATTTCATTGTCATTACAATATAGAAAAATAAGGTACGTTTATGTTGTTTACTGGGTGTGTATAGTATATTCAAATCCTGTAATAAAAAATATTATATCTATGGCTATTATCCTACCAATATAATAAATGTAGCAACTGTATATTGGGTAAAATGGTTGTCACTATAATTCTTGTGTTAAGATACCCTGATGATAGTCACATGAGTGACTGCAACATGCTGGGGAAGAATCATAGTATGTGACTTTACTTACTTATGAATGTGCATTTGTTGGTTTATCATAGAAGTACAAAACATTCTTTAATGCATGGACATGTAATACACGAAGTTCATACTGAAGATCTGCTGATACCAATAGAAATAACTTTGTGTACCATGAGATGATGGGTGCTATCTGATATAGGAGGATATAGTATAACTTTACACATGCATGTGGTGTTGAATTTTGTTTTTTATTTATAGCTGCTCAACATAACATGAGTTATTCTAATCTAGAGATGTCCACTAACCAGTTAGTTTATTTTGGTTTTATTTTAAGATAACTTGCCCTGATATAACAGCACGTACTATAAAGATATACATGAGACTTTTAACTCTTTGACATATCATTTTAAAATTCCATGTCTTAATCACTTGCAGTTCATGTAGAATTGTAAAGAAACATGTGTAGATATGTCATGTAGGTAAAAAGTTTTTTTTCTTCCAAAATTGTTTTTGCCAGTAATTCAATGGATTTAGCCTGGTGATCAATAGACACACTGTACTGGCAGATCAGAAACTTTTCAAAAATTTGCCAGTAAGCAACAACTATTTGTAAGTAGTTATTCTAGGTGAAAAACAGTGCTGTATTTGGGTACACTGTAACTAGAATCTGGGAAGCTTTGAGTAAATCATGTAATGTTGCTATGGAAATATTCCATTGTTTTAATGTAACAAGTCATTGACTAGAAGTAAAACTTCAGAAAATCAGTGCAGGAGTGTCACCTATGTGCATAGACAGCTGCTGGAGTACCTGTTTCATTAGAACTGTGAGATTCCGGGTGCAATGAATTTCCAAAAACAAAAAAGAAGAAAAAAAAAACAGCAGAATATGTTCAACCCTATGTGGTATAAGCAGTGATAAATCAAGATGTCACATTTTCACTCACACAGAGGCACTACAGGAAAAGTAACTTCGACATAAACATGTCAATCACGTTACTCAACCAGTCACCAGGCTGATTTGTATTCAGTATTTGTAAGTTCCTTGTGTAAATGCCAGGATGGTGCCCTGAAATATACCACTGCTTGTAGTGTAACACAGCTAATCATTTAATCTCATTCAACATTTTCCTCACACACATCTGCATTTGACAGAGACTAGTACATACCATATACAAACAATTTCACATGACTACTCGCCATTACAAATGATCTATAAACTACTAAAGTCAATGGTAGGTAACATAGTCTCTTTTCACATACATAACAACATACCTCAATAAATGTAGAAAATAGGTCTTAGTCAAGGCAGTCAGTCACAAATGAAATTTTACAGGAGAAACTAAAATTCCTCTTCCCTGAAGGCAACATAGGTTCAAAACAGTTTCTTCTCGGTGAAATAACAGTAAAACATATCTATGTAGTATATAAACCATGCCATGCATTTTCTTGCAGCCACTTGCTGCGGTGTAGAAAACACCATGCAGTGCAACATGGTTTAATTATTTTACATACAGCAGTCAATAAAACTGTTGTTCTATGTAGATTAGGGTTGGTTTTTATGGATGAAGGCAGTGGTTAAGCTGCTGTGCTACAAATCGAAAGGTCGCTGGTTCGATCCCAGCTGGTGTCATTGGAATTTTTCATTGACATAATCCTTCCGATCGCACTATGGCCCTGGGGTCAACTCAGCCTCTAACAGAAATGAGTACCAGGAGCATTTCCTGGGGGTAAAGTTGGCCGGTGCGTAAGGCTGACAACCTTACCACCATCCTGTGCCGTTGTCATGAAATCTGGGAACCTTAACTTCCTGGAACCCTCTGGGCCACTCCAAGCCTGTAACGGGACTGATTTACCTTTA
>Ga0123355_10014940_pt1 | contig 12165 bp, 7 predicted proteins | sample TergutEmb28metaG_3_FD_89872 | JGI IMG/M metagenome (GOLD analysis project Ga0123355, IMG submission 89872) | Embiratermes neotenicus P1 segment gut microbial communities from Petit-Saut dam, French Guiana - Emb289 P1 | ecosystem: Host-associated > Arthropoda: Insects > Digestive system > Gut ...
AATAAAAAGTTTTTTTTTGTTGTATTTTTTTTCTCTATGAGCTAAAAGTTAAAAAAAATAAAGTAAATTGTTGTCCTAAAAAATTAACAAAAAAAAAAAAAAAAAAAGATGGCAAGCGAGCAGTCTTGGTACTGTACCCCTAGGTACGCACTTAGCAACTGTCGCTCTTAAAAGCGAGATCTCCTTCATACGAAGGAAACTGCTTCTGCCATCAACTTTGGCGTTTGATTCACTACATCCAGTGTTCTGAACCAGCTCTTCATATCGCTCATCACACCTTGGACAGACAATGCTCTCCTTTTCCATCTTTTTCCCTGAACACGAAGACACTCCAAAAGTAGACACGTCATAGAATTTCTCGTTTTGATTTAAATGAATATTCTGCTTTCTTTTTCGAAGTTATGTTCAAGAGTAATGGTTTAAATGGAGAACACCTCATTAGCTTTCACCACCTAGCTGACCTTTCCTCTTGACGGCTGTTTATGCTTTCGGTTATCGGAATGAGCAGATTGCTCTTTCTGCGTCCGCTTCACCACTCTCGGGTGCCAGTGTTTTCCTGAGACAACTGCTGTCTTCTTCTCCATGGACATGTGCTTTTACAATTCCTTTTTGGTTTCGACCCTTGAGTCCATATTCCGGTTTTCTTGGGCTGTTCACTGATTTCTGATTGGAGAAAATTGGTCAGGCTCAGCGCCATAATTAAACTAACAAAATAATTAACTAATTAACTATGCGTGATTTCAGGTTTCCGCTGCGGTACAAACGAGATTTGCGCTGATCAGGTATCTTAAGAAACGCGTCTTGGTAATTCCGTACCGACGTTTCGGGACGGAATTATCAGTCCACGTCGCGTAAGATCCGAGAAGAGCGTAGATCTCAACTATCTAACTCTATGGAGCAAAGTCCTCTCTAAGAAGCTAACAAGTCCTCAGGTGGTCAGAAAATTTCCCGCACTTGATGGAACCCGAAGGTTCATTATTGCAGTCACAAGCGCCTGGCCCTATCTTGAGCCAGATCAATTCACTCCATGCCCCCATTCCATACATTCTTTCTTGATGTCTTCTGAACCACGGCCTGGGCCTTCTTCAGGTAAATAAAAAGGGATTTGTTTGATTTTTTTCAATTATCTCTGGAATTTCTATACAATTAATTCATTAAATTAAAACTGTACGTCATAATGTAAAGAAATATTGTAAAATATAAAATTATTTGACCAATTTGTTTGGCCCATGAACCTATCTCAATTTAAACCATTTAAATAGTACTCGTTCTACGACGATTCAATTTACAACAAAATATTCGAGAACGCAACCCCGTCGTAAAACGAGACCCTACTCTCTCTTTCTCTCTCTCTCTCTCTCTCTCTCTATATATATATATATATATATATAAACTTACATATCAACGTCTCTGTTCTGTGTGATAAAACATTTTTGGGAAAATCAACAAACTTCCCCTTCAGCTGCATCTGAAGTGTTATTTATACATGTAACTTAGAGGTCCGATACGGACCAAATTCGCCTGAAACTTTTGGTGTAAACTTACAACTGCAAAATCAAATCGAAATCTGTAAGTTACGATAGGCAGATAAAACATTATCCCCATTATACTATCTTGAAAAAATACTGTTCTCTCGTCCAGTCCAGATATTACCCTCTTTTCATGAAAATCTAAAGTTCAACACTGTGTTCACAAAAACCTGCCAATGATCTCCATCCCAAACCAGGTTATTGCAGTCCATACAGTCTCACAAAATTTCTTTAGAAGTATTTAATATCGTCTTCACATCTTCGCCCAAGTGTTCAAAGCGGCTTCTTCGTTTCCAACATACCGATTAAGACTACACGCATCTCTTGTAGCTCAGATGCGTACTAAATGCTCCGCCCATCTCAACCTCTTTGAAAGAATTCCAAATTACACATTATTTTCGTTACTGGGAATTCGCAAAATCAAATCATAAAGACAGCATCCTGCAAGATTTAAGTTTATTAAGACAACGGAAAGCAGCCTGTGTTCCACGAGTCCCAATTAAATAGAATCAAAATAGCAAATGAAGAGATCGATGTAAAATACGTACCCTAAAAATAACACTTCCTTTAAACCCCTCTTACAAACTAATATTTCTCCATGTTTTACTTCTAGTGAAAAAAAAATGTTATGATTAAGAACGTGGTCTTCCGGGTTTGGACACCTGTATACTCTCCACGCAGCCATAAACGTTTCGAAGGCACATACCTTCCGTCTTCATGGCGAGGGAATTAATTCCAAGCTGACGCTGAAGTACTTTGTATAACTACGTAGTTCGAAGACTACCGTATTAACAGTGCTCATAACAAAAGTTCGAAAACTTACAATTTTTGGTAGTAACATGAAAAATTAACCTATTTGTTGCGGATTATTGCATACTGCAGCCAACTACCCAGACGCATCCCTATTCGCCACGCACCAAGTAGAGCCACGTTTAAAAACGTCTTCATAGCACCAGTCTCAAGCCTCAAATACCTTTAACAAGGTGTCCCAAACACGCACGGCATGCCACAGTACAGCCGGCTTCTGACCACAGAGGTGTGCGCTCAGTCCCAGTGCAGCCCATATGGGATTTGTGGTGTACGTCAAATTAACACACTATCTCATCACTGTCATTTGACTGGGGCAACGCACGCACCAAAACACAGGCAGTGAAGAGTGCATTAACCCATGTGCTTAGACACCACGCCATGAAAGGGAATTCAGGGCGGTGGTGGAAGTAAACATCCATGTATTCTTACCTTGGACACTATGTGTATGAATCTGGATAGCTACATGCTCCGAAACAGCCAACGAGACTGACTGAAAAGAATGATGAGTTAACGCAGTGTAGCACGATGTGTTTCCACCATTTAGTTTTGTGGAAACAGTTTGTACATTTCCGATAAACTTACTCCATACTTACTTACCTATTCCATGAAGCAGAGTCCCTCTTGAGAAGCTAACGGGTCTGCAGCTAGTCAAGAAACTCTCCGCATTTTATGGAATCCGAAGGTTCATTACTGCATTCACAAGTGCCCGCAACCTGCTCCTATCCTGAGCCAGCTCGATCCAGCCCATACCCGCTCATCCCACTTCCTGCAGATTCATCTTAATATTATTCTCCCATCTATGCCTGTGTCTCCCAAGTGTTCTCTTTCCCTCGGGTTTCCCCACCAAAACCCACCCCTCTCACTCATACGCGCTACATGCCCCGCCCATCTCATTCTCCTCGATTTTATAACCCAAACAATATTGGATGAGGAGTACAGATCCTTAAGCTTCTCATTATGTAATTTTCTCAACTCCCTGTCACCTCGTCTCTCTTAGGCCCAAGTTTCTCCTCAACACTCTATTCTCAGACACCCTCAGCCTACGTTCCTCCCTCAAAGTAAGCGAACAAGTTTCACACCCATACAAAACAACAGGCAAAATTATAGTTCTGTATAACTTAATCTTTAAATTTTTGGATAGCAAACTGGAAGACAAAACATTCTGCGCCGAATGATAGCAAGCATTCCCTGACTTCAATCTGCTCTTAATTTCTTCCTGAATAGAATTTTGATTGTTAAGGTTGTTCCAAATATTTGAACTCTTCCACACTTTCAAAGCAACTATTATCAATCATTACATTGTGACTTCATCCTGCATTCTGATCTCGAGATATTACCATGAACTTAGATTTATCAGCAATTACTTCTAATCCAATCCCCTTACTAGCCACTATCAATGCTTATGCGTTTTCCTTAATAGTATGTACGTTTCCTCCCACTGTATTAAAATCATCAGCATAAACCAGAAGCCGAAGTGTACCATTTAAATTCAAACAATTATGGTTTACCTGAACCCTCCTAATGGCATACGCTAAAGCAAAGTTGAAAAGCAATGGCGATAGAGCATCGCCTTGTTTCTAACCATTCTTAACAGGAAACACGTCAGACAAATTCTTGCCTACCCGGTCTCTGCTATACGTTTCATCAGACACATTTTTATTAGCCTTACCAGTTGCATGGGGATACCAAACTTAATGAGAATATTATACAAGACCTCAATCCTAATTGAATCAAGCTTTCTTGAAGTCTATAAAGAGCTGATGCATTGCTTCGTTGTATTCCCATATTTCTCAAGTGTTTGACGAATGCAGAATATATGACCAGTAGTTGACCTGTAGCGTCGAAATCCGCATTGATGATCTCCAATAATTACCGACAAAGCGAAGACAAGTTCCGAATTTTAAAATAATAATAATCAAGAAGAAAGATACATAAATTACAGTGGTTACAACATTTCGAATGAGGGTATGGTTCGTTGCTCACTAGGTTATTTCTTCTGTATTATATCAAATGCTTAAACTTATGTGGCGTCGAATGAAAGATAATGAACCTTGAAGGGAAAGGGATGTTGAAAGAGGAGACGCTACTAATTCTATTGCAGAGCATGAAGAAAACAACGTAAAGCGTCAGGGCAGTCTCTGCCATGCTGGAATTTGAGCGGCAGTCACAAGCAATAGAAACCGTACCATCTCTCCCGGCAGTAAGCAGCCTACCTTAAGGTAACAACCTGGCAATCAACAACGCTCAGAACGGAGAGTAGGACTGGTCCAGAACAGAAATGCACACTTCTTGAACACAAAGATTCATAATGCGATTAAAGTCCCGAATTAATCATCGTTTCACGGGTTTTCGCATATACGAGATGCACAAATCAATACCCGCTTTTCAATTTGGAATCTAATTTTCGCGTATACGACCTCCTTTCAAACGCAAACCGATCGCTGTTCCCGGCGCCTCTTCTCAGCTTCTCGAATCAGCAGAACATACAGGCAACCCTCAACAGTCTCCACAAAAGAAGCAATATCGCAGCGTCTTTCATTCGACTCGTTGATTAGTTATATAGTTCAGTTTTCTTGAAATTCAATTTTTATCGACTAAACCTTAAAAAATAATTTATCTCAATCATTTAGGTGCGTTCGCAAAATTGCGATAAGCGACTATTAGCGAGTATTAGCTTCGTCACGTCTGTCTTTCTGTCCGTCCGTCCGTCCGCCCGAACGGAACAACTCGGCTCCCACTGGACGAATTTACATGAAATTTTTTGAGTATTCTTCGAAAATCTGTCGAGATAATTCAAGTTTTATTAAACTCTAACAATAAAAAACGGTGGTTTACACGAAGACCTATGTAAACTTATGATAATACATCTTGCTAATTTGTTAGAATGAGAAATGCTTCACACGCAAGTTGTACAGAAAATCAAAACACACATTTTATGTTCAATAACTTTTTCCCGAAAGTAGTGCCACTTATAATAATGTGGAAAAATATGGTAAAACCAGGCAGGCCACAGATGACAATATAAGGCGAATGCGCTTTGCGTGCTGGTGTTGGATAACTATGGCTATAGACAGACACTCAGAATATGTAATACTTTTTGCTTTTCCATAGATACAATGGTTTCGCGAACGCGTCTCAATGTTATGTTTATATGAACATTACCAGCCTCTTTATAGTAAAAAATGGTACTTGTCTTCAAGCTTTCACACCGACAGAATTCAATTCTAGCATTTGGGGCTGAAAGCACCGTCAGGTGGTTCAAATAAAACTGAACCACGTGACGCAGCTGTCAGCCCAAAAAGCCTGTTGAATAACGACGGTGCCCAATTTGTACGAATTTTTTTATGCAGCTCTAGTAACCTAATTATTGTTTGTGCGTATGTTAAAGGCAAAAAGAGTTATTTAAATAAATAAACTGCTTGTAGTAGTTTTCTCGTACATTATTCTGTCTTGTATTAAGGTAAAATTTGTAGGCATGGAAAATTGTTGTCCTATGAAATCATTTAAAATTCGTAACGCGGGAAGTAATGGGAAATTAACTTTAGTTTTACGGGTTTTCCCGTACGAATAGTTTTCGAGGAAAGAATTAAATTCGTAAACCGGGGGATTATTCTATATTTCCTTATTTGTCTAGCGAAAGTCTGTCAACTGCCGGCAACAAATTCTGTCAAATTCAAAATGACAGAATGGCTACAAACGCGGAAATGGTATTTTCCTCGACAAAAGGTGAGAAGATTTCCAACAAACCACACTATTTCTCCTGAGATCCTTGCTAGCAATTCATATTATGCGAGTTCTCATTCGAAGCTATAAAACCAAAGAAGTAACTAAGGTTTTTCCTGATTTACCTCAGTCACGCCAGGTGCAAAACCGTTACAATATCTTCAATCCGAAGTCCATTTCTAGCATTCCTTCCAAATAAACCCAAAGCAATCCTCTGAAATTATTCGGCGCTACCAGTCGCTGGGGGTAATACGGTGTCGTTAACCGCTTGAGCTCAGCTGTAATTATATGTGCCACCTGTTGTAGAATTAAGATGGGCATGCATCGCAGTTTATACATGTACTTCGTATAACTAACACAATAAAATCCTAAAGATCATTAACCGAAAGGCATTTAGTGGACACAAATTGTGTTCTCGGTGAAGCAGGAACTGAGTTTTTATATACAATTTAGAATCTAAATTTTGTATGAACGTGTCTTCAAGGGGTTAAAAAAACAGGATTCATAAAAACAGCAGTTACGAGTGCGAACGATCATTAATAAACCAAGAACCAAACCCATTTTAAATGTCGAAGAGAAAGAACACGAGTTTGATTTTCAGTTTCAGTTAAAGAAGTTTTTTAACTGCAAAGATTATAGACATATGGATCGAATGTGGGGATGAGTGTAAAATACCTCACTAGGCCTTGGACGTAAGCGATAATGATGGATTTTAAGACACCGAACGTATTTTCTTTGACACAGGAAAAGTGTGAGAAACACAACAAAATAACTGATCTCCAAATCGACAACATTTCTGAACAAGAAAGAATGCTAAACACCCTACTGAAATTATCTTGTTTTAGGAAGCGAGAAAACCCCGAACCACAAGACACAACCGCAGCCTCCAGCCGAGACTTTAACCCACGACTCCCAAATTCTCATACTTGCTATCGGATCCCAAGAAATCTGCGACCATTTCCCAGGGGATCCGTGGATACATTTCGGTACTCATTACTTTGAAGTTCACTTATTTTTCAATTAAAGGAATAATCTTTTGTTAAAATTAACCGAGAAACTGCTTTAATTGGCGATATGTTTATTTCGCATGACAGAATATCTAATTAAGAAACTTCCCGTACCCACGAAAATCAGATGGTGCAATTCACTGTTGTGTATGCTACTGAAGCTATTAGTACCTACCTAAAATCAGATCTGAGATATAAGTTTTCAGTTTTGGATATCAACCATCCGGCACCCGGACACTCGTACATTTACGTGAGCAATATGTGAGATCGGTGGTTACTTTTCGAAGCCAGCAGGGGCTGCAAGCAAACAACGTTTGGGAAACAGTGCACTACACTAAGAACTTGGTCTTATTTCTGGAAATGAGGAAAATCACGAACAATATACTGTACAGCAGCGAGTTTCAGGCCGATTCAAACCCACGGCATTTTGAATACAACAAAGAGCGCTAAACAACATACATATATGGACTTCGAGATAACTGTAGGAGCAAAGCACAACAATGACGAAGCTACTAAGATACACGTAGATTTAAATGCGAGACCTTCGAATACGAAGCAGGAATCTATTCACTACGCCACCGCAGCCCACGGTCCGGTAGTAAAGTTGTTGATTTTAATCACTATTGCTTGTTGTTCCAGGGGGTTAACAGTGTAGCGTGTCGGTTGGTTGGTTCGTACAGGTAATACCATTTAGTTGCGGGCCTCGCCACCAGAGGGCGACACGTTATGGAGAGGAAAGAGGAAAAATATATGTGATATGCCCAGTTGCAGCAACGCGCAAAGTACATGGCGGGTATAGTGCATTTCCTGACACAATGCTCGTTGGCTCTGCACCTGAAGGTTCAACACCGATAGCACGAAAAGAAATAGTGGGCTACAGCCGGTTCTATCCAAACGTCAACCGCACAGCAGACTTCCTCTAATCCAGACTGCAGTAAAAACAATCAGCCACGACGGAACCGGAAAGGTAAAGATCCCAATAACAAAGCCCACCATTCAGTACAATCTACTGCCTGTTCCAACCACCCCTGAATATCATATTTCCCTCACACCAAACTCTATAGGAATGAACCAACTCTGACAACAGTCTAAAATTTTAAGGTTATAAAGAAAGTCTTCTCGGATGTCACGCTGCATCGCGGGCAAATAGTTTCCGTCTTCACGGTCAAGCATTCTTCTTGTACTCCTTGATTATGAAGAAAATTGCACCATGATCCTTCGAAACATCGGGAACTATTTATTCCATGACGCGGCGTATCATCCTGAAAGACTTGAATTTTCAACAACACCGCTAAGACATCCTCAAATTAAGCAGTTTAAGGCCATTAATAACAAAATCCGCCACTGAACACGGTCCTGAGTCAGTTTCTTACACCTCTCAATCTCGTAAGAGATTTCCCTCCAATCCAAGCCTCACAACAAGCGAACAATCTTGGCAAGAGAGACCGGAGCACCTCTAACGGCACAGCTCGCCACTGGACTTGATGCAGAGCCAGTTCTACCTATTCTCTCAACCTCACAACAGACTTCACATATCCTAGCTCTATAGTGACTTCAGTACCTAACCAACTTATCGCGACAAGAGAACCAAGGAAATTACAAAGGGTTGTGTATCAAAACTGTTGACGATGATGGATTAATAATCAGGTTAACCGGGCATCTGGACTTTGGCCAACAAATCGTATTCTGAACAGTAAACAACCTTTCGGAAATTGCATTTAATTCCCTCTTCATTTGAAAAGGTGGACAGGAGGTCCAGCGACCAGCATTACAGTAATCCAAAGCGGAGCCCGAATGTTAAAAACCGCTAGTACTGAAGCCTGCCAAGAGATCACGTCCCCCAAAAGCTAACTTCTTTGATTTTATTTGACAGATCTTGGAGCGCAGATAGGTTATTCTGACTGACTGACAGGATTTTATTCGCTGCCTACGGAGTGCGAGAATAGCACACTAAAACAGACCACGACCGCTTTCGCAATTTATCATTCACAATCCTACATTCATTGCTATATAACGTACAAGACCGTTGGTAAGTTTGTCCCTCTACCTAATTATCATGTCATGAAGAAATACAGAGGGAGTGGACATATGTTAAATAGTCTTAGCCCCGAAATTCGACGAAGGTGAGCAATCAGTTTCCCCTTTCGGCTGACGAGCTGTGTTGACCCAAACCCGATATGGATGAGGTGAAAAAAATCTTGTCCCGGAAACATCACGGAATGACCAAGTTAGTCTAGTGCAGTAGTGCTAAAAGTGTTCCAAAGGCAATCATCAGGGGTTCCGCAGGTACTTCCTTCATAATAAAAGCAGAACACAAAGTTCTGATAATCTTTAAGTGACACATGAGACCCTACACTTAGTCGAATGAAATGGAAGAATGGTCAGTTTGGGAATGGGAAGGTAGTACCAACATACGCTCCTATTAACAGAAGAAACCCATGAAATGCGTCAAGACTTCTGATAATAGGCCGAAATTCAAACTTGGTATCTTGCAAGTTTCCTCTTTGGTTCTATTTTTAAGTAAAAAATGTAGTTAAATGCCTGAATCTGACAACGTCGCGCTCCTGGTTCGTACATGGGAGGTCCCGGACAAAATCTCGACCCGGAGATCAGTTATGCTGACTGAGGTCTGTCGTGAATTTCCTCCTGATTACCTCAAATTAGGTCACATCCTCTTCCTTACTCGTCGCTTGCCTTTCACTCTGTCTTGAACACCATCAATCGACGCTACGTAGCGTGAGATGCTGTCACCGCCATTAAATTAACAATAAATCAATACCTTACATACACAAATACGAAGTTAGAATGAGAATTTTGAAGCCGGTGCAGTCAAAGAATTACCTAACCTGCGAAATCCATTATTCACTTACAACGATCATCAGACGCAACATAATCTTACGTATGGAAAGCGTAGCTAAATAAAAGAATACAGAAACGAATTAATAAATAAACTCGTCAGCCGAAATCTGCAAATCAAGGACGGGCATCCAGTGAACACGTGTACCATCCACAGAGTGTACAGTACCAGTATGCATTGTACACTTTATGATCGCGGTTTTGGAACTGCCGGTTGTTGTGCGGCATACAACCTAGTGCAGGACAATACAAGTTAAGTGCAGGGGTTACCAACTTTATTATCTCACACAGATTCATGTTTACTGAGAGTGGTGGGGTGAAAGAGACGAAGCCAGCCAATTACATCCACGCTCGGTTAGTTCCACATAAACATACGTAGGTACGACATAACTTCTGCTCCTACTGTTCGGGACAGACTAAGCAATACACAAGAGTACACAGACACCTTTGTGCAACATTAAATCAGAAGGAAGTAAGTAGATGTGCATGTAATGAGTTATTTACTCAAGATTTAGGATGGGTCTAATCCACCTATATTCGGCCGAGTTAAGAGTAAGACGGTTAGTCGTCGGTATCGCTGACGGGCGTCTTCGATCCCAGGCCAGTCCACGTGGGATTTGTGGTGGACTAAGTGGCAATGAGAAATATTTTTCTCCGAGTACTTCGACTGTCCCTTCCACAGTATCAATCCACCAACGCAAAATCTTCTATTACCAACGCTCTATTACGTTCGCAATTGACGTCGTTAAATAACACGCAAAATTCACCCTACGTCGCAATATTCTTGTTGTTTTAACAGTTGACTTCCGCGATATCGGAAATTGCTTTCAGCTTTTTTTGTAAAGAGTTCATCAGTGTTTTCATAAGGGTTCTTAAAAGGGCGTATTTGAAGTGCCAACAGCGTAGCTTATGAGGACAACAATCCAAGAATAATTTGCTTGGACTACTCTAAAGATGGAGAGAGGACGGAAATTACCAACCAACATCAACACAACGTAAAATCCCAGAAGAATGTAATATTCTCCTTAAAGGATCTTCCACAAAAATTGCATAAAAATTTAAACTGGATTAAATAATTTAAGTACACATCTCGAGTCCATGAACAAGGCTCTCAGAACTCAGAATATCGGTTTCTCACTGCAGGCAAATAACGGGACGGCACCTCGATTAGGCCATTGCCGCTTCCTTCCAAATCCTTTCCACTTCATCATTTACAATAATCCTATTACTCGGCACTACACAGTCCAATATATGACATCGTCATTACAAAACTATACAACTGGATATGACAGGGAAGTGATCGGGGACTAATTTATGGTACTATCTAGGTGTCTTCCTATAGTCAGGCTGGTATCCTATCCGAGATTCCAACAGGGCATCTTCCAGTCAACAATCTTCAGCGTTGCCGAATGAGCCAAATTAGCCAAACTTTCAGGACTGTGAACAAGGTGATGCAACTTCGGATTTCATAAAAACGAGAAATTTCTCTTTGGGTGAAAAATTGTTCATTGCTTCACCACTGATATGGTTAACTTACATTAACGAGGCATCGCTGTATGTGAAAATCGGATGATAAGGAGCAAGAGATTAGGGAAATAAAAAGAGGAAGAAGAATCACAAGCGACAGACATATCAACGTGTGTGAAGGAGGTAAAAAGGCAAGCAGAGACTACAAGACAGACAAGCTAAAAATTCACAGGAGTAAGCAAGACGAAGGATAGTTCGAAATACGTGCAAACCTGGAAGATGATAATGCAGTGGAATAGTTACAACGTACAGAACGATAGGTAAACACCGCAGAGAAAACGGATGGAGACAACTGGTGGAAGAGTAAAAACTTTAAGGAGCTGGAACTGAAAGTCGCGACCTAGTGGTAGCATTCATAGGCAGCAGATGCCGGGTTCGAATCTCAGGCCGGACTGTCTATGTTTACAGGCTATTCCTGTCTTTCCACAGTCCATCCGAAAAAATGTAGGCAAAATGCCCAAAATCAGGCCACGACAGCTTTCTTTCTCATCTGCTCGAATTCACTAATCACGACAACAATCGCAGTCTAAGCTACTGTCAGCGTTGCTTAGTCACAAATAAATAATTAAACAAATAAATAACATGCTGGAATAAGTGTTTTCAGAACCTTACAGATGCCCGAATACGTGAAAACAAGCCCACTTTACCAAAACTGAACTAATTTTGCAAAAAAAAAAAAAAAAAAAAAAAAAAAAAAAAAAAAAAGAAAAGGT
>Ga0123355_10014941_pt1 | contig 12165 bp, 14 predicted proteins | sample TergutEmb28metaG_3_FD_89872 | JGI IMG/M metagenome (GOLD analysis project Ga0123355, IMG submission 89872) | Embiratermes neotenicus P1 segment gut microbial communities from Petit-Saut dam, French Guiana - Emb289 P1 | ecosystem: Host-associated > Arthropoda: Insects > Digestive system > Gut ...
AATTCAAGGGGACCATACAGCATGGTCAGATAAGCGATAAAGGTCATAAATACACCCAAGCTCATCTCGCCATTGATAACCATAATACCACCCACAGCAGTGACGATAATCTGGCCTACAAACATCAGCAGGAAAATCAGTGGGAAGGCGGTAAAGCCCATGTTGAACATTTTCTTTTCAATACCGGCCTGTTTGCCGCCGGCCATGGTAAAGCGGTCTACTTCTTCGGATTCCCGTGCAAAAGCTTTAATGACTCGCTGCCCGTTTACTGCGTCACTGACCATGGAGTTCATCTGGGAATTGTACACCCAATCCTTGTGGTGATAACGCCTGAAAAACCGAAACAGCATCTTAAAGAGAAAGACACAGAGGGGAATGACTACAACGGCGATGGTTGCCAGCCGTGCATCCAAAATAAACATCAAGGTGATTACACCAATAAACATCAGTATATTTACAAATAAGAAGGGTGCGCCGTCTACAAAAAACCAATAGATATTGTTGGCATCCCGGTTTACCCGGTTCATAAGATTACCGGTGCGTTTGGATGTATAAAAACCTACAGACAGCCGCTGCATTGCTTCGAAGATACGCAGCTTGAGGTCATATATCATCCATGGCATGATCCGGGCAAGTACATAGGAGTACAAAATATTAACTGCTGTGTTAAGTGCCCTTACAATGATCAGCATGCCGACCATAAAGGCTACAGCCCCGTAAAACTGGCCGCCATAGGTTAGCACGTCATCCAGAAACATTTGCGTGCCAACGATGGGGGAGGCGATGGTAAGCCCTGTGCTGACAATCATCATCAGCACAATTAAGGCCACTTGACCCTTGTAATATTTGAAGAATTGCAGCAATCGCAGCGTAAGCGTCGTCTTATCCATACATTTAGGGCAAAGTTTGCGGTCTGGCTCCGGATATCTGGTGCCGCATTTTTGGCAAAACAGATCGTCATCCACTAAAACTTCGTAAAGCGGGTCTTGGCCCTCGGATAGATTTTTTACCACTTTAATGAGCTTTTCTACAAAACCAAGGTATCCAAGTGTGTAGAGCAAAACCAGATTTTCGCTTTTTTCATTTTCTTTACTGCCGTCGGGCTTTGGGTCTCCGCCGATTAAGCGTCCGGTGGACAGCAGCTTTTCTGTCCGCAGCTCGCCAAGATGTTCCAGTGGGAGGGTTTCCAGCCGATCTACTCGGTAGTCCGCTACGATACGGCGTGCGCCTGCGGTGCGTACGATGCGCTCTTCGCCGTATAGGATGTAGAGGTTTTTGGCATCTACCGCAGCATAAACATCAGCGAAATCTGCATCAAGGGTCATGTCTGTATGTATTGCAAAAAGCAACCCTGTGATGCCTTGCTGTTGATAGGCTTCCTGTATATATTCAGGTACGTATGTCTTCATTATAAACTGTCTCCAATCAAATCGTGCTAGTGAGTATCACCAAATGCGGCGATCTTCTCAAATAGGTCTTTAAAAATGGCATCTCGGTTAAGAGAATACACCGCCTTCATAATATGCCGGCGTGAATCCTGTACATAACCGTTATCGTAGCTGGGGATGGGTGCTGGTATGGTGGCATCCTGTGCAAAATCATCTGACAGCAGCCAGGCTACCACTGAGATATCCCAGATAACTCGGCTCCAGCAATTATTACCGCCGTCTTCGATGGCAGCTTTGCAGGTGACATCGTAAAGGTAATCTCCAAGAGCAGATTTCCCTTTTATGTGCTGACGCAGCTCCGGTTCTGTCGTGGTGAGGTGAGAAACCACGCCCCAGCATGGCAGCTGGATAAGCGGCGCACCGGAGCCAAATACGACACGCCCGGCAGCGATATCCTGCATCATATTAAATTCTGGCAGGGGCGGCAGATGATGCGCATGTCCCCCCAGAAATACAATGACGATGCGATCCACAATGGCAGGCTCCATCAGTAATGCAGAGGCTACGTTGGTGATAGCACCGATAGCAAGCACATACAAGGGATTTTCTCGGGAATGGGCCATGGCTCTGACAACCAAATCCCGTGCGGCCTCTGATTCTACTGGGGTTTCTTCGTCGGGCAGATACCGAGTGGAGCCACGGTAAACTGCCTTGTGTATATCTTTTCTGCCGCAGAGGGCGGTTATATTTAAAATTTCGTGATAGCTTCTTTCCATGCCATCTTCCGGAGAAGTGGAGCGATGGTTAAAAAATGGGGCAGCGTAGATTGCCTCTGTCCGAAGGAAAGGATGGGATGCTAACAGATACGCAATAGCGTATTGATCGTCTATCTCGTTGTAGGCATCGGTGTCAAGCACTACATCAATGGGGCCGGTTGGGCGGCGGAGCTGTTGCTCTAAAAATGTATAATTGAAAGACATGATGGTATCCTTTCTAAAAGTACATAGGCTAAATTTTATTACAGATGGCTGTTTGAAGGCAATATAAAAAATAGTTATAACTGTTTTTTATCAATTTGCCCATAGCATAGCTATTGTTTTATAATGTAAAAATCACTTCTTACATTATCTCCAAAATCGGATAAAAAGGCAAGAAAAATAAAATATAGAGGAGGTTGTGCTATGTACGCAGACATGCATATACATACTTGTTTTTCTGATGGGACACAGACACCGGAAGCGGTTGCTGAGACGGCAAAAAACAAGGGTATGTCCATTATCTCGGTATGCGACCATAACACCATTGGCGCTTATGACCGGCTAAGGCCGGCTTGTGCGTCACAGGGGCTTACGCTGATACAAGGTGTGGAATTAAGTGTAGAGTGGGAGTGGGGCAATGAAAGTTTGCACTTGCTTACCTATAATTTTGATCCAGCAAATGAAGATATACTTGCGCTCATTAAACAAAGCCAGGCGGAGTTTGATCGGGAGGATATTACGCTGATTAAAAAAATGTCAGAGGAATACCCGAATATTTCTATCGCAGATTATGAGACATACGAAAGACCCGCAGGACGTGGCGGCTGGAAGTTTATTAATTATGTTTATGATCGTGGATTCAGTGATGACCTTCTTGATGGAAGAAAATACTATAAACAATATGGCCGGCCTATGAAGTTTGAGCATATTAAAATAGCTTGTGAAGTCATTCGCAATGCTGGTGGTGTCCCGGTACTGGCACATCCGGGTATGTATTGGCAGGAAAGTGAGCTGCCGGATAAATTTCAAAAGCTGCTTGCCGCAGGGGTTGGGGGTTTGGAATGCTACTATCCTGCCCACAATGAATCTTTTACAGCCAAGTGTGTAGACTTCTGCAAGGCAAACGACCTTTGCATAACCTGCGGCTGCGATGGTCATGGGGATTTTGCACAAGATATAAGGGGCGTTTTCTGTGATATTGGGGTGTTAAAAACGGATGTCTCCTTGCTTAACTTAAAGGGAATTGCATAAACCGGGGCAAAATTTGGCATAATTAATATATCAAATTTCTGCTAGGAGAAAAAGATGAAAAAGATATTGGCTGTACTATTATTGACAGCGTTAATGGTCTATATGTCAATGCCTGTTATGGCATATGATTATTATCAAGAGACGTTAGGCGAGGCTATTCTCAGGGAAGATGGGCTTTTGCTGGTATCCGGTTTTGGCTTGACAGAGGATTCGCTGGATGAAGTGCTGCTTTATATCGAAGAGGCTGAGATATATGACCTGCGGACAGGTTTTGCTGTGGGCGCAGAAGCGATATACGAAGGCGATTGTGTGCGGGTGGTATATGAAGTTGAAACCGATGGCAATGAAACAGGGCATGCGCTGGCAAGGGCATTGGAAATATATGTCCATGCAGGGGAGCAGGATGCGGCTGATTTTATGGTAGTGGTCAGCGATAATATCTGGTATAGTGACGAAGGCTGCGTTTTTGTAACGATTGACGGTAAATATCGTGTAACACTTGATGATGATACGATGCTGCTGGATGCCTACGGCTACGAGATGTCCTATGATGATATTGTACCGGGGATGGAAATGTTTGTATGGGCAGCTACGGTGACGGCAAGCTTTCCGGGGCAGGTGGTGCCGGATAAAATTGTGTTGTTGAATTAGGGGTGAAAGTTTGAAAACAGCTGTGGTAATCCCGGCGGCAGGCATGGGTACCCGTATGGGTGCCATTAAGCAACTCTTGATGCTGGGAAGCAAGCCGGTATTGGTTCATACGCTGGAGGCCTTCGAAAATCATGGGGAAGTGGACGAGATGGTTGTAGTGGCTTCTCAGGATGTGGCAGCGGTTATCCTTCCATATGGATTTGAAAAGCTAACGGCTGTGGTAGAAGGCGGCCTTGACAGGCAGGCCTCTGTGTGGGCAGGGCTTATGGCGTTAAGCCCGGATGTAGACAATGTGCTGATCCATGACGGAGCCAGGCCGCTGGTGACACGGCAGGCCATATCTGATGTGATTGCCTGTGTACGGCAGGGGTGCTGTGCTATTTCGGGCGTGAAGACGAAGGATACGATAAAGATAGCCGATGACGGTCATATCGTAAAGGATACCCCAAACCGGGAGCATGTGTGGCTTGTACAAACGCCGCAGGGCTTCCCTTACAGCATAATAAAAAAGGCACACCAGCAGGCCATAGCAGATGGCTTTACAGGCACAGATGACGCCATGCTGGCGGAGCGGCTGGGTATACCGGTGCGCATGATAGAAGGGGATTATTGCAACATAAAAATAACGACCCCAGAGGATATGAAGATAGCAGAAAATCTATTACATATGAGGTAAAGTACTTATGAAGGAAGTCATTTTATACACTGACGGGGCATGTTCCGGAAACCCTGGCCCGGGAGGATACGGCGTGGTTTTGCTGTTCTCAGACAGTAAAGGAAATGTCCACCGCAAGGAATTTTCCGAAGGTGACCCGCAAACTACAAATAATCGTATGGAAATTATGGGCGTCATCAAAGGGCTGGAGATGTTGAAGGAGCCTTGTGTAGTGACGCTTTACTCCGATTCCCGCTATGTGGTGGATGCGATAGAAAAGGGCTGGGCGGTGCGCTGGCGGCAAAATAACTGGATGCGTAACAAAAAAGACCCTGCGTTGAATGTGGACTTATGGGAGCAGCTGTTAGGGTTATTGGAGAAGCATAAAGTCACTTGCTGTTGGGTAAAGGGTCATGCGGAGAATGTGGAAAACGAGCGTTGTGATGCCTTGGCCCGAGGGGCTATTGAGGCGATGGCGTAGCAATGTCAATAGCTTAAGACACCACGGTCGGGGATGGAACCCCGACCCTACACCGAATTGTGTAATTGTAGGGTGCGGCTTCCATGCCGCACCGCAAATTTGTGATAGCCATCCCTTAAGTTGTTGACATTGGATGGCGTAGGGGCGAACTGTGTTCGCCCGCTTTTTGTTGCTTAGGCAGTGTATCCAACTGGTCGAAAATATCGACCAGTTGACTTGGCTTTGTTTTAAAGAAATGCTTGACATTAACGTAACGTAAAGGTTTATGCTGTGACCAGAAAGGAGGCAACTCGGTGGAGTATACAATTAACAAACTGGCGAAGTTAGCAGGTATCAGCACCCGTACACTTCGCTGGTACGATGAATGCGGCTTATTAAAGCCGCACCGGATTAATTCCAATGGTTACCGCATTTATGGACAGTCTGAAATTGACCGCCTGCAGCAAATTCTATTCTACCGGGAGCTAGGTGTTGAGCTTTCAGAAATCGGGCACATATTGGCAGCAAAGGAATTTGACGGGCTTGTCGCTATGCAAAAGCATTATGATGCCCTGTGTGCTAAACAAAAACAGTTAAGCAGCCTTATTGCAAATGTTGAAAAGAGCATTAAGGCCATGAAAGGAGAAATAAACATGTCAGACCATGAAAAATTTGAGGGATTCAAGCAAAATTTGATTAACGATAACGAGCAGAAATATGGTGATGAAATCCGCACCAAATATGGGAATGATGTGGTTAATCGTTCCAATGCTAAGATTAAAGGCATGACCAAGGCGCAGTATGCTGAGGTTGAGGCGCTTTCTCAGCAACTGAATGAAACATTAAAAGCCGCTTTTGAGCAAGGTGATCCGTCAAGTGAGCTGGCACAAAAGGCTTGCGAGCTGCATAAACGCTGGCTTTGTTATTACTGGGATGAATATAGCAAAGAAGCACACATGGGCGTTGTGCAGATGTATGTTGATGATGAGAGGTTTGCAGCGTATTACGATAAAATTGCGCCGGTCAGTAGTTTTGCTTCGCAAAACCAGCCTTCGGCTGCCGGACATCTTTCCGGTACCAGGTGTGCTGTTTTTTTGCGGGATGCGGTGAGGGTTTATTGTGACGAACCAAAAAATGTATGATATAATGTTTTATGAAGTGAAGATTAAGCAGAGGAGTTGCACGATATGGAGCGATTTGCAAGAATAAGCCATGACATCAATGTCATGGGAGGCAAGGCGTGTATTAAAGGTACACGAGCTACTGTAGGTATGATTCTTATGCAGATTAGTGAGGGATTAACTGTTGATGAATTGCTTTCGGAGTATCCCTATTTAACAAGTGAAGACGTATCTGAAGCATTACAATATGCAGCTTGGGCAATTGGAACAAGTGAAGAATTGGTTGTATCTGCATGAAAATTTTGCTTGATATGAATATTCCTATTAGATATAAGTCACTGTTAGAGGCAAGAGGTATAGAAGTGTTAAGATGGTCTGATGCAGGTGCAGCAGATGCTTCTGACACAGAAATTATGATGTATGCCCGTAGTAACAATTTTATTGTACTAACCTTTGATTTAGATTTTAGCGCGATTTTATCCGCTACACATGAGCTTAAGCCTAGTGTGATACAAGTACGAGCGTCGGTATTACAGGCTGAACAAGTCATGAAGTTAATAATGGTGACTTTGTTTCAATACAGGGATGCACTGGAAAAAGGAGCGATTTTATCAATAGGTTCGAAAAAGGTTAGGCTTCGATTTTTACCGCTGTAGTTGTTAAAGGGTGTATCCAGTTGGTGGAATTTTATCACCAGTTGAATAGAATAAAGCCGCAGAATGCATGATTATACTGTATTCAGCGGCTTTTAAATTTTGCAATAAAAAACTTAACTGTAATATCATGCTGTTTTTGATTTGCGTTTTCTCTGTTTTAGCTACCAAGTTTTACACTCGTTTAGGCTATCGGGATTTGCACCACCACGATAATCTGGATCGTCATATTGCACTCCATCATTTTCCCAGCCACAAATGTCACAAGTGTCAAAATCATTGTCTTCTTCAAAATCATACTCATTGCATACAGGGCATTTAATCATCGGTTGCTCCTCCATCTCTTAATAATTGTCTCTCAAAATAAAATGTACCTTCATCAGGCTTGAACATAGTTTTAATTCCATTTTTTATTGAGATTTTTATCAGTAAATCCGGGTAAATTCGGATTAGCACCAGTCGCTGATATGTTATGGTTATCTTTTTGATTCACTGGTGTAGCGCTCCTTTTTGTTTCTTTTGTAGTATTGGCATTATATCATAAAATAAATGGGGTTAAAGTAGTGTGTTTTTATTTGTTACTTTTGACACAATATCACAACCAGAAAAGTAATAGCGGTTGCAGGCGTGACCTTTTTAGAAAACTGTGAAAAAGCCGCTGAGTGTATTGGTATGCATTCAGTGGCTTTTGTGTCCCTTACTATAAAGCTAGCATTGCTGTTACTGTTGGATATAAACTGCTCTTGCGTCTCCATCCCAGCGGACATCTGCGCCCAGCATCTCAGAGATATAGGCTATTGGTACAAAAGTACGTCCATTTACGATTACAGGGGTGCCCATGTTGTTTGGTAGTGGCACGTCAATTGTAAGTGGAACATTCTTGAAAGTAGGGCCGCTAATTATTACAGAACGTGTATCGCCGTCCCAGCGTGTGCTTACGCCCAAGGCCTCTGCAATTAATGCCAGCGGTACCATTGTGCGGCCTTCGGCGATGAAGGGAGCTGCTTCCATTTGGTGAGCTGCTCCGTTTTGTGTGTATGTTGTATTGCCTATTGTTAGACGTAAACCGACTGGTGTGTATGTAACTGGGTATACTTCTGGTTGAGTAGATTCTATCGCAGGGTCAGCTGGTACAGATGGCACATTTGAGGATGCTGTAGGCGGAGAATCTTCATCAAAAATTAAATGAGTTATAACCGTGCCAGGACTGTCTCTACCAGGATATATAACTACAAGAATTTCAAGCCCAATAAAACTGCGGCTCCCCATAACCCCAAAAGGATTTCCTTCAGTTAGAATGCTACCTCCAGAGGCTTGAAGCAGAATGAGGTTAGGAGGCTGCGGCATAGCAGGAGTTGATGTAAATCGGTGAGTATCCGACGTCGAAATTAATGTGTAAAATGCTAAGCCTATCCAATCATACTTTCCTTCAAGGCTTATAAGTTCACCAGCTTCATTTTGTTGCATAAAACCTATGGAACTAGGATTACTTATATTAAGGTTAAAGCTTGGTACACTTTCAAACTGATTGATAATACCATTGCCGCTACCTTCTTCAAAAGGTGTTGCTATAGGAAGGCCGCCAATAGTTGAATCAATGCCAAAGTTATCGTTCCATTCAAAGTTTCCGGATGGGGTTTGCGGAGGATAGATACTAATAGTTATAGTATCTGCGAATGTAGCTAATACATCACCTACAATTGTGCCGTATGCACCTTCATCATTAATCGTTGCATGTGCTTCGACCATGGTAAAAGCAAATACTCCTACAAGTAACATTGCATAAACAAAGCTCTTCAAAATATAAAATATATTTTTCATTTTTCAAATCCTCCTGTGTTCTAGCGATAGATATAAACTGCTTGTATATTGCCATCCCAGCGGACGGCTGCACCTAACATCTCAGAGATATAGGCTATTGGTACAAAAGTACGTCCGCTTACGATTACAGGGGTGCCCATGTTGTTTGGTAGTGGCACGTCAATTGTAAGCGGAACATTTTTGAAAGTAGGGCCGCTCATTATTACAGAGCGTGTATCGCCGTCCCAGCGTGTGCTTACGCCAAGGGCTTCTGCGATTAGTGCCAGTGGTATCATTGTCCGACCTTCGGTGATGAAGGGGGCGGCTTCCATTTGGAGAGGAATGCCCTTTTGGGTGTAAGTAGTGGTTCCGATTTGCAGTCTCAGTTCAGCTCCTGTCATGGATACTGGTGTTGTGATGGGTTCTGACATTTCAGTTGATTCTGCCTCTGTTTCAGTGATATCTTCTACTACCGTTTCGGCAGGTGTGGCTACAGCATCATTGGTTAGCGTGATGTTGCCCAAGCGAGCACCTAGAGTACCCTCCTGTCTTCTAAATTGTATTTGAATCGAATAGAACATATAACGAGATTCGTTGAGTTCATGCGTTACTGTTATTATGCCAGACCCCCAATTTTCTGGGGTGGAATCCCGGCCTACACTATATCTAAATAAAGTTCTTGTGGTGTCAACACCAGGTGCTGATAAGTAAACCCATAAATGTGTTAGAGAAGAAATATTTTGTGTGTCGATATCAACAGTAAGCAGAGAACCAGTATTTGCTGCAATTCTGGTAAACTCATTGCCATCTTGAGTTTCATCTACTTCAACGGAGATTGCTGGATATACACTAAAGCTTATTGCGTGTCGAGGATGAAGGGACTCGTTTGCGTGCACGTAAACAGGTGTGATAATAGCAAAAATATTAATTACCAAAACAATAGCGAACACATTTAAAAAAATTTTTTTCATTGAAAAACCCTCCTCAGATTTTATTCCACTAGATATTGCCTCTGCGATATTCATGCTTAATTATCTCGTATAAAATCCTCTCCTTTTGCAAACTATTAACCCCACTGCAAATTTCCTATGAAAATTTCCGCTGAAAATTTCAGAGAAGTATTCATGTTATCTTTGCAGCAAAAATGTATTACTATATACCAGTGCCACCTGTCCCTCATGTAACAAAATTATCAAAGTGTTACATGCCTGATTTTCCCCGTAAAATAGGCAATAAAAAAGGACGAGATGTAAAAAATCTCGTCCAAAGCAAAAAAAGAAGGAGCCTGCACTCCTTGATTTCACAGGGTTTTGCGCCACCTATGTAACACTTTGATAATTCTGTTACACTGGAAAATCACACCATCATAATACAAAGGAGAATACACAATGTCAAGAACCAAATGCCAAAAAAACAGAAAAACCACCACCCAACCCATCCGTGACAAAAGACAAGTTAATGCCCTTATCAACTACTATCGCACCCAAGGCCAAATACGCAATTACACCCTCATCACCATGGGCATATACACCGCCTTGCGTATAAGCGACCTCCTGCGCCTGACGTGGGGAGATGTCTACGATTTCCAAAATAAACGTGTACGAAATGTCATCAGCATAACTGAAAGCAAAACGGGCAAAAGCAAAGTGATTGCCCTGCATGATAACTGCGTTGCCGCCTTAAAACGCTGCCTACATACCGACCGCCCAACCAGCCGCCTACATCCTGTATTTGAAAACAAACAAAGCGGCAAGCCCATCAGTCGTGTACAGGCTTACCGCATTATACGTGTGGCTTCGGATGCTGTTGATTTGGATATACCGGCCTCCTGTCACTCGCTACGCAAGACGTTTGGCTATCATGCCTGGAAGGAAGGCGTTTCCCCTGCGGTTATTATGGAGATATATAACCATAGCTCGTTGTCGGTGACCAGGCGGTATTTGGGGGTTACGCAGGATGATAAGAATGAGGTTTATTTGGGGTTGGTGATTTAGGGGTAAACTGTTTCAGGTGATTTGGGTAAATCTTAACCTACTCTTTACTACGCTCTTTATCATGTGGAGGTTTTTCAGCTTCTGCAATAATTCTCTTTACTACGTTGCGGGCTGATTGTATATCATCCTTGTCTAAATGTGATTCCAATGAATACAAGACAGTGAGCAATTCTAATTTTGTCATTTTATTTACCTCCTATAAAAATGGGGATTAAGGGTTCTCTTTAAGGGATATATGGCATTGTATCATTTTCAGGTGATTTTACAAGCTGCTGATGATCTCTTGCAGCATCTGATTAGCCGCTAACACATCTTTTTTCTGCTGCTCTCCGGATATCTCCCGCTCAATCGTAATGGCACCTCTGTATCCTATCTCATGCAATGTTCGTATAAATAACCCAATATTAACTTGGCCCTGGCCAAGTGGCTTTTCTTCCCCTAGAGATAAACCGTCCGTTGGATACTCGCCATCCTTGGCATGGACGCCGTTGATGTATTTTCCTACCATGGGTAAAGTGTCGATGGGGTTTGCTTTGCCGTACATTAATAGATTGGCTGGGTCAAAGTTTAATCCCAGATTATCTGCTTTTACATCCTGTATGACACGCAATAGTGTGACCGGGGTTTCCTGACCGGTCTCCATGTTCAGGTTTATGCCGAGGCTTTTGTAGTAGCCGGTTAAATAGCGGAGGGCAGTGATGAAGTCGGCGTATAGCTGGTCGCTTGGGTTTTCTGGTATAAAGCCCAAGTGAGTGCAGACATCTTTGACGTTTAGCATTTGAGCGAATCTTGCGCAGTTTTCCAACTCCTGCATACGGATGGCTCGATAGGCTGGCGGGACTATGCCCAGTGTGGCGGGGCCTCCTGTAAAATTCCATTCACTTGGGCCGCTCCATGCGCCTACCAATGCGGTTATGCGAATGCCGTGGGCTTCGCATAATTTTTTTATTTCTGCTGCGGTTTCCGGGGTAAGCTTTTCGGGGCTTACCCCTAGCTGACAGGTGTTGATGTTATTTTCTGCACACCATTTAAACTCGTCCCCCAGTGATTTGCTGTAGCCTAATACCACGCCTATTTCCATAATGGCCTCCTTTGATAATTGCATTGACTATAGGGAGAATATACAGCATAATCTCTGTGAAAGCAAAAAATTTGGTTGTATTCAGAAGGAGGAGCAAAAATGAGAGTAGGGCTTGTCGGGTTAGGTATGATGGGAAGCGCCCATCTGACGAATTATATTACCATGAGGGAAAATAACGAGTGTATCGAATTGGTTGCCATCTGCGATGTGGATGCAAAAAAGATAGCGTCTGGCGAGGCAACGGCGGGCAATCTGGATGTGACGGATTCGTCCTTCGACCTTTCCGGGTACAATTGTTACGATAATATGGAAGCAATGATTGCCAAGGAGAATCTGGATTTTGTGGATTTGTG
>Ga0123355_10014942_pt1 | contig 12164 bp, 9 predicted proteins | sample TergutEmb28metaG_3_FD_89872 | JGI IMG/M metagenome (GOLD analysis project Ga0123355, IMG submission 89872) | Embiratermes neotenicus P1 segment gut microbial communities from Petit-Saut dam, French Guiana - Emb289 P1 | ecosystem: Host-associated > Arthropoda: Insects > Digestive system > Gut ...
ATATTAAGATTTATCTTAGGAAGACACGTTGTCAGGAATTGAAGTGGATCCCATCGAATTGTGGTTTTTTGATGTCAGGCCTAGACTGCTACGTAATTAGTCTTCTGTGACTGATTTTCGTGTTACCTCTAAGGTGACGAAAAAAATCGCTACTTTCAACCGTGATGTCATATCCGAATCAACAGGTCTATATTCGATCATAAGTTTTCAGTTTTGAGATTCGCGAAAAATAAAATAATATTAATGATTTTGAGGCTGGTTCATGTCTACGGGTCATTTAGCAAGGAATCCACAAACCCAGTATTTATTTACACATGAAATGCGTATATAAAATTTTGGCTGACTGACTGACTAAACTAAACTAAACTATCTCCATGGAAGTGAATCCTGTTTGAGAATATATTAGGCTTTAAGATAGTCAAAAAATTCCCCACATCTTATGGACATCGGAAGTTCATTAATACGTACACTAGAACTCGTCACATACCCCTAACCTGATTCAGATCGATCTAGTCCATACCCACTTCTTGAAGATCCATTTTAATATTATTTTTCCCACCGCCAAACTGTCTAAAACTGTCCCTTTCCCTCGAGTTTCAGTACCAAATTCTTGTCTGTACCTCCTGTTTCTCCAATAGGTTCCAAATTCCCCTCAGTTTCTTTGATCCCTCGAATGTCCACTGTTGACTTCAGGAAACGTTTTAATTTGACCACATTGCTTATGTTACATACTGATCGCATCTGATTCTATCCCGTGCTAGTCCAAGCGGGGGTTTGACCGACATAGTGGCATCGTCACAGTTTTTTGCCTGTAGTTAATTTTTCTTATGTTAATATCATTCCGTCAGTATCACATTTTCATATTTTACTCATTTTCTGCGACAGCTGTACAGTATTAACAGCTGACAGCTATAAAAGTGTTGGTCCAAACGTTAATTGGCCCACATCTGCAATCTCCTAAGCACTGTTGCAACAGATTCAAGCAACAAGAAATTGAACATCAGATAAAGTTGATATGCTTGATAAAGTGGAAAAATATGTTGGTGTAGTTGTAGTGTACACGGTAGTGCAGTTGTATGAGTCACAGGTCTACAAGACGGAAGGTCACGGTTTCGATTCCTAATCACGTAACTGGAATTTTCGTCACCCTAATAATTCCGACCGCACTGTCGTCCTAGAGTCGACTCAGCCTCTAACAAAATTTAGGAAGTGGTGCCGTTTCTTTTGGCTAACAACCTTAATGTGTCTCAACATCCTGTAGCGCTCAGGCCTTGTCCAAGCTTGTATATGGATTGCTTTACCTAAGGTAATTGTAACGTTAATTGTAACGTCTTTTACACATCCTCTGCAGAATTAGACAGAGGGATAGAAACAAAACAACCAAAATAAATGGGAATATCTTGATTGAGTAGAAACCTCTTTCAAAGACTTAATTTCGTTCCACTATTTAACAAATCTCCTACACTGTACATCCAGGTCCTATTATATGCTTTTTAGGAAGGCCGAAACTAAACCCTTCACTTGGTTAGCCAAATTCTGTTCACATGTGTCCTGTTGTCTGAGATCCTCATGGTCATTATCTTCCAGTCTACGCCTCTTTGTCACAAACAGCTGCCTGAGGCACGAATACTGATCGATTTATTTCAGATTGAAATTAATGACGACAGAATAACTGGACCAGCAGCAACTTGTAACTGTGTGTGTGTGGGTGGTGGTTCCGTGTGTGCATTGAGTAGGTGAGGGGAAGGCCATAGGTACGTCTTTAAGTGAGCGTGAGGTCGGTACAAGTAAAGAATATAAACTGAATTGGGTTATTGATTATATTGACAGAGCTATAGGGGTCTGCCAGGAATGGAAAATACAGCCGAGATTTTACTTTCTCATCAGCTTCAAGATTAGCTCAGGGACTCCAGAATTAGGATTCATTCGCCCTTCTGCAGATTCTTGTAACGAAATTTATTTGAACTAATTTCCTTCTTCGGAGCTCACCATATTTTCCACGTTAGCAAAGTAAGGGTTACACACATTTGTACCTTTGACTTTACTAATACATGAATTATTTACAGGTTTTCTTAAGATGAAGTTTTAAGCCTTCTTGTAACTTACACCGTATAGTGCATTGTGCAAGAGCCGTGTATGGTCATCTTTGTTTTTTTAAAATTTATTTATAATTCAAACAGCGTTCACTAGGCAGCGCTGGGATAGTGACGCAAAATTTATCAGTGGTGTATTATATATTCCTAACGGACTCACAAAAAATTAACAACACATATCATTATTTGAGGGTAAGATATTTATAAAACGGACTATACGAAGAACATTTTCTTTACTTCCAATAAGCTGACTTTTATCTGTCGCAATACAATCTGATGCGGCATTCCAAATGAAATTCCGTGAAATTGAGAGGCAGAACGAAGTAGTAATAAACATTTTATTGAGCCTGGGCAGGTTTCTTTTTGATACAGATTCGTAAATTGTTACGTGAAATGAGTTGAACGTACAAAGAGTTTTAAAATTTTACGTAAACGCATTGATGCCGATAATTTTATTCCGATTTCAATGTGTACGTGGCTAAGTGTTAGCAGATGGTACACATCAGACTTCGACGTAGTCACCAACGACTTTTAAGGATTTGCCCCACTCTTGCACCGAGGTTTTTGTCGCGGATTAAAAAAGTATGTTTCATCAAAAGAGACATCTTGCTTCATGTCGGCGTATGTTGTGTATCGTTTGCGAAGCGATGCGCTTTTTAAGAGGTTCAAAGAGATGGAAATCACTGGACCCCATGCTGGTTGTTTAGCTTGTGACTTATTACTGTCCAACAGCTGGGAGATTATGGAGCAGTCTCTCTGAAGTCCGTACATCGCGCCCAGGGACATCTGTTGAGACACCTTAAGCAGCATCTGGCTGGCCAGCTGTTTCTACCAGACGCCAAAGCGAAGCAAGGTTCGCCGTCTGCAAAGGGCACTTGACATTGATCTTGTATCAGCTATCATAGATACCTCGGTCTGACGGTGGGACAACAGGTTAGATGTCAGTTCTGAGTATGCAGAGTTCTGGTGTGTACCATCTGGTACTGGGGTGCAATGTGAACTTGCATCGGAGTGAGGGTGCAATTTTTGGAATTCAGTGTTCCTTAGCTTATGCTTTGAGATTTTCTTCTAGTACGGAAATGAGGAAACCGTGAAAGTTTGGTGTTGGGCATGCGGGAAAAAGCAATTTAAAATACCTAGAAAGATAATATTAAAGTGTACTTTAGTTAAATGCGTTATGTGGATGAGTGGTGGTTTAAATAACGAAATTAAAACTTGGTGCAGTTTTGGGAATTGGGAATTTTCAGTGTATTCTTGTGCAAATATTCTTGCGCGCACAGGATAACGTTTTGGGTATGCTCGTGTGTGAACAAAAAGTAAAATATAGCTTGCTCTGTTAGTGTTTTTGTATTCCAGCTGATGATTTAGGCAAAATGCTTCAGTGATTGTAGGCATTTAATACTACTTGGTTTTTTCTGATGACTTAGAACAATAATAGTAATAATTATTTTAATTTTTTGCAATTAACTTTTCACTCGGTGGCAGCAGTCCTTATATTAGTAAAAAATGAGAACAAATACATAATCGAAACAATAAAACACATTAGAAACAACACAAAACACAATAAATACAAGTACACATATTACCAAAACATCCACACCATTGTCAAAACGCCCACACATACGTAATCCATGCATTAGAAAACCCATACCAACACACAACAACACATTACAAAACACACATATACACACACTCAAAACAAAACAAGTTGACACAACCACAGAACAAGATACACACCAAATAAAATAGTCACATTACAATAAAGTACCCTCTGTATATGAGGCGGAGTTCGTTGTTTTGGAGTCTTTAGAGATTCTCGGTGATCGAATACTGGCTTTTGAACGAATATGAAATGAACATATATCAAAATATATACACGTTACCGTATTTTAGTAACAGACTAGACTCTAAATACTAAATCGGCTACTACCGTTCTGTGCCGTGATTTTCATTCGTGGAGTGAAAATTCTAAGTCTTGGTGCTGTGTGTAAGATAATGTGGGAAAATATTGTAGAGCGGGGCAAGCAGCTGATGACAATATGGCGCATACACGTTGCATACTGGATACCTAACACTACAAGTAGACACGTTCAGATTGTGTAATACACAATCCATTTCCACTGCAACAATGGTTGCACGAACGCTCCCCATTGTTACGTTATACTTATATTGTCTGTTTTGTTCGTAATGTAATACGTTCATCTTCTGGAACGTTATTTAGATGGCCTCAGCCATTGAGGATTTTAATTTCTTTCAAAAGAGTGTTGTACCTATGGACTGTGTTTACGTACTCACTATTTATGTGTTCACATGTTTACATATTTTGTTTCACAGCTCCAAACCAATATGTTTTGTCTCGTGTTATACCGATATTTGTCTTCTAAAAATAAAAAAAATCATTAAAATCATTTTGCTCCTTACACAGTGTTTTTACACTAATTCTGCTGAAGAAGCCTTTTTTCGGTATATAGGTCCTTTTCTTCCTGCTTGACAGATAACCGCCGGCACACCGCTGCGACCCATGCTCTGCCACCTTTGCGTAGAAGGTCGCGTTTCGGGGATATTTAAACAGTCGATTGTCGGGGACTCGACATAAGATCGCAGTGATAATAACTTTAGTAAGTCTAATCAAACATCAGTAGATCGTCGGGCCAGCAGTAATAGTTCACGTAGAATAAAATAAACCCTGTAGTTCCAGATTCACTGAATTAATATATAACACTTTAAAGCCTGAGTCTAGTCTAATAAAACAACGCGTTTCTTCTACATTCCTGAGAACCGCAGCTGTCATGCACTTGCAGGTTTTCTGTTAGATGACGCCGCTAATGTTGGTGTGGCGCTAGACGGAAGAAACGTTATATAAAAATTTACTTCATACCTCCCAGGAAACTCGGTGTTTCTCCATTTTAAGTTTCGGTTAATTGTCTCTGATATATGGATTGTCACAGCGGACACGTACGTACACGTCTTGAGCAAAACTCAGAGTTTTTGTCATAGACGCAGCTGGTGTTTGATAGAGGTAATTTTAACGTTAGTGTGTTTCCTTCATATTCTTGAAAAGCCAATTATTTGTCTTCATTTACTTATAATACTACACAAATCATCAACATTTGCTGCTATGTATAGCGCTGTGTGTCTGTTTATATGAAGTATCCAGGTTTTCAAACAGGTATTAGAATTTGTACTTAGTCATTTTTATGAACAGTCTAGTGGTTGCAACGGAAATGTAGCGTTAGAAGTACAGAATACGACGACTGGGTGTGAACTTCCGTTCACTGTAAAATTAGCTGCTTACGAACCTAGCATTAAACTGGTAAGTTAGTCCACCGAGTTCTATAAGAATTTTTTTTTGTCAAAATATTTGTTGAAAGAATTTGTGCAATTGAATTTATATCAAATTATGAAGTTTGTGTCGCATAATTCTTCTTTAGATGATAATAGTCATTAACGAAATGAGCACAGTTTATACGTTTACTTTGACAGTTTATCCCTTCGTTGCCAAACAGTCACTACTGTCCCGTTATCATGAGCTAATTCAATCATATTAAAGCAAACACATTATTTCATTCTTATTCATTTTTTTGTCGAGATTGTTTGTACAAACCCGTCTGCAAGTGGTCACTACCGCCATTTATAGGCCAGAGTTATGAGTACACTGAAGTTAAATAGTAGAAATAATCTGTAAATTATTTAAATAAATTATTATTTTAGCCTTATCTCTGAGAGTGTTTATTCAAAAATAATGATCAAATTGTCGCTAAAATGTATTTCTTTATTCCGACATATATATTTTAAATTCATGTATAATATGTCATTACAGATTAATGAAGTTTACTACAGGACCGCTATGTAAATTCACATATATTATCCAAAAAATGGCTGGGCACCTACACCGTAGCCACCATAACCACCCTGACCAATGTAACCACCAAAACCACCATAACCACCATAACCACCAGGGGCTCCGAGAGCAGGAAAAAATCTAATTCCCCATCTTGGGTGCATCGATCCAGATGTAGGCAACCGTCCGGAATTTCCGTTCAAATTACGTTCTGAAGGAAATACATTTATTAATTGTGGCTGCCCCATTATTGGAGGTGGAGGTTGAATCACCGGCTGTATGATCTGTGGAGTAGGTTGAAACACCGACTGTATGGTCTGTGGAGGAGGTTGAAACACCGACTGTATGGTCTGTGGAGGAGGTTGAATCACCGGCTGTGTGACTGGTGGAGGAGGTGGAATAACCACTTGATTTTGTATAACGCATTGGTGTCCGCATACAACATTCCGCACGGGAGGAGGGCAGTAGTGAAATAGAGGTAAAGGAAAAGGACACGGAGGCTGATGTGTGATTATGCAACATGGTGGCTGGTTTGGTTTCGGAACGTGTGAAATTGTTCCGGTTGGAGTTTCAATGTGCGTGCTTTCGCGGACTGTTTTTATACCTCCACTTGATTGGCTTAAAAAGTTATAAATCACTGGTCCTGTTTGATGAACGGCGATACTTGTATTTGCAGGTGGGACGGGTTTGTCCTTGCAACATTCTTGTTGTGGGGATGTGTGACAACATTCTTCTTGTTTCTTACTTGTACAGCAATCTTGTTTTTGGCAGCAGGTCTGGCAACATACACTAGAACTAGAACTAGAGCACGTATGGCATTTAAATGACGAACATTCGCACTTTGAGTGACAACAAGACTGACAACATGAGGTAGAGCTGGAACAGGTGTTGCAGTCTACCGAAGAACATTTAGATTCATGACAGTCTGGGGCTGCTATCTTGTCTTTACATTTGTTACTCAGGCAGCTGGAGTATGATCTGTAATCCGTCCCTGTGCATAGATCGTTGCTGCACTGAGCACTGGCAGCTTTCAGGAAGCACAACGCTGCAGCAGTCGTCAGGAGCCAGAATTTCATCTGTAAAAATACTTTAATCATTTTGATATGTTCCATACTCCATGGACTAATTAAATGTATGAAATATACTTTACTTTTATTGATATGGTTTTATTGTTTAATTTTCAGCAACATATTTCTGTTACTCATTTGGACAGGCCATCTTCGTTGTGATTTCTTTCAGAACAAATGAAATACCAACCAACAAATGAAGAGAAACAACAAAGTATAAAACAACAAATAAATCTCAGTCTGAACGCGCTCATGTTGATACCCCCAACCCAAAATCAAAACAAAGTGGGAATTAATCTACTCCCAAAAACATATATCGGAAGAAAGTAATGTAACATTTCTAATCTAAATTGAACAGTTTCCATCCCGTTGTTTATAGTAAGAATTGTATTAGTTAAAAGCCGTCTTTACACAACATGTACAATAGCAGTTGCAATTATTACAACTATTCAACTAAACAACATTTTTTGGCCATTTTCGGCCATCATGAGTCTTACATAAACAGTGGTGTTTGGTGAAGGTACCTTGACTAAACACCGCTGTTTATGTAAGACTGATGATGGCCGAAAAACTGCCGAAACGTGTTGCTTCGTTGAATAGTTCTAATAATGGCTACTGTTATTGTGCATATTGTGTAATGACTGTTTTTGACTAATACAATTGTAAGTCTTCTGAAGTAAAAACACGATATGACAGTGGGAATGATAACAAGAGAAAGGAAAAACCAGAAATATGATTTTAACAAAAACAGACTCTCTGACCAAATGTATAAGAACACAAATTCACAAAGTAAGAGGAATAAGATAATAAGAAATCAAATGAAAGCCAATAATATCACACGCTATCTCAACAAAAAAGGGGAGAAAAACAAAAAAAAGAAATGTAAAAAAAACATCAAAAACAAACCATAAGAAGTCAGAAAAAAGACACAAAGAGTTAAAAAAAATCAAGAAACACGTTATAATTGTATTTTTGTTCTCAAACAAATCCCCATGAAGATGGCCACATGAGTAGCCGAGACATGTTGCTGACCGTAATAAGTGGTGTATTCAAGTTCTAAGGTCTCCTAATTTATTTTAAAACAATTGCTCATCCTAGGAAGCTGAAAATGCTGTCATTTCTCAATTTAATCACTCTGTAGACATACATATTTTTCACGACGCTAACGCCTTGATTGCATGGCCGCAGCAAACGCTTCTTTAGGGGTTCGTTGTGACCACTGACTAGTGCATGGGCGAGGCTCCTTCGGTTTGTTTCCACACGACGTTCGGCCTTCTTTGAACTGTCGTACCCACGGACGCAGATTTTTCACGTCCATAACGCCATCATCGCCTGTCTTACTCAATTGTTGATGAATTTCGATGGGTTTCATGCAACGCAAGTGGAGGAATCGGATAATCACGCGCTGTTCTTCGAACATAAAAGTCATTTGAAGTACATAAAACACTACTGTCACTCGACGACGTCACAAGCATTCAACGGTTAGGACAGTGCTGCCATTTCGTATCACCCAACCTAAAACACAGCCACACCAACTCCAACAACTTTCACGCTTCTACCTGCTACCATTCCCCGAGAGAGAGAAAAAAAAGGAGACCTTAGAACTTGAATTCACCACGTACAATAAAAAGATGTGCGTAAATTAAACTGTATATGTCTTTTTCCATACAACTTACGTTCTTGGAACATTTGTACGTTTTCTAAGGCACTTCTTTGTACGTTTTCTAAGGCACTTCTCTGTTACCGACTTCACTTTGGGATTAACAGAGTTGTATCGAGCAATTTGGCCGGGAAAGCGCAGTCGGTATAGAAACTAGCTACGGGCTGGACGTTCCAGGGAAGAATACTGGTAGGTGCGAGATTTTACACACACTTCCATACCGACCCTGCGTCCCACCTAGCCTCCTGTACAGTGGGTACCAGCTCTTTGACCACCCACGCTCATCTAGAGCCGAAGTAAAAGGGAGAGTATCGCTGTAACCCTACTCCCATTCTGGTCCTTCGTGGCCGGTTTTAGGGTGAACTTTACTTTTCGCCTATACCGGATCAAGCGGTAACTCTTATGATTCATGCGTGATTTGAGACCGCCTCGAAGTATCTGAGAAGATCGCTCTTCGGGGGTTATTACGCAGCGAGTAGTGGTTCTCTTCTGACTCGTTTCTGGGAAGTTTACTTCTCGATTCTATCCTGCTATACGGATTGAGGATTTACATTTTCTTGAAAACAACAGTTATGCCTAATGATTGAAGACAAAGAAAAGAAAGTTTTTCAGAATTTTATTAGGCACCTCAAATTTCTGGGCGCCGGAATTGTGAGAAGGAGCAAGAGCTGCACTGAGGACCCACAAATTTTGGACGCTACCGTGCAAAGTTCAGTCGCCTGGGTTAGTGGCGTCAGGGATTTTTGTATCACCGGATTACGACGTGTTCTTGTGCGTGTTTCTTCCTTCATTTAACACTTTAAGGAAAGTGGTTATGTAACACGGGGCTTAACGTTAGTTCTAAACTCTCTGATTTTTCTTGGAACACAGAAAATACAGCGATTATTTCCGTCTACAGAATTAAATGAATTGTTTTTTTGAACGGAGACGGAGTACATATTTAATATCACACATATTGTTTGCGGTTGTCTTATACACGAGTTTTATTTCTAAATGCTGCACAAAGCTTAGTTACTGCACCGAAGCGCGATCAATCAATTAGCAAACGTGGTGTAACAAACACCTTGGACCTTCAGTCCACCGAAAACAGGAGCTATTTATACTGAGAGAACTTTGGATTCAGCTATTTTACATTTTTACAGTTTCACAAGTTACATTTTAATAATTCGCTACTATTGTAACCTGAACGACTCTTAGCAGTACTGTACGTCATTTGGCTGTTGTATAATGCTGGTTTATCATGTGTACTGTGTACTGATATATAATAGGCTGACCGTGTCTTTATAATATTACGGCTATTTAATGATAGTATCTGGCTGATTTCTTCTTAAAATGAGAAATATTTCATACAAAATTTGTAGAGAAATGCAAAAAAAATTCCTATATTCAGTATCTCTTTCCGGAAATCGCACCGTTTTTGAGATAATGTGTGGAAAATGTTATGGAGCCGGACAGGCCTCAGATGACAATACGGCGCTTGCGCTTTACGTGCTTGTTTATCAAGGCTACAATCAACCGAACTAAGAATATGTAATTATTCTTGCTTTTCCACGAAAATATTTGTTACGCGAACGCTCCTGAGTGTTATTTTATGCGTCCGTTATCTGTCTTGGTTCTTGCTTTCATGTGTTGTTGCTTACTTTGTAACTAGCTTTAGGGTTATTGAGTAATCGCGTTAATGAAAGAGAACCGAAGTAAATCGCTGTTATTTTTGGCGACGATGCAGATCCGTCAGTCAAATTATTTGTTCTAGGTTAAATTCTCGCAGTGTGATCTGTGGATAAGTAGTTATTACCTTATGGTGGGGCCCACAAAACACACGGATTCCAAAAAATACGTTGAGTGTGAAATTTGTTGTGAGAAAATTTGCTGAAGCTTCAGGAACCTCGACACAGTTAGGACGAGATGCTGTAAGATACATTAACTAATATTAACCGATATTAAGTGATATTAACTGACATTAACTGACACTAACCAATATTGACTGACATTAACAGACATTAACTGACATTAACTGACATTACCCCCTCCCCCCAATATTACTTTTTAAAACAATTCATTCTTAACGCTAAATTTTATTTTTTTGTATATAACCACTATCAAGTACTTTTCAGACATAGATGAAAGTGTTACCACTGCGACAACTTCCTTGGTTAATCCGGTAACATGTCTTCATACTTGAAGTGCTTGTTATACAAAATTTAAATATTATATTTCAAGAAAGTTTCGGTGAAATTAGAACGCACATTCCATATATTCTGTAGGCAGTTTTTCTGCAGAAAGTATGATGGTCCTCACAGGAGAAAAAAAATTATAAAAATCATGTTCATCTGCTCTTTATAGACTTCAAGAAAGATTATAATTCAGTTAGGAGGGAGATCTTATATAAGATTCTCATTGAGTTTGGTATCCCTAGGAAACTTGTGAGGTTAATAAAGATGTGTCTTACTGAAACATTTAGCAGAGTCCGGGTGGGCAAAAATGTGTCTGACAGGAACCCTATTAGGAATGGTTTGAAACAAGGAGACGCTCTAACAACACTGTTTTTCAACTTTGCTTTAGAGATCGCCATTAGGAGGGTTGAGGTAAACGAGGGTGGCTTGAAACTAAATGGTACACATCAGTTTCTGGCTTATGCCGATGATGTTAATATACTGGGAGGAAGCATACATACTCTAAAGGAAAACGCAAAATCTTTAGTAGCTGCTACTAGGGAGATTGGACTGGAAGTAAGTGGTGATAAAACTAAGTACATGGTCATGTCTCGAGATCAGAATGCAGGAAGAAATCAAAGTGTGAGGATTGATAATAGTAATTTCGATAGGGTGGAAAAGTTTATATATTTGGGAACAATTTTAATAAATAAAAATTTTATTCCGGAAAAAAATAAGAGTAGATTGAGGTCAGGAAATGCTTGCTATCATTCGGTGCAGAATCTTTTGTCTTCTAGTTTGCTATCCAAAAATTTAAAGATTAAGATATATAAAATTATTATTTTGCCTGTTGTTTTGTACGGGTGTGAAACTTGGTCGCTGACATTGCGGGAGGAAAGGAAGCTGAGGGTGTTTGGGAATGACATTGAGGAGAATATTTGGACCTAAGAGGGACGAGGTAACGGGGGAATGAAGGAGACTGCATAACGAGGAGCTAAATGATTTGTATCACCCACCCAATATTGTGCGTGTGATAAAATCGAGAAGAATAAGATGGGCTGGTCATGTGGCGCATATGGGTGAGGAGAGGGGTGTATAGGGTGTTGGTAGGGAAACAGAAGAGAAAGAGACCACTGGGGAGACCTAGGCGTAGATGGGTGGATAATATTAGGATGGATCTCCAGGAAGTGGGATGTGGGTATATGGACTGGATTGGGTTTGCCCAGCATAGAGACAGGTGGCGGACGCTTGTGAGTGCGGTAATGAACCTTCGGGTTCCGTGAAATGCGGGGAATTTCTTGACTAGCTGCAAAGCAGTTAGCTTCTCAAGAAGGACTCTGCACCATGGAG
>Ga0123355_10014943_pt1 | contig 12164 bp, 11 predicted proteins | sample TergutEmb28metaG_3_FD_89872 | JGI IMG/M metagenome (GOLD analysis project Ga0123355, IMG submission 89872) | Embiratermes neotenicus P1 segment gut microbial communities from Petit-Saut dam, French Guiana - Emb289 P1 | ecosystem: Host-associated > Arthropoda: Insects > Digestive system > Gut ...
AGCTACCCAATTGGATGAAGGAGAATGGAAAGTAGAATGAAAAACTGATGATCTTTACACTATTATACTGAAAATATATTATACAGTACACTTTATACTATTAAACTGAAAATATGTACACAATGTTTTTACTTTTCTTCTTCCAAATTTTCAAAGTTTATTCAAGGTAAGTCTCCTCTTCTTCAGTAGCTGGCCTCTTGTGGGCAGCTCATTTCTTTGTCACACACATACAGACGGAAAAGATAAGCTCCTGGAATGACCCGACCATTCATGTTTGCTGCTTTATGTTAGCGCGCGCATCCACTAAAACATTCGTTAGCTGAGTCCGAAAAACAGCGAAAAAATTTTCATTAGCCGAAAAATTCGTTAGCAGGGTCATTCGTTAGCCGAGGTATCACTGTGTTTATAAACATAAATAAGAACTTGTGCATTACAAAGGCTTTTAACTGGTGTTGGATGTACAGTCAGAGGTGTGGACCAGATGCTTATGTTACAAATTTTACAAATGGTGTGACCGTAATTGTGTTGCAGTATTTGGAAATAGTGTGTATTAAGACACAAACATGGTGGTTCAAACATTTTAGAAAGATTAAAAATACAATCCCAGGAATGCTTGTGGAAAGGGAAAAAGACCCAGGATATCCAAGGATGTGGTAAGAGACCAGGTTTAGCATTATTATGCAGATGTCGCTTTTATTATGGTCCAACGTGGCAACCGTCATTGGGAGCTTTATGACATAGGAAGCCATTAAGTTTAGTTTCTTTTTACCCTGCAGTTCTCCTTAACATGTTATAGAAGAATCCTCAGTGTGCTGTAAATTTCTGGCAGATGGCTGGCTTCCTGTGCAGTACAGGTGCTGTGGTCAGGGACAAGATAAACTGGAAACACTGCGATTAGACTTGCCATATTTTAAAATGGAACATTTTTTAACACCATTATTAGCATATTAAGAAGGTTTCGAGGTGAAATTTCAAACACTGTGGAGCTGTAACAGACTAAACTCTGCAGGCTTGTAGATCAGTCTTATCTGCACTGTCTGTTCTTAAGTGGACAGCTTCAGTTTTACAGCTGTTTGGCAGTGACATAATCAGTTCCTAGTGCACACACACTTCCAATTTTTCCAGTGGAGGGAATGATGGGAAAAGGGAGACTCATTGCAACAGATATAAGACAATGATCTGGAAGGAAGGTACTAGTGATAGCTGAATTGGAAGGGCAGTAGTGTGAGGCACTAAGTAGGCAGTAACTACCTGCATGTGGTGCTAAGGTTAAGACTGCATGTAACAATATATCCACTTCCCCATGTGCCTTAATGTTGTGAATAAGGACAAGTGTATCTTGACAGATGATATTTTTAACGTACAACAAATGTTATAAAACAGTGATTGTCAGCTCAGTGTCAGGACCAAGTTGCCACTCTTAATGTAAGGAGCTTAGTGTAGTAATATGTATAGTCGAACACAACTATATTTGCCTCTATTATTACAATGAGGGTTCTAACAATGACATGTTTTGGCCCTATATGTGGGCCATCTTCAGGTTGTAATTAGACTAAATCAGTTATACTAGAGTGTGTAGAGCATTCTTGGGGAATTTGGGGGGGGGGGTTAATTACTTCTTAATTATTACTTATTAATTGATTCATTGTAATTAGGCGAGTACATATGACTGGTACCCACTGATAAATTGTAAAATGGACATGACATAATATTAATTTTAATTTTAGTTAAATTACTGTATTTAGGTTAGCACATAAGAGCGGTACCCATTGACATATCGAAAATGGGCACGGCATATTACTAATGATAAATCCACCTAAAAAATGGGATCATGGTACCCTTTGGTTTAGCAAGATACTAACCCCCTCTCAAAAAAAAAAATTCCCCAAGAATGCTCCATTCACTCCAGTATAACTGATCTAGTCTAATTACAACCTAAAGATGGCCCACATATAGGGCCGAAACATGTCGTTAGAACCCTCATTGTAATAATAGAGGCAAATATAGTTGTGTTTGACTAAACGTATTACTACACTAAGCTCCTTACTATTTTACCAAACACGATGGGGATGACGCACATCAGAACCACTCTTAATGTTTTTAGTTTTAACACCTGTCGTACTATTCATGCTTCCATTGCCTGATATGATTTGTCTTTACCTCTTCTGTATGTGTTTTCATTGTGGGTTGTTATTGGATGTATTTTCTCTTACGTTTTTTGCGCTGGCTCTGTAATTGACTGTATGGCTGTTTTTTCCATCACATGAATAATGAAGAATTGAATTATTATTACCATTACTTTCATAAAAAAAAATCATCACTTTTGTGGTATTAAAATCAAAGAGACATTATATTTACCTACATTCCTACCTCCAATAAAACAGAAATGCAAAAAGGGAAGACATTGCTAATTGCAATACAGTAGCATTTCCAATTGATATAAAATATAAATATGTTGTTTGTTTTTAAACTTTTGAGGAGTAAATTTTAACTTGGAATTTTGAGCAGAACTTAAGTACAACATTCCTGTTGCATAAATTTCTAGTTGTACATATTCAGTAGTGTTGTTTTATTTTGTGAAGAACTTAAGAAATGTTGATTCTTTTAATGTTAAATATGTTTGACATAGTCTCCAAGTTTTGAATCATCAACCGTGTTCGTAATTGTTGACTTAGATTATTGTGAGTGCAGATATTATTGTTATTGTGTCCCTGAACATGGCATCTGTCACAGTTATGGCCCATCTGATACAGGCTCTCTACACAATAAAGCTGCTTTGCTTATGGAGATTATAAAAGGGACTCAATGTATAATGTGTGGGTATGTTAATGATCTGTGTACCAAATTGCACTTACCAGTATTTCCTGATTTACCACCACAAAACTAAAAGCAGAAGTAATTTTTTTTTGTGCAGTTGCCATCTTGTTATTTTACATTGTGCGAAGTATTGTGAAAAAAAAGTAACTTTTTTTTCAAGGTCGGGTACCACATACCTTTTCAATATCTGAAAGTAAATGTTGGTAGTGTCGTTGCTCCTGCCATGCAAGGTTGCACATCTCTATGTTGTTAGTACTGATCATACGAAATTAGAATATGGCATGGAATGTCTTCTTATGGTGTCATTTTTGTACCAAGTTTCATTCACATCAATCAGCTGGTTGAAAAGTTGAAATGAAGCATAATGTTTGCTTCCAGATTTTTATTTAGTGTATTAAATCAACTTTGTAGGTTAGTCTTTTTTTAAAGTTTACGTAATGTGGTTGGCTCATGTTATTTATATTTGGTTTTGTGCAACATAAACACCTGGTTCTTACAGCTTAAGTACAAAAAGGGGTGCACTTTACATGGGGGCTGAAGCTTTCTTGGCAGTGAAAAGTTTTGTAATCTGAGACAACCATCTGTGTTAATTCGGAACAGAAGCTTCTCTCTTATCCTAGTTGCATAACGTGATAATAGTTCTTGAGTTTTGGCTGTATGCTTCTGATTATGGTCTTTTAATTTTAATTTTCAGTTCCAAAGTAGTTGGTCATCTTGTGAAGTGGAACCAACCTCCAGGGGTAAGTATTGAGTATAAGAAAATAGTTATGTGCTGATGCATTTAACCAGCATTTGTCCCTCACTAACGAGCACAGTATATCCCACATGCCATTTAAGGTTTAATATTCTTATGTATTGTTCAAATTATGGACATAAGTAAGGTGGAGAAGAAGAGCACAAGGCAGTACGGATGTGCTTCCAAAATGCTTATCAGACACATTCATTCCTTTATTCAGTTTTATCATCATTGACCCTTCCAGTACAGATTGAAGTTGTTTCAGAACAGAGTTTTGAGGAAACTATTTGTACAACCCAGGAAAGGAAGTGACAGGGTGACAAGAGTTACATGGCTGATAGCTATCCAGTTGATACTGCTATTAAAATTATATTGAGTGAATGAGATCAAGCAGAATGACATGTAATGTGGAAAACTGATAGGAGAAAGGCATACACAGTGTGGACCACATATGTAAGAGAGTAATGTGAAAGTATATTTTAAAGAAATAGAGGGGAATGAGTGGAAGGGTACGGTCTTATAGCAGTATTATGAATGTGGCATCAACTGTCAGGATCTGTGAAAGGCGGGGAATACCTCGACCTGGTGAGAGACTGCCGACTGCTTACGAAGGAACCTGCTGTGTGAAGTTTAACTTGATAACAGTGAAATTTGCAACTTTCATGATCATTATTTTTATACTGCACTTCTCAAATGCAGTCTTGATCGAAGGTGACCTGTATTTTGCTGCAGCTACTGCAGGTAATGGCAGTAATATCTTGTGTACGTAGTACAATTTTCTTATTAATCCTTCATTTGTTAAATCTACATCATTTCAGGTATTTCAACATATTTAAATATTTGTGTCTGTAAATATATTATATGAATTGTTATTCAGGCTGCTTTTTCCGTAAGTGTGACTGTTATTGGTTTTTCGTTACATGTAGTTATATGCAGACTTCCATATATTCTCAAATTATGTACATTAAAAAATATGCTGTTTCAGATTTTACAATTTTTCAGTTTCTTTTAGCAAATGGGGTCATCTTTCAAAAATTGTGTACATGTTGTAGAACTAACTAACTCCATGGAACAAAATCCTTCTTGAAAATTATGTCAGGAAATTCCCTATAATTGTTTTACATGAAATATTTATCTAACATAAGTGGCTGTAATTACTTCAGTACTGTTATTACCTGTTGTGAGCCTGTGTGCAATGAACTTTGTTGCAGAGTTGGAAACTGCCCGCCCACAGACTATTGGAGAAGAGGAGTTACAGCTTCAGTTAGCACTTGCAATGTCTCGAGAGGAGGCAGAGCAGGAAGAGCAGAGAAGACGCAGTGATGATGTGAGGCTCCAGCTGGCACTTTCACAAAGTGAAGAGGAATTTAAGTAAGCTGTTTTGTTTTTTCTTAACCCTCCTGCTTCTCCTTCCATTCTTCTGCCTTGTTTATCCATGCCTCATGTTGCAATTTAGTGTTCCAAGAACTCTCCAGTGGTGAAGTCTTCAGGGTTGTTTGTCACTCTTTCTGCCTTTCCTCCTTCAGGTCTGGTACTTTTGTTTTCATTTCACAAAGGTCCTGCCTGCATGCAGTCACCAACACAGTGGAGTGCTAAAGTGGTCAGTTTTGTGCATGACTTATTTCCAGTTGCTGTTAGAGGAACAGTAAACAATATTAGACTATTTGTGGTGACATCTATATATGTTGCCACCATTAACATTTTCTACAGTTCATGAGATACTGACACTATCAAATGCCAGCTATAAAATGCTCTAAATTGTTTGGTGTGTTGGACTGTGGCAAGTGGCTTTGCCTTGCCTGCAACCGAGAGCCAATATTTACATTTCTTTGATTATATGATTTACATCTTTCCCCTACTTGATCATTAATAAGAGTGAGCTTATATTTGAATTTTTTGTGTATTGTTGCAGAATTACTGTTACTGAGGTAAATCACATTACCAGTATTACAGTTCACCAAAAAAAAAGTTTTTCCACATATTTTGTTTCACCGTGTTGAAAAATGTGTCAAATTGAAGCTTTTGAACGTAGGTGATATATACATTTTACATCCTTTATCAGTTTTGTACAGTGAACTGCCTTTGAGAAATGTGATCAAATTAAATTTGTCCTTGATGTAATGTCTGTGTTATTGTTAACCAGGATGCACTAGTGTTAAATCTCCAAACAGCTTTGAATGTTTTGTTGAATATCATTCATCTTCCTATTATGGATCCATGAGATGAATGTTCTTTGTGTTATGCATAGAAATTTACGGGGGTTGGAAGTTTTTTTTAAGCATGTTTGTTTATCACCAGTAAATAGTGTATCAGTGTTTTCTGGCACCCTTCTGTTGCTCGTACCTCCAGTTGGTGTGTAAGATTATTATTGTGCACTGCAGGCAAGGCAAAAGATAATGGAAAAATGTCAAATTTGAAACCAATTATGTGTCCCTATTTTGATATTTACATATGATTTTTCATATCCAGTGCTTCATATTTGACCAAGAGAAATTTCCAGAATACCAAATGCCAACTCTGAACATTAAACAGAAAATCAGTCACCACTGGCAACTGGGTGTCGTTATTTAACCCCTGCAGCATTTATATAAATTGCTTATGTGTTTCATGGAGCAGAGTAACCTGGCGTACTGTTTCTTTCTCCGTAGACATCAGTCTCAAGGAAAAGCTAATGCAGAGAAGCAGAGTCACATGCTGGACCTTCTAGATGTGACTCTAGGGAACCCTTCTCCACAGCCAGTACATGCTGTTGCATTGGACCCATGGGGCTTCCCACAGCCTGCACCACAATCACCCCCAACTAGACCACAGGTAAGTATGTTGCTCTCTCCTGCTTAAATGTAATTAAGGAAAGTGTTAATAACTGTAGAGAGATGTGCATGCATGTGCACAAGTGTGTGCACATGCATGTGTGTAGACACATGTGAAAGAGATTGTTTTTAGGTCTGCAGTGATAGTCATTGAGATTGTGTGGTGGTTGTGGGGGTGGTGGCGGTGGTGGTTGTAATAGTAGTAGTAGTAGTAGTAGTAGTAGCAGCAACAGCAGCTGCAATAGTGCAATATTAATAATAACTAGTATTTATTATTATTGTTATCATCATCATTAGATAAGCCCATTGTGTGAGTTGTTTGCTTACCTAAGATCAACATCTTACCTTCGCTAAAGTAAGTTCCCCGTGCATTATATATTTTTTTTATTGTTATTGTGGTATGCCAAGACAAGTTTCTTTGCACTGCAGCTGCTAATAGGTCTGTTTCACCAAGTTCAGGCATTGAATGAATGAATGTGGTGTATTGGAATGATACGAGACAAAGGAAAACTGAAGTACTTGGAGAAAAATGTGTTTCATTGCCACTTGATCCACTACAAACCCCACATAGAGCTCCCTGGGATTCAACGCAGGCCTTTGTGAAGAAATTATTTGGATTTATGAGTAGATAGAGATCACAAGATGACGGTTCATGGAATGCTTTTATTTTGCTTAAGGTCCACCAATCAGTTACAGTGTAAGTTTACTTTTTATGGTCATTAGATCAAGTATCAAACAACAGGGTGTTGTTTCCATAAGGAATGTTTTATTTTCATTTTCACTTTAGAAATTTGGTAGATAACTTATTCATTTGTTTAAAATTTAATGATTTCCTTGCTCTGACAGTTTGGAATTTTTAACATATTTTAGATTGGATTGGACTGAAAGCATATGAGGTGCAGAAAATTACATTGGTTCAATTAAGTGATCACTCAAAATTTTACCCTTAATAAGAAGAACCTGTGCCCAAATTGCTATGCAGATGGCAGATTGACAGACAAGCCATGCAGTGGTATTGCTTGATGTTAGGGCTAGTGGCTGGAAGTAAATAAAATCTCAACCACATTACTCTGCCTGCAGGAGTGTCTTGTTCAATTTTTCGCATGTTCTCATGAATTGTGATGGTCAGTTTTTGGTAAATCTTTTTCTTGTTTTCTGGTTACATTATTCTTCACATCTTCTCCAGACTTTGGACATCTTTGACACTAGATGGGATGTGGTAAGAAATCACAGCATCCTAAAGATTGACGTGCATTTTGTACTGAATTCTCCTATAATGCCATATTGTTGCTGTCATTTATTTTGCCAGAAAATAATGCTTTTTAATAGAATATAGTTTTGTATAGCAGCAGTGTTTACTGATAGAACTAATAAAATAAAACGCTTTGTAAAAGCAGATTTTACTGTGTGATGTTTCCCTAAAACTGTGGACGATTGCTGTCTTTCAGAAAGAGAGAGAGCATGAATACTTTTGCACTTCATCTGTGCTACAGATTTTGGCTTTCAGATCAAATTTAGTGTCCCATTTCTGTGTTTGCCCCAGCCCAATAACAATTATAATTCTTCTCTTGATGTTTCTAGACTTGGAAGTAGTGACTGACACAAATTTGTAGAAAGAATCTTGAATTTAAAGGCAGGATGTAGGCTGGATTCACCTGGCACAAGATAGCAATGACTGGCAGGCTGTTGTGAACATGGTAGTGTGCCCCCAACCACGCACACACACAGTGACAGGCTGTTGTGAACATGGTAGTGTGCCCTCCAACACACACACACATAGTGACAGGCTGTTGTGAACATGCTAATGTGCCCTCCACCACACACACACACACACAGTGAGAGGCTGTTGTGAACATGGTAGTGTGCCTCAAACACACACACACATAGTGACAGGCTGTTGTAAACATGGTAGTATGCCCTCCAACACATACACACACACACACACGGTGACACGCTGTTGTGAACATGGTAGTGTGGCCCCCACCACACACACACACAGTGACACGCTGTTGTGAACATGGTAGTGGGCCCTCCCCCACACACACACACACAGAAACAGGCTGTTTTGAACATGGTAGTGTGCCTTCCACCACACACACGCACAGTGACAGGCTGTTGTGAACATGGTAATGTACCCTCCACCAAACACACACATAGTGACAGCCTGTTGTGAACATGGTAGTGTGCCCTCCAACACACACACACAGTGACAGGCTGTTGTGAACATGGTAGTGTGCCCCCCACCACACTCAAACTATGACAGGCTGTTGTGAACATGGTGGTGTGCACTCCACCACACACACACAGTGACAGGCTGTTGTGAACATAGTAGTGTGCACTCAACCACACACACAGGGTAGCAGGCTGTTGTGAATATGGTAGTGTGCCCTCCATCACACACACACAGAGTGACAGGCGGTTGTGAACATGGTAGTGTGCCCTCCACCACACACACACACACACAGTGATAGGCTTTTGTGAACATGGTAGTGTGCCCTCCACCACACACACACACACACAGTGACAAGCTGTTGTGAACATGGTAGTGTGCCCCCCACCACACACACTCAGTGACAGGCTGTTGTGAACAAGGTAGTGTGCCCTCCACCACACACACACAGAGTGGCAGGCGTTTGTGAACATGGTAGTGTGCCGTCCAACACAAACATAGTGACAGGCTTTTGTAAACATGGTAGTTTGCCCTCCACCACACACACAGTGTCAGGCTATTGTGAACATGGTAATGTGCCCTCCACAACACACTCACAGTGACAGGCGGTTGTAAACATGGTAGTATGCCCCCCACCACAAACACACACACACACACACACACTCAGTCACACGCTGTTGTGAACATGGTAGTGTGCCCCCCACCACAAAAACACACCTTGAAAGGCTGTTTTGAACATGGTAGTGTGCCCTCCACCACACACACACACACAGTGACAGGCTGTTGTGAACATGGTAGTGTGCCCCCCACCACACACACACGCATTGACAGGCTGTTGTGAACATGGTAGTGTGCCCTCCACCACACACACACACACAGTGACAGGCTGATGTGAACACAGTAGAGTGCCCTCCACAACACACACACACACACACACACACACACACACACACACATAGTGACAGACTGTTGGGAACATGGTAGTGTTCCTTCAACCACATACATACATAGTGACAGGCTGTTGTGAACTTGGTAGTGTGCCCTCCTCCACACACACACATAGTGACAGGCTGTTCTGAACATGGTAGTGTGCCCTCCACCACACACACACACAATGACAGACTGTTGTGAACATGTTAGTGTGCCCTCCACCACACACACACATAGTTACAGGCTGTTGTAAACATTTTATTGTGCCCTCCACCACACACACACACATAGTAACAGGCTGTTGTGAACATGGTAGTGTGCCCTCCTCCACACACACACACAGTTACCGGTTGTTGCAAACATGGTAGTGTGCCCCCACCACACACTCACACACACACAGTGACTGGCTGTTGTGAACATGGTAGTATGCCCCCCAAAACACACACACAGAGTGACAGGCTGCTGTGAACACGGTAGTGTGCCCCCACCACACACACGCACCCACACACACAAACACACAAACACACACACAGTGACAGGCTTTTGTGAACATGGTAGTATGCCCCCCACCACGCAGACACACATTCAAATACACACACAGTTACAGGCTGTTGTGCACATGGTAGTCTGCCCTCCACCACACACACACACACACACAGTGACAGGCTGTAGTGAACACGGTAGTGTGTCCTTCACCGCACACACACAGTGACCAGCTGTTGTGAACATGGTACTCTGCCCTCCACCACACACACACAGTGACAGAGTGTTGTGAACAAGGTAGTGTGCCCCCTACCACATACACACAGACACACACAGAGTGACAGGCTGTTGTGAACTTGGTAGTGTGCAGTTCACCACAGACACACACACACAGTAACAGGCTGTTGTGAACATGGTTGTTTGCCCTCCACCACACATACACAGTGACAGGCTGTTGTGAACATGGTAGTGTGCCCCCAACAACACACACACACACACATGCAAACTGACAGGCTGTTGTGAACATGGTAGGGTGCCCTCCATCATACACGCACATTGACAAGCTGTTTTGAACATGGTAGTGTGCCGTCCACCACATACACACATTGACGGGCTGTTGTAAAAATGGTAGCGTGACATGCTGTTGTAAACATGGTATTTTGCCCTCCACCACACACACACACACACACTCACACACACAGTGACAGGCTGTTGTGAACATTCTAGTGTGACCCCTACCACACACACACACACACACACAGACAGGCTGTTGTAAACATGATACTGTGCCCTCCACCACACTCACACAGAGAGAGGCAGTTGGGATCATGGTATTGTGCCTCCACCACACACACCCATAGTGACAGGCTTTTGTAAACATGTTAGTGTGGTGAAGGTAGCGTGCCATCTACTAAACACACACACACACAGTGACAGGCTGTTGTAAACATGGTAGTTTGCCCTCCACCACACACACACACACACACACAGTGACAGGCTGTTGTGAACATGCTAGTGAGCCCCCTACCACACACACACACACACACACACAGACAGGCTGTTGTAAACATGATTCTGTGCCCTTCACCACACTCACACAGTGAGAGGCAGTTGGGAACATGGTATTGTGCCTCCACCATACACACACATGGTGACAGGTTTTTGTAAACATGTTAGTGTGCCCTCCACCACACACACACACACAGTGTCAGGCTGTTGTGAACACGGTAGTGTGCCGTCCACCACACACACAAACACACACACATCCACATAGTGACAGGCTGTTGTGAACATGGTAGAGTTCCCTCCACCACACACACACACACATAGTGACAGGCTTTTGTAAACATGTTAGTGTGCCCTCCACCACACACACACTGTGACAGGCTGTTGTGAACATGGTAGTATGCACTCTGCCACACACACACACACAGTGACCAGCTGTTGTGGACTTCGTATTGTGCCCCACACCACACGCAATCACTGACAGGCTGTTGTTATCAAGCTAATGTGCCCTCCACCACACACACAGTGACAGGCTGTTGTGAACATGGTAGTGTGCCCTCAACCACACACAACCTTAGTGACAGGCTGCTGTGAACATGGTTGTGTGCCCTCCACCACACACACACATATACACACAATGACAGGCTTTTGTGAACATGGTGGTGTGCCCTCCACTACACACACACACACACAGTGACAGGCTTTTGTGAACATGGTAGTCTGCCCTCCACCACACACACACAGTGTCTGGCTGTTGTGAACGTGGTAATGTGCCCTTCACCACACACACACACATAGTGAAAGGCTGTTTTGAACATGGTAGTGTGCCCTCCACCACACACACCCTGACAGGCTGTTGTGAACAAGGTATTGTGCCCCCCACCACACACACACACAAAGTGACAGGCTTTTGTGAACATGGTAGTGTCCCCTCCAAAACAAACACACACACACACACACACTTACAGACTGTTTTGAACATGTAGTTTGCCGTCCACCACACACACTCACACACACAAAACACACACACATTGACAGGCTGTTGTGAACATGGTAGTGCGCCCTGCACCAAGGACACACACACACACACAGTGTCAGGCTGGTCTGAACATGTTAGTGTGCCCTCCACTATTCACACACACATAGTGACAGTCTGTTGTGAACATGGTAGTGGGCCCTCCACTACAAACACACACACACACACACACACACA
>Ga0123355_10014944_pt1 | contig 12164 bp, 7 predicted proteins | sample TergutEmb28metaG_3_FD_89872 | JGI IMG/M metagenome (GOLD analysis project Ga0123355, IMG submission 89872) | Embiratermes neotenicus P1 segment gut microbial communities from Petit-Saut dam, French Guiana - Emb289 P1 | ecosystem: Host-associated > Arthropoda: Insects > Digestive system > Gut ...
TTACTAATTTGTTTTAAAATTTTGTATACTTTGGGCTGGGTCCTGTGTGTGTAGTGTTCTAAATTTGTAACAAATTTGTCCTAAGAAAGTCTTTGTCTTCTTCTTACTTCTCTTTTCGCCAGTACTGTGTCTCTTTTATATTCCAGTTTATCATCTAGTTTCTTTGAATTTAGTCATTTTTATATGATTTTTTCTTTGTTTCTATTAATTGTTTTATTTGGTCGTCCCATATTTTTAAGTACTTTCTCCTGTTTCGTCTCTTCATTGTTCCTAAACTTTCATTTGCTGCTGATTTTAACATGCTTTGTAAGTTTTTCCATTCTTTCTCAATGTCTATTTCATGTTCCTTTGTATTTCTTAAGTGGAATTTCACTCTTTGGGTGTACAGCCATCTTATACTTTCATCATTTAGCAATCTTACTTTTAAAAAATCATCCTTCTTTAATGGGGTATTTTTGTTACTCTTGTTTAACCATCGTGGTGGAAAATTTACTTTTGCACATAATAAGTAATGGTCACTACCTATTTCATTGCTTCTGTAGACTCTTTAAATCGTGGTAGAACTTTGAAGAGACTTCTGGATACGTGAGACCGGAACGGGTCAACAAGTGGCCAACTCCATGAAAGATAGATGATGATGATGATGATGATCATCATCATCATCATCAGTGACTTTAAGAAGGGTAACCATACTAGAACTAATACAGTAAATGATGAGAAAGGTGAATTGTTTACGTACTCGCGTATACACAGTAGTTGGCTAGGTGGAAGAACCATTTCTCCCAAGTGTTGAATGCGAATGGGGTTAATGAGATGAAGCAGACATGTATACATACGGCAGAACCATTAGTGCCTGAGCCAAGTTCTTTTGAGTGTGAAATGGGTATTGAAAAGCCAAAAAAAGACACAAATCACTAGGTTTTGATTAAATCCCAGCAGAATTGATTAAGGCAGGGAGTAGAATAATTCGCTCTGAGATCCATAATCTTATTTATTCTATTTGAAGTAAGGAGGAATTGCCTGAGGAGTGGAAAGAGTCGATCACGGTACCTATATATATGTAGATTGATAAAACATTGTAGTAATTATGGAGGCATTACTGTTTTGTCAAATACGTACAATATTTTATCCAGCATCGTGCTATCAATGTTAACTCCATATGCAAAGGAGATTTTTGGAGATCATCAGTGTGGATTTCGAGGCAAAAGTCCGCTACTGATCATGTATTCTACATTCGTCAAATGCTTGAAGAAAAAAAATGTATTTTGAAACAGTGCATCTGCTGTTTATAGACTTCAAGAAAGCTTGTGTTTCAGTTAGGAGGTAGATCTTGTAATATTCTCATTTAGTTTGGTATCCCCATGAAATTGATAATGCCAATAAAACTGTGTCTGAATGAAACCTACAGCAGAGTTCTGGTAGGCAAACATCTGTCTGACATGGTTCCTGAAACAAGGAGATACTGTATCGCCATTTCTTTTCAACTTTACTTTACGGTATGCAGTTAGTAGGGTTCAGGTAAACCAAGATGACTTGAAATTAAATGGTACACGTCAACTTTTGGTTTATTCTGATTATGTTAATATATTTGGCGGAAGCGTACATACTATAAAGGTAAACGCAGAAGCTGTGGTAGGGTTGCTTGTTAGGAAATTGCACTAGAATTAAATGCTGAAAAAACTAAGTACGTGGTCATGTCTCGAGATCGGAATACAGGAGGAAGTCACAGTATAAAAAATTCATATTGCTTCTTTTGAAAGGGTGCAGTTCAAATATTTGGTAACAGCCTTATCGAATCAAAATTCTCTTCAGGAAGAAATTAAGAGCTGGTTGAAGTCAGGGAATGCTTGCCATCATTCGGTGCAGAATCTTTTGTCTCCCAGTTTGCTATCGAAAAATACAAGGAATAGGATATACGGTATTATAGTTTTGTTTGTTTTTGTTTGGGTGAGAAACTTGGTCACTCACATTGACGAAAGAACGTAAGCTGGGGTGTTTGAGAATAGGATGCTGAGGACAGTATTTGGGCCTGAGATGGACGAGGTATCAAGGGAACATAATGAGGAGCTTAATGATCTATACTCCTCATCGAATGTTATTAGGGTGATCATTCGAGAAGAATTAAATGGGCGGGGCTTGTAGCACGAATGGGGATGGGAAAGGTGTATACAGGGTTTTCGTGGAGAAACCTGAGATAAGGAGACCACTTGGAAGACCCAGGCATAGATGGGAGGATAATGTTAAGATGGATCTTCCGAAAGTGGCACGTGGAGCATGGACTCGAAAGATGTGGCTGAGGATAGGGACAGGTGACGGGCACGTGTAAACGCGGTAATGAGCCTTCTGGTTCAAAGAAATGAGGGCAGTTTCTGGACTAGCTGAAAACCGGTTAGCTTCTCAAGAAGGACTGTGCCCCGTGGAGTAGTAAGTAGAGGAAACCATCACTTTCGTCCGTGGCGTTCACTAAGTTTCTCATAAGCTCCAACTTTAAATGGTCCCAAAAGTAATGAGAAAGATTTTTTTGCGCAGCGCAGAAGGGCCAGGAAAGGAAAGTGAGTGGTCAAGGCAGGTGGAGGGAGAACCCAGGTATACAGTTTGACCTTCCTCAGTTGAGTCCGCGCCTTTGTAGCTGTCGGTACGCTAGCAAAGTGTATAGTAGTTTTTGTGTCTTGTCACGGGAGAAAATGCAGATGATCTGGAGCAGCGTTACGCGATTAAGTTCTGCGCGAAACTCGGAAAATCTGGTTCCGAAACGTTGCAGTTGTTGACAGCTTATGGGGATGCTGTTTTGTCTTTAGCCCAAGTTTTCAGGTGGCACAAGGCGTTCAAGGAGGGAATAGAGAGCGTTGAGGACGAACAGCGCGCAGGACGTCCTTCAGCATAAAGAAATGAGAACAATGTGGCTCATGTGAAGGCTGTTCTGGATAGAGGCCGACGTTTGAATGTGCGGTTAATCGCAGAGGAGGTAGAACTACCGAAAACAGACGTCCACCGAATCATTACGGAAGATCTGCACATGAGAAAAATTTGTGCGAAAGTGGTCCTGAAGAATTTGTCTCATGTGTGGAAATTTTTGGCTCAAAATAATATCACAACGCTTCCCCACCCACCGTACAGCCCTGACTTGGCTCCGTGCGATTTCTTTTTATTCCCCAAGCTCAAAACCCACCTCAAAGGACATCATTTTGGGACAGTTGAAAACGCCCAGGCAGCTGCGACGAGGGCTTTGAACAACATCTTAAGTGAAGACTTCCCCCATTGCTATGAAGAGTGGCAGCAACGCTGGAATTGCTGTATTCGATCACAAGGAGCCTATTTTGAAGGGGATAAACTGTAATTGCATGTATGTGCAATAATTTTTTTAAATCATTCTCATTTCTTTTGGGACAGACCTCGTGTGTGTAGTGGAGAGAGGATCACCCTTTCGGGAGACACCAAGGTATTGCCGTTAGCATTATGTTTCCGGAAAAGAAAGGCGGTCTATATCTGGCCAGTCCTTCACGCTCTTTTTCGGTTGCTTGACACAAACACAAACAAGAGTACTTCTTGTATCCCGTCTTAAGTCCGAGTAAAAGTCTAGCCACCTTAAGGTTTGCATGTATCTGTCACCAGTGGTTCTTGTAATTGGTTGCATATATTAAGAGTGACATAGTTTCTTACCATTCCTTCTTAGCTACTGAGTGGTCAACAGCTGTCGATGGTTCCCATTACGTAACAAAACAGCTTTCAAACTTCGTTTCCATACATCAGTGAAAAGTCTCTTTTTTCGGGATCGTGTGGTAGTCTTTTTTCTTCCATCAGGCTATTTACACAACCCCGGGCGCGGAGAGAGTTCTGCATTCTCTAATATCCGGAAATGTCTTCGTGCCTTTTACCGAATAGGGATATTCTGTTTCTCTAGTCAGAAGATTCCACTGCAAGTTTTGCTTGCTGCTTTGAAAATATTCGAGTTGCGAACTAGGCCATGTACCTCGCTTTGCTTGATCAGATGTTCTTCATCATCCTGGAGAACGCAAGTGGCTCAGAGAATATAGATGGTTCTTCCTGCGCCTTATCTTAAGGGAAGGTAAACTCGGTTGGAAGGTAATACTGCCCGTACCGAAGACACTATCATTGACACGTCCAGGGTGGGAATGCTCAGTGTATGGTAATAGACTCGGGAAATGAGTTTGCGCTTTAGCAGAAAATCTCACCACGCATTATGCAATGAGGGAGCACCAGTTTAGTAACTGGAAAACGTATTAGTTTCTACAATTATATGGATTTTTATAAGACGTTATTCATTTTCAAGTAATGTGACGCGAAGGATTTTTTTTTAATTCTGAATATGAGATAGCCTTGCAATGTGGCACATCCAAAACAACTGTTTTCATCCATGTTCCCGAACACCTGTATTGTGTTATGAACCCAGAAGCTCATAGTGTGCTTTATAACCGTCCTTCCGTAGAGGAAACATACAGTTTGACTTGCAAGCAACACCTGCCGTTCATGCTTGCATTTTATAAAATTTTGGCCACGTACCCGGTGTTTGCCCGGGCTAGCATCGAATCACATTGCTGTGGATTAAAATCGCGACGCGCGACTGCACGCCCGAGCTACTGCTGTCGATCACTGCTGTTTATTGTCGGTTAGAATTACTGCAGATTGTTATCGCAACGCGTTACTCCATTGTCTCTTTCCTCTGTCCTTGCTTATGCTTAGAGCGAGTCAAGGGGATTCAATGTTTGATCCCATCTGTCGGGAGTGCTGCCACCTGGTTTTGCGTTGTTGTACTTGACGCCCAACAGTTACCTCTGCAACCCGGTAAGCCTGGCATTTGTAGTGTTATATATAGGTAAATAGGGGATTCGGCCCGATCCCCTGGATTTGTCACTGTATTTGGCATTGCAAATTCGTTAGTCATCCTGAAACTACTGCCAGTTATTTTAAACTTATATCTGGGTTTCCCGATGAGTTACGACTGTCACAGATACATTATTGTATTTCATATGTATATTATATTACATATATTTATATATATATATATATTACATATGTATTTAAATAACTCCTTCCCCTTTGAGCTTCGAGCACACGCCGAGTCGGTAGTCTGTCGGTTTACTCAGTCACTCATCTACTTCGTGTAACTTAAGGATACTTGCGTGTAATACCCATATGAGGCTGGCCTCCGTCACAACGTTTGGTTCATGCTTCGCGTCTTGAGCTGTCGGCTATCCTCGTGCCTCTAATTTGCATCTCCATTGGCGTTGCCATGGAGACGGTCGAAGAGCCATGGTCAGAACACGACTACCCCAGTCTGCCTGTCATGGACTTCAAGCATCCAACCTTCGAAGAGCGAATGGAAGACGCGTAACTGTCATACCTAAAGTAAAAAGAATTTCTACGTAGGCGGGTCAAACGAATCTCTTACAGCTGATGTAGTTCATCTAGGTTGGGTACAGGATCGTCATTTTTAGGGGTGTTCGCAAAATTTCGGAAATCGACTGTTAGCTTCGTCATGTCATTCTGCCTGTCTGTCCGTCCGTCTGTCCTAATGTCTCGGCTCCAACTGGACGGATTGTCATGATATGATTTGATATTTTAGTATTTTTCGAAAATCTGTCGAGAAAATTCGAGCTTTAAATCTGACAACCCGTACAGGTACTTGACATGAAGACCTGTGTACATTTAAATAACATCGCGTCCATTTCTTCTTAGGTGGGAAATATTTCAGACAAAAATTGTAGGGAAAAATCAAAAGACGCGTTTCATATTAAAGAACTTTTTCCGAAAATCATGCCGCTTGTGAAATAATGTGGAAAAATACAGTGGAACCAGACAGGCTACAAATGGCAATATAATACGGCGCATGCGCATTGCATCCTGGATAACAAAGGCTTCAAACACGCACTTAGAATACGTAATGCTTATTGCTTTTCCACGGCAACAGTGGTTACCAGAATGCGCCTCAATATTAAATTTATACGTACATTGCCTGTCTTGATCGACATATTGCCATATTACCATTTACAGCACGTTTTTCTGACCCGTGCTTGTGACTTGCTGTGCCTACAGTTGCATACTACACAGTCTTGATTTTTTTTTTTTTTTTTTGCGGTTTTTAGGTTGTCATTTGACTCTCCGTCGTAGAAATAATGTGCGCGAGTTACGTTCCTCTGTCTGTATGGCTATACTAACAATAACTGTAGACTAATAATTGCACAGTTTAGTGATTTGTTTCCTTGTGTAATTACAACAATACCGATTCCGACTAAAGAAATGGCGTGTATTAAGCATAACTTCATAGATTCACACCGCCAACATGCTTCTGATATCTCAAAAACATTTCGTACAGAACTTGTAAGTACGTTTGTTATATCTCCATACAGTATTTCTTAGGCGTTACTTGAATGTCGCATCAGCTGTCTCCATCAAAAAGAAGAGCTAAGTACTCATTTCGTGCACCCACGGTATTTGGGCTTCACTTTTGTCAGAATATCACCTTAACGAAAGCCTGACATTCTTTGAATCTGTTTTATTTTGACAAAGTGAAGACTACATGAGGCAGCATTCGTGTCGCTCCAACCCCATATGTTAATGTAGTCACTGTGTTGCATAAAATTACATTTAAAACGTTTTAACTGTCATGGATGTCAATTTTTGCAGAAGTTATTGGTGATTATATATATGTATATATACGAACATTGATACCTACATATCTTATGTTAATACATTATCCTATTTGGATAATGTAAACTGATAACCCAAATATCAGTCTCAGTTTAGCTCATGGGCTAGCATGGCAGATACGGAGGCAGAGAGTAACGAGATTCAATCCTAGTCCACACTTACTTTGTTCACTACACACACTCAGGATGGTAAGTATTATTGTCCGTGACGTGGTACACAAACATTGCCAAGGCGTTCTTTCCTTTCTAGGTATTTTCGGCTTCACGCTACACACGATTTCATTACTCCCATAGGCAAAGTATTGTCGCCTTCCCTGCTCGATATTCACGAAACTGACACTCGACAGTATTGTTTTCAGATTTCTTACACCGCATGCGTTCAGATGGGATAACAAACGTGTAAAGTAAGTTAGAAATTCTTTTACGTCCCTGAGAAAAATATGACTATAACCTTCCGATTTTCATGAAACTCACAACCCACCAAATACATTGTTGGCGATTTCTTTAGCAATGATAGCGAAATCGGTTGTAAAATCTGGAAGATACGTTCGAAATTTCATTGACCCCCGTAAATAAAGTATGTTTTCCACTGCCCCGATTTTTACGAAATTCGCAATGCCTGAATGACATTGCTTTGAGATCTTATTATGTACCGAATAATATACAAATCGGATAAAAAAAAACGTGCGGAGTACGGGCATCTCATTTACACCGTTAAGCAAAGTATAGCTTTTACTCGTATTTTACCAATTTTCACGAAACTCGTAATTGCTAAACGGCTTCAGGTGGAGATATTCAGTACCAAGCTTGGCTCATGTCGGTAGAGAAATGTGGAGATTAGGGTTAGAAACTCATATACACCTTCGAATAAAGTATGGCTGTCAATGAGCCAATTTTGATTAAACTCGGGCTCTCTCAATAGCCTTCTATAAAGAACTCTTACACGTATACCGAATTTTATGAGAGTTCGACAGGCAGTTTAGTTGCCGATACTAGGTTGCGGTTGGACGGATGGACAGGTGTGGTTTCCTTATAAGTCCTTTCTTTCTTTACTCCGTAAAGAACGCCAAGTATGTTAGGTTAATCTTCATCTTTAAAGGGCTGTTAGTTTCAACTGGTTGTTTCTTATCTGCAGCCTCTATCGCAGACAAGTCTACAGGTGGGTTGTACTTTCTGTCTTCACGATTGACTAACCGTGGTTAAAAGTTTGTCTAGTTATATGGTGTTGTAAATACAGAAGTCATTTATCTGCGTCATGTTCCCCCCTCCCCCTCCCCATATCGGATTCAACCTGATTTTGAATTGTTTCTTCTTCCTCGTACCTTTCACTGCAGTGCTCTTCGACAGAATGATGTGAAAGGAGGTATAGAAGGATGTGAAAAGAGTTGTGTCCTGTTTAAAAATACTATCTCTTCATTCGCCGAGATGATCTGAGGAGATGCATGAAGTTTTCCACCGGGCTCCAAGTTGTTTGATTTTCCGAATAAGAGTGTCGAGTGTTTCATATTGGATAAGAAGCAGAACGGTTCTGTTTGTGCCGAACACTGCACCACGAAGGAGCGTAAGGGAAATGGACGTAAAGTTCAGCAACGTAAAGAGGGGAAAAATGGAGACCTGCATTTAGTATCTTTTGAGCATTATTCGCAGGTAGAAATACAGTTATGAGCACGGCTACATTAAATATGCAAATCTGGTTTGGCGAAAATAATTTTCTCGCGCAGAACGAGGGTTACTGATTTTCAGATACAGAGCCTTATATGGAAGACATGTCCGTCCGCGTGTGCGTCTATTTGTGACCTAGTATCAGCCCCTAAACCGTTTGTCGTAGTTTCGTGAAACTTGTGGGAGCATGTTTTACAGCTTGTCAGGAAAGCCAGAGTCTAGTTCGAATCGACGTAGTGACAGGCGTTCTTTATTAAAGAGTTTGGATTCTTACGCCTGATTTCCGTACTTAATGACCGATTTGGGTGAATTTCAGAATAGACGATCTCCGTGTGATGCTGCTCAGTAATCTTGAATTTCATGAAAATCGGTACAGGGAAAACCCGTACATTACTGAAACTGGAAAATTAAGTGGTGCCCTGTTTTGTACCGATCTCGATAAAATTCAGTAGAATGTATGTAATGCCCACAAAGTTACTGAGTGATCGTGAGTTTCCTAGAAGTCGGCACAGTACACACCATATTACTGTTGTGGACGTAAATCAATGTATGTCCGTACTTACGATGTGTATCTTTCGATCTGTGTAAAATTCTGTGTAAGAGATTTGCACGTAACGCTATAAGGTATTGCCGAGTTCGGTGAAAATCGGAGAAGGGGAGGCTGAGCTGAAATGACATTACTTTTACGCGTGTAGCGTAAAACCTGTGGTGTGTAGTAAACAAAGCACGCCATGTCAGCGGCTGTGTAGTACTGCGTCACAGATTAGACCATTTGTAAATCTTGCTAAAAGTTTGTGGATGGTCGTAATTGAAGAAGTTCATGTAATTGACTGTCGATCAGAACTTCAGTATTGTCACAATATAAATTAAGTTTATTTTTTTTTTCAGTCCATTGCTGTGTATGATATCGCGGCCAGGATTGTGTAAGGTATTTTTTTTATTCAAAATTCATCGTAGAAATTTAACGTCACAAGTACATTGTAAGTGTACATGAGGGCATTCTCTGAAGATCTGATTTTTGTGATCTGTCTGTAACCATTCTGACCTCTGTACTCCCTACAAACTCGCTTCTTCAGCCGAGAACGTGTTCTTTTCTTTCAACTTCAGGATGATTATTAGAAACTAGCCGCGTGTCCAATCTTCGCTGGAAATTAATAGAATCACTTTTTTACGTAGTACTATAAGTTTGCTCTGGGTTTTGTAGCTGCTGTATTTTCCGCAGCTCTCAGTCTTGTATGTGCGATTCTGTTATGTTTTCTTCTTAGCGACGTACTCCTCTTGTCTTCGTCCGCAGTGAGTCGCGCCCTGTAACCGTGTCGACTACGGTCGATGGTCAAATTGGTTTTCTCTCTCAGCGCGTACCTTGCAAAGAACACATCGGCTGTCACAATATTCACTTACTGTTTACGAATACTATAATCGGTTCCTCAACTTGTACTTAAAAAATGTAGAACACAACGGATTCTAAAACGCCTGTAATGTGGGCTTCTGAGCGATGGTTGACGTGTTTCCCCCTATCCTATCAGCGGCTAGACTTCTTTGCGGGGATCGTGGGGGTTCTTCCTATCCTGGCAATAATAGTTCCCATGTCAATAGAAACAAACAACAATCAAGCTTACTTTAGACACTTTCGTACAACAATTGCTAAAAGTGACTATTACATTCTTCATGTCCGTCCGTCCGCATGGAAGTTCTCATTTAGTTGCTTATGTTTTCTTGAAATTGTGTATTGGGGCTTATTACTAAACTTTGTTTTAAAAATTCAAGTTTGTCTGAAATTCAACAAGAAGAAGAGGCACTTTACGTGGAGACCTACATACACATGTGATTACGTGGTGCGGTTATGGTTTCCGGACTGAGTTTGTTTCTTTAACAATGGTTACCTCTTAATCAAGGTTGCATCCCTCTAAGCCGTCTCCTGGGGACTATATATATAGTGATCCCAGTGATCGCGCCACCTTTTGCATCATTTTGAGAAGTGCATTGTTTGAAACTCGACAATTGCAACCCGCCAATTTGTGGAGTTCTGAGAGAAGGAGGAAATCAGTCAGCGCTAAATCTTGTGAGTAGGGATGGTGTGGAACGACAGTCGTTTTGCTTTTGGTCGAACATACAAGCACAAAAAACCGGAGTGAATAGGTACGGAACTTGAATTTTGCGGCAATCCTTTGTTTTACTATCAGAATGCTCTGAACTGACCCAGATGGAATTCCCTACTTGTTTGTAACTTCATATATAGTGATTCTTCTGTTTTAGACGACAGCTTTCTTCACTCGACCCACGTTTTCTTCTGTTTTGTTTGTTGACGTGCGTCCCAAGCTTTCGGTATCTTCAACGTAGGTCAGATCGCTTTTGATCTTCATAAGTTACTCGAACACCTGTGTCCGTCCCATTATCCGTTCTTCGAAATCTACTTTCATCATTTCAGAAGCGTCAGTAACATTTTCCCCAGACAATACTTGAGAATTGCAAATTGAACAAGACACACTTTTAATTGACAGGACACTGCTCTACTGTCACATATGGTGTAGCGTTTTCCCAAGTAGAAAATAACTCAGACTACTGCAGCTGGCGGTGAAGTTCGTGCAAGCATCAGTAGCGTCTTCTCTGGGTCAGTCCGGAAACTGATCGCACCACGTAAGTTGGTGACTGGCGTTGCTGGAGTTACTATGATTGACTTGATTAGCAAGGTTACAAGAAACCCTTTGGTTACCATTGCTACCATGGTTACCAAAATTACCAAAGTTGTTTACTGTGTTTACGCGAACGCGCTATAATTGTTTCGACCCGCTGACAAGTGAGAGAAAAATGAAGAGGTGAAGCAAGGTGACAAATGGTGAGTGTTTCAAGCGAGTGATTGTCGCGTGGTGAGATCTGAAGCGTTCAGCGTCAGTCAGTATCTGTAATGGTATTGCACCCCTTCCTGTCACGAATGCACTGACAGTATCTTCCAAAGTCGCACTTCCGAATTACACCACTCGATGGATTTAACGGCGGTGAAACGAATTAGGAGTATTTGTGTGAGCAAGGCTGCACAGTAAAAAGTATTTCTGTGACGGTAACAAATGTTTCTAAAACGATCGGTTGCGCAATTTTCTGTGCAATGAAACGCGTGACAAGTTTGTAGCATTGCAGCTTTATGGCCCTCTCCTTGTACGCGACAAACCGTCAATCACCCGTCTTGTTTTCACATTAATTGTGCTGGTGGTGGTGTTGATGATGATGATGATGATGATAATGACGACGATGAAACGAAAGAGCTTAGTATGTGATACGAACACGTTTGCGTTCTTGCTGTGCTTCGCAGTCATGAAATGTTCTCTGATATGGAGCTCATTTCTTACAACTGGTGTATTTGACAATTGGTCACATGGTTGCAGGTGTGTACCCAGAACTCCTGGCTGTTTCGGCTTTCTCCGTAATCACCGAAAGGAAAATGCGAAGTGCAATACGTGCAGACGACAGCATGAACACAATGGCGTCCGTGTGTTAAATACACCAGTTGTGTTTACCTAACTTAAGAGATGGTAAGGCGAGCATTGAGTATGACCTCTACAAAAGCCGGCGTCTCTCAGACCACCAATCAAAAAATGAAATTAACAAGATTCCTGCGGAAGGTTAATCTTAATGACATGTTCGTATTCAGTGAGTTATTACTCTAAGCATATTCGCGTCTGCCCATATATTTTAATAGGGAAGTTGGACATGTGCCGACGCCAGTGATCGCACGGACTAAGGCGTGGGTCTGCTGCCACTCGCTTGCTGAAATTGTTTTAGGAACAAAAAGAAGGTATATCTGAAAGCTAAAATTGAGGAACTTGAAACTAACAGTAA
>Ga0123355_10014945_pt1 | contig 12164 bp, 7 predicted proteins | sample TergutEmb28metaG_3_FD_89872 | JGI IMG/M metagenome (GOLD analysis project Ga0123355, IMG submission 89872) | Embiratermes neotenicus P1 segment gut microbial communities from Petit-Saut dam, French Guiana - Emb289 P1 | ecosystem: Host-associated > Arthropoda: Insects > Digestive system > Gut ...
ACAGCATTTTGTTTAATGATTATACTTCTTTAGCCATTTAGACGCCGAGTTAAATCCCATCTGCCATCTGCTGGCATTATTAGGAGCTCACCCTATTCTCCACATTAGCAGGATAAGGGTTAAGACACACCAAGATTGTAGAAGGCAAATTAGGTAAAAAATATTTTATTCATAGTTTAAGCTCAAATTCACAAATATGCTCAACAAAATGGCAGTGCAGTATAAAGTTTCTACTGGTCACAGAATCTTCTGAAATCTTTGTCATTTCTGTCACACTCATCATTACTATTGTTACTGTCAAGTCATTCACATTCTTCAGATAGCACATCATCTTCAGTACCATCACGGACATTTCTTGAAGAGTCTCATGTCTCACAATCCATGCCTGTACTTAAACTGGTAACACCAACAATTTGTCCCAGCAAAAATATTGTTGCTTTATATGACTGCCATTCTCCTCACCTCAAAAAATTTCACTTTTATAGACATAATTTTGTGGGCACACAGTGGTGCATTTGATTGAGACATTACCCTGCAAGCTGGAAGGACGTGGGTTTGGTTCACAATGGTGTCACTGGAATTTTTTATTGACACATTCCTTCGAGTCGCACTATGACCCTGGGGTCAACTCAGCCTCTGTGTAGTAAAGGCAGCTGGTGCATAAGGCTGACAACCTTACCACCATCATATGCCAATTGTATTGAAACCTGGGTGCCTCAACCTCCTGGAACCCTCAGGGTCTGTCCAGGCCTGTAAAGGGATTGCTTGCTTTTAGACATAAATTTCATGTCTTTGCTGATCTATCATCCAGTATTTCACTTCTGCTTCTAGGTCAGGCTATTTTACAATATGTGTATGAAAAGAGTATTTATTCTTCTGTAACTTCTGTAGTAATTCATCTTGTGGCCTTCTCTATTCATGCGTCACTTTCTGCTTTGGAGATGGACCAACATGTCTCTCAGCTGTCCTATTCCTATGCTCTTTTGCATAATGTATCACATTTCATTTGAAAGTTACACTATACAAAATCCTCTTCTGTTTACTACACATTATTTTAGGAGCACAGATTTATTTTTATTAAACTCACTACCAGTATAGGCTATGCAGAAACGTGTTGTACTGAACATCTAATGTAAGGAACTGTGAAGATTTATCTTCCTTCTACAAATGCAGGAATATCAGTTGCTATGACAGTCACATCAGTGCACTTTAAATCATAAAGTGCAGAGGTTTATACAGCATTTGCAAGGAATGAAAGTGGATCTTGTAGTCTGGGAAATATTTTACCTAAATTGCTGAAACTTAGTGTAGTCTGGCAAGTGGTCACTGACATTTACAAGGGGCCTGTTTTCCTGCAGATCAAGGTAGCAGCTTCCTCCGAAATGTTGGTAGTCATCTGCAAGACTGTTTGCTGTCATATCCTAGAACATGGTTCCTCAAACTGTGGTATGCCTACCAATACTGATATGCCAACCACTGTTTACAGTCCATAACCTTAATTACCAATTGAAATATAAGAAGGATAAAAATTTACAAAAAATAAATAAAAAAATAAATAATAAACATATTTGTTAATATACAGCACTGCTGGTGAAATATAAGTTTGCCCAGTGCCAGCTATTTTATTTAAATACAAAGATATTCTGGTGGAGCAGTAAAACTATTAAATTCAATTTCATGATATGAGAGTGATAAAGTTGGAGAGCACCTGTCCCAAGACCACAGTCTGTAACTTCACCATGGCAGACATCTCAAATCTCACAAACCTTTTAGTTTCAGAAAATAGTGAAGTGCATCATCCCTGCCCAGGTATTTCCCACTGACCAGTTTGTTTTACTTATGGCTGTGGCATTACTTAGTGATTGCTTAATGAATTAAATTGTTTCTGAACAGTGAAACTAGCAACACAGATTGTTCAATTACTGTACATACTGACAGACAAAGGCCATTCTTTCATAATAGAAACTGGTTCTGGTTGCTCAGCAACTACATTGAAGGCAGACAGAAATACATAGAACTGTAGAAGCATTTTATGCATAATACTAACATGAGGCCACTTTCTGCATATGGAAAATTTGATTATTTAACCTTAGACAACAGTGACACAGATGAAATGACATTTTTCTTTTCTTTTGTTTCTTAAGCTGAAAGGACCTGCACTAAGTGAAGCAGGCTGTAATGTATTAAGAAGATGTCTTGAAGGAGTTGCATATTCTCTTATTTCCAACGAGAGTCAGTTGAATGAACTTGACAGTGCTTGTGGTGATGGTGACACAGGCACAACACTGCGCAGAATGGCAGATGGTCAGTAATCATATGTGGAAATACTTATAAGTAATTGTTTTCAATGGAATAAGTACAAAACTTTCCATTATTATAAATTTTATCTATGCTAAATTTTTTAGATGTAACCTCAATGTTTCCCAGTCACCATGTTTGTAATTGTTGAGCCATTAAGTGTGTTTTATATAGAACTGACATTAATGTATATTGTTTATGTCCATACAAATTTTTCAGGCTTAATTCATTGGCTCATCAATTATCAGTAGCAAAGTGAAAGCTAAATATGTGTTAGTAAATATAATAAAACCATCAAACACAACTTATTGTGTTTGTGTGTGTTACATAAAAACACCATTCATCCCTGACATATTTCAAACCTTCGAAGTGGTCATCATTGGGATGAAACTTTATCAACTTACAAAGTGCACATGGGTTAAAATAGTTGACTTTTAACCAGCAAACACCAGTACCATTTGGTATACACGGAGCGGTAAGTGAATGGGATTCCTGTGTGTTACTAAATCTTAACATTGTGTTGTTATTTTGTTATCAGATTTTACCAGCATGTATTATGTAAGTGGTATGTACTCAAAGCTTATGGTGGCATTCATGTTGCTGTTTGAAATTCTAGAAAGTAGTATATTTTTCAAAGATCCATTATCTAATGCAATATAAGTATCAGATATGAGGCTGTTATAGTTGTGAGTGTTAATACAGCAGTCTTCTAAACATAAAAAGAGCAACATGTCCACTCCTAAACAACACATCATCTCATTCAAGGAGACTGTTATCTTAACTGTAGGAACCTGTGCTAATACTGGGCTAATTTTGCTCTTACCTCACAGTCTTGTACAGCTGTCATGATGCTGTTATTCATGATCCTGTATGGAGGAGGATAGTCTTTAGTAGCATGAAATTTATACCAAGTTTGAATTAATTTCCATTATTGGGTCTAAAGTCAGGGGACAAGCACACAGCCATGATGAAACACTAGATCTCTTTCATAATCAAATTAGGATATTTGTCTAGATAACTCAGTATCCTTCTGAAGACTTAATCAAAATATGTTTGCCTGACTTGCTTATTTAATATTCTTAGGCATTCTGCTCCAGTTGGGAAATTTAGCAGTGTCACATCCTAGCACCATGCTAAAGCAACTCAGTTCCATTGCTGAAACAGCAATGGGTGGTACATCAGGTGCTCTCTACAGTCTCATGTTGACAATGGCAGGAATGGCTCTGGAAGCTGAGGATGAGGCAGTAACTGCAAGGACTTGGGCTACATCATTGAGGGCTGGTGCAAATGGGACACTACACTACAGCCAGGCAAAACCTGGTGATAGATCCATGGTTAGAATGTGCTTGTTTTTATGAGCATGCAAATTATTAAGACTCATTTAAAAAAAACAGTAAGGTATAAATAGAAATAAAATTTGAGTAACACTATATACTGCTAGAAAAACCACTGAAGTTTTTATTGCAATCTCTTAATCTTTAGTTTGTCACATAATGATTATTTTCTTGTCTACTAGCTAACAACTTATTTTCAAAAATTACTTTACCTTTTAATGCAAATTTTAAATGTATAGGGCAAACTCTCACATTTACAAGTACAATATGTAAGAAAGGACAGGCAATGACATTCTTGGATTCTAGTGTAAGCTATGTTTGGTGCTATACTGACCAGACTGAAAGGCAAATTTTTATTCCACTTAAAAATAAAATTTAATGAATAGGTGGTTGTCTTGTGTTCTTAAATGAGGTAAAACAAATTAGATTCAACAAATAAACAAATGGCAAGTGTGACACATTTTGAAACCTGGTATCTGTAGAGTAGGGTCGTAACACTTTGCATACTGGATGGTCTTTTAATTAAATACCCCCAGTTCCTGGACATTTTAAATGCTTTGATTGTTGAACCCCATAACATACTCTTACTTACAGTCTGACCACACAGATTGTGCTCCTGAGCTCGAGACTGCAGTAACTGCATATAGAGAGTCTAGTAGTTCTTCATTGAATGGTATTTCTCAAAACAAGACCCTTTGTGAAGTAGAACAATGCAGAATTTACAAATGTATCCAGTTTCTCTTTGCTTCTTTTGTGCTGCATACACTTTACACTGCCTTGCAGGATACTTCTTTTTTCCCTCCCCACCAGCAACAATTTTTTCCAGTTTGTTTATTCTGAAATCCCTGGAGAGTCTACATGGCGGGTCTTACTTGGGCCCCCTTGGTGTTGTTTGCTTCTCTGGCAATTGAAAGTCATCAGAACTTGACTCACTTCAATTCTGGACTTATGATATCTAGGACCTTCTACCTTATGCAGGAATTTCTTGTACTTCACTTGGTTGTTTATATTTAGTGTCCTATACGCAAAAAATGCATTGAAGTGTACACACTTTAGCAGATACAGTACCACCTTTTTCGACCATTTACAGTTACCCTCAGAGCTGAGTAATAACTGAGGTACTGGTGTGCCCTGTCTACTCCTTTCATGAGTTTATTGTACTGGAAAACAGCATAAGGCTCCTTTATTTCCTTGTTTGTTTTTCTGTCTCTCCTTCCTGTGTTCACAATTGATGCGTCATGGATCATACTTATCATTTGTACAAGTCTTTTGTCCTTCCACGCTTGTACCGTTACATCCCCTTTCCTCCGGAATGCTGACTGCCATTTTTTCAAGTGTTTGCCTTCTCCTACTAGGTCACGTGGAATGCCGCAGACTCTTATGTTTCTGTCTAGTAATGTCCATGCTTATCTCACACTGTTATAAAAACTGTCTTCGTAGACGTGACGATTTTGGCCCAAGTTTCTGTCTAAAGTGATAATACTGTTTCCTCCAACTTCTTCCTCAGCTGAGTGTATCTCCATGTTGCAGATAAAACCTGATACTGCCTCACACCATTCACACTTCATATTTGTTATTTTCCCTGGATTGTAGGTCCTAAATTTCAGGCGACCCCACCATGGGGTCATGGCTTCATCAAGTGAAAGATCTTGTTTTGGGCTGTAAACTGACCTAAAGTTCTGTACAAAATATTCATACCCAGGCCATATTTTGAATGGCCGCCCTTACCCTGTGTTTGCTGGCTGTTGTCACTACAATGCCAGGCCTGCCAAATGGATTCAAAATGGTTCCAACTTATTGTGTGAGGAAAATGGGTGTGGAAATTGTGGAATCAATGGACCAGTAGTCTCTTATATTGGCCTTTTTGACCTGTCCCATCAAAATTATTAGTCACAAAAACTTCCTCATTTCTTCAGATGCGATACTGGCTGCTTCAGTGTTTGAAGCGAGACCTTCCATTATTGTGCATTTTGACTGTGGTACAAGTTTGACTGTTCAGTAAGTAACTGTATGAGGTTGTCACCAATTACAGAACTCACGACTTCAACAACGGACTCAGGATTATCAATTACTATATTCAGAACTGTGGTTCCAAGGAAAGGCTCATTACTTGCTTACTTGCCTTTTTATCAGATTTACACTACACATCACTCGTTTTATCATCACAGCTGTCTGGTTCACTATTTTCTTCCTCTTCTGTACTTGTTTCAATGTGACCAGTAAAAATTACAGCAGAAGGATGCAATTGTTTACGTAAACTAGTTTTGGGGACGTCACTGTCACTGTCCAAAGTTTCACTTTCACTGTTAACAGATATATCAGAACATGTGCACACACATAATTCACACAAAATATCATCCTCTTTCAGAACGCTGCTACACAAAGCCGTGATTGCAACTGAAGGAAGTTAGGCAAGCAAACAGAATCAGTGGTCTCTTTGTTGCAGTCTAATAGTTCTAAAAATAGGGGGTCAGGAGCAATCTGTTTGTTTGTAACTTGAGACCCAAACATCCTGCATCAAGCCCTCAATAACCTTGAAGTGATAAGTGAGCCAGACCAGCTGACAAATGCACGTGCAGGACGTTGTGTAACAAAACATCAAAATATGTGACCCGTCAACGATGCGTGGCATAGCAATCATGTCTTTATACATGACCTGATGGCAAAGTGCTAACATGAAAATGTTTAAAAAGCTGCCATTATTACATTTTTGTTATCTTTACCAACATACATTCAATTTTTTGGAGCTATGTTTCTGCCTTAATTTCATAATTATGCAGTATCCATCAGACATGAATCACTATGTCCATTGGTGATATTAATCAAACAAAGAAAGTGATATGAAAGTTTTATCAAGGTTGGCCATTCTTGCACATACCAGTTTGTGAATATGCAGTAATCCGTCAAGGTGACTGGTAATAGCCGATTTAAGGTGTGGTGTAAGCTACAGTTCATTGAAGACCCTGCACTGAATTTCACTACTGTCCCTCCAACTTCCCAAGTTTGAACAGTTGCGCTATTTATGTTAATGATGGTAAGATACAGAAAAGTGCAAACCTCTGACAGCATGACGTTCCTACCAAGTTTCATAACATTCCATTACATGGTTCAAAAGTTATTGTGGGTGGACACACGAGTGTGATGATGCAGACCAGTTTTCTTTATGACATGAGGAATGTATGATGTACAGTAAGCTGCAATCAGATATTGTTATAACATATAACACATTTACAAATATGCAACTGGATTCTTTTCTTCCTAGTTTGATGCTCTGTTGCCAGCTTGTATGAAATTTGATTGCTCTAAACTTTCGACATTAGAGGATGGACTCACAGCCCTAGAAGCAGCTGTAGTGGCTGCAGAGGAAGGATGTCAGAAGACACGCTACATGAAGGCCAGGTAGAGAGCCTACACATCACAGCAGTGTATTTTGACTGGCAACCTTTAGTCCATATGTTAAGATAGCAGAAAGTGCAAATTAGCAATTATAAATTTTAATTATCTATGTCTGACCACAGTTGTGACCAGTAAAGGTTCTGACTGTTATGGTTGCCAGGTGTAACATTAAAGTTTTGCACCATCGCCATATTTGTAATTCTAAATGTGTACAAATATGTTTCACATAGGATCTCATTGTTTATGATGTAACACTGGGACTTTACATGACTGCATGTGGCACTATTCTCATGCCATCTCACATGCTGTGTTTTAACTGCCATGTTATTGTTATTAATTGTCAGAAATTAAGAATAATGAGGTTGGGTTGCCCCCGGCACATAATGTTAACATCAAAATACTGTGAAAAACATGCACTTGTTTCAGTAGTTCAAATATGGACAGACAGATAGGCAAGATAGTTGTTTCATAAGCCCATTTTTTTTCCTTAACAAAAGAAAATACAATACACATTTCAGTGTAGGGGTGACACATCCCATGATAGGGAATAAATTGTAAACATTTAGAACAAGCAAGTTGTGGGTAAAGTTATGTGGAAGCATGGCTACTGAAGGAGCCATTACTGACGGAACCTTTGAGTCTTATTGTGCTATTCAACTGGAAAGTTTAATTTACCAATTCATTGACATTATTAAGTCCACTGTTCTAATATGGCACATGGTATGAAAATTAATAAATTCTTTTACAGATACCATACTTATGCATGTAATAGCTTGTATTATATAATTTATGAGAAGAAAACCAAAGCCATGGAACAGTTTTTTCTCAGCACCCTTTTCTTGAAAATCCTCAGCCTATGTTCTTCCCTCAATATGAGATACTAAGTTTCATGCCCATATAAAACAATTTGCAAAATTATATTTCTGTGTACTTTAATCTTTATATTTTTTTAAAGCATTAGGAAGATGAAAGATTCTAAACTGAGTGGTAGCAGGCATTCCTTGAGTTCACTCTGCTCTTAATTTCATGATTGCCCTTTTGATTTGTTAAAGCTACTTCGAAACATTTGAACATTACCACAATTTCAGAGGATTTATTACTGTACTTTATGTTGTGATTTTGTACTGCATTATGTTCTCAAGACATGAAGAACATATACTTACGTTTCCAGCAACCACTTATAAACCAGTCTCTTTGCTAGTTACTAATAGAGACACTTTTCCAAATAACCAGACCAAGTGTGAGGCCTTGCATGTTCTTTTGTAACATGTTCAGTTTTGAAAGTAAGCACCTGGCCTACCCCCCAAGCTGGAGTTAAACAAAAATGAAAAAGGGCAAGAAATTATAAAGTAGCAGTAGCATTCATCAGGGAGTACTCTGTATGAGCACAATGCAAGAGCATAGAAGATGCCAAGAAAAAAAAACATAAGTGATTCGGTGTTCATTTCAATAATTACAGTCAATCACTATAATTTTTTACTTTATCCAAATATGTGATGTCTTCAACAATTAATTATAATGTCTGGTTAGAATACACAATTGTGAAGTAAGCCCTGATTGTTGATGTGGATGAGACATCAGACAGATGGAATAAGCATGACAGACAACATTATGGTGAATACAAATACGGAAATGGTATGGAGAACATAAAATTACTGTAGTTTTCCTCATTTTCCGCTGCAAGTACTGTCCAGCAGTGACCCCAAGCATTTATAGTTGATACATTATATATATCCATTATAGTTAAAGACCTTGTTAGTAATTCTTGTCCACTCATTGTCGGGGTGGATATGAAGAGATTCTAGATGCCAGCACACACATCTGACTGGTCTTAGTTTATTGTAAATATAATGTGTACATGATTTTAATAAAATATTTTCTCCTTAGCAAAGTGCTTTGTTCGTTCAGTATCACTAGTGTGGTATAGCTTCAATATTGGGTTCATTGTTTCAGAGTTGGAAGAGCAGCATATGTGGATGCCACCCATGTCAGTGATGTGGATGCTGGCGCGTATGCGGTGACACTCTGGCTAAAGGCAATTTTTAGTGTGATTAAAACTTGTTATTAATGAAACTGAAGAAACGGAAGAAATACCCCATTTGGTACTGGTATTATAAACTGGCATATTCAATCCAAGTTGAGTGCATGATAAGGACTTCCAAATATCACTTTCAGTACAAAATAAACTGAACAGTTTAGTTCTCATATGATTTTTACTCATGAAATACCCCATTTTATTCCTGCCTGAGGCCACCTGCTGTAACAGCTTCATCATGAATTTTCTCATTCCTGAAGGTGGATGCTGGAATGATATATCTTATCTGAAAGTGAGCTTACTCACATTGTGAGACCACCATTCAACAGGAGTGAATAAAAGTCTGCCTTCAGGCCTGATGCAGCCAGACGACACTTTGAAACCATCCCACTCCACAATATTAAGACTGCAAACACACATCTGAAGTATGTGTATTGTGTATGCACTTAAATTGTAAATACAACAATCAAAATTTAAAAAAAAAAAAGTTTTAAGGAGAAGCACAGATTTCAGGTCAGTATTGTTTGCTTGTATTTAAGCCTTCTTTAACTCAAGTGTATGCTCAATATCCTGTGGGTGATGTGAAAATGTGAAATAGGGACTGATAAGTTAACGCTTTGTATTCATAAATGTGTGGTGTTGAATAAGGGTTACCAAAACCTAATGATGAGGCACCCATGATTTAGTATCATACATGGCACTGAATTCTGTCACATTCCAAAGGCTGGTGTTTGTTGTGTCTTGAGTAAGGTCTTCTTATTGACTGAGAGATGAGGCAAGTCTCCTTGTCTTGTGGTCTGACATCAATATTAATAAGTTTCGTACATGTTGTAATCTTATATGCCCTATCTGTCTAGTCATTGGTCAGCTTTGTTCATACACCATAATAGTGTAATGTTTTACTCAGTTCCTTCAAACGCTGGATCAGATGTAAGATCCAAAATACAGTCTTTCACCTTCTTATATCTTATGGAAACCAGAGACATATCACAGTTTTAGGCTTTCAAATTGTATGGGCATTTGTAATCAAACTACCTGCTTCACGGTGTCCAGAGAAAAGCTTTCCTTCAGTATTCAGCAATCTTTGTAACTGCAACAGAAGCATATGGATAAGCACACCAAATACAAACAGCATATTCAATATCTTCAAGGGTCAAGTAGTCCAGACTGCTTGACCCTTGAAGATGGGACCCATAAGTTGCCCCTAAATGTCGGTAACCACCAATCTACGCTGCATAACATTCCAGAAGAGTAAAGATCTCGACACTGAGGCAGAAGCCTGAAATCACACAACACATTATTTAATTGTAATTATCATTTAATACAAATGTGAGTCTGCCATGAAGACACCCTCTTATATGCAGTGCACAAAGACAGAAATCACTATAAAACATAAAATCCCTTGAACGAATGGTCAGTTGTACTATGTTGTAGTGGGAATGCAAAAATGTACTAAGACATAAGTTATTTGATGTTGGCATTTTCACTTGAAACACCTCAGTCCCTTGTACAAATATCCCAACTGTCCATTGGGACACACTTTACCACAGATTACTACTTTATTAAGCTGGACATGATATATTGCGCAGTGTACCACATATGTCGCTGCTGTAGTTCATACAACTACGAAGTTGTCCAAGTGTGGCACTGCAATCTAACACAATACTATTCGCAGTAACTAATTTGAATTGTTTTTCGCTGTAATAAATATTTCGCTTTTGGGGGGCTTCATTGACCATTTTAAGAAGACGGACTTCGGTTAGTTTATGTTTCAGGTCATTTGTTTAAACCCGTCTTGGGGGCTTCATTGACCATTTTAAGAAGACGGACTTCGGTTAGTTTATGTTTCAGGTCATTTGTTTAAACCCATCTTGGGGGCTTCATTGACCATTTTAAGAAGACGGACTTCGGTTAGTTTATGTTTCAGGTCATTTGTTTAAACCCGTCTTGGGGGCTTCATTGATCATTTTAAGAAGACGGACTTCGGTTAGTTTATGTTTCAGGTCATTTGTTTAAACCCGTCTTGGGGGCTTCATTGACCATTTTAAGAAGACGGACTTTGGTTAGTTTATGTTTCAGGTCATTTGTTTAAACCCGTCTTGGGGGCTTCATTGACCATTTTAAGAAGACGGACTTCGGTTAGTTTATGTTTCAGGTCATTTGTTTAAACCCGTCTTGGGGGCTTCATTGATCATTTTAAGAAGACGGACTTCGGTTAGGTAATGTTTCAGGGCATTTGTCTAAATGAATATAATGCTTACCCCCCAGTTTAAGCTTCCTTCTCAGAATGCAACACGGGGTCCCTTCCGTCTCCCCTCCTACGTTACACTGCCAATTCTAAACCGCATTTCTTTAACAGCACAGCCAGTCATCCCTACAAATCCAAATCGCATTTCCTCGAACGCCAGTTACTTGTAGTATTCCGTGTGTACTGTAAATGTGCAACAGTATAAAAGTGAAGGTAATTTGTCAATGGATTCAGTTGTAAAATTTTCTTGGTAACAGTTTTCTGTAACAAATGGAACAGTATAACACACAATTTGGTGTGAGGTTTTGGCTGTTGGAACTTTCAAATGGTGGGCTAGGAGCGAGTCAGTAATGCAGTAACAGTGTCATGTTTGTTCTCTCTGTACACTTGACCTTGTCACACTGAAGTTACATACACACCTTTTGCCACCTCATCACACCCAGTAGGCCTGTACTACAGCTGTCCTCCACGGGCCAAAATCCATGCACTGCGCTATAAGAGCAGAACATAAAACATACTTTTTACGCTGAACAATCACAGTAACAATACGAATTTCTGCATGTTTTGTTGGTTGTCAGGCTGCTGTGGCTGTGTAGCAAAGCATATATATTAATTCAGCTCTTCATGAAATTAATACTGGATATAAGAAGCAGAAAAATCAGCGAACAACAGTTAGTAGTGATGAGAAATTGGACGTAATAAACCGAACTGAAAAAAGTGAATGAAGTGTTGACATAGCATAATGGTAGATTCGCTTTTTTACAATGTTTGTGAGTCACCTCTCTTATTATTCTTCCACATAAAACTGCTATACATTGCTAAAATTTAAACTGCACTAATTGATCAAAGGTAC
>Ga0123355_10014946_pt1 | contig 12164 bp, 8 predicted proteins | sample TergutEmb28metaG_3_FD_89872 | JGI IMG/M metagenome (GOLD analysis project Ga0123355, IMG submission 89872) | Embiratermes neotenicus P1 segment gut microbial communities from Petit-Saut dam, French Guiana - Emb289 P1 | ecosystem: Host-associated > Arthropoda: Insects > Digestive system > Gut ...
CTCCCCCTCTAAACGCTCTAAAGCGTTTCTGGTATAGTACGTAAATTTAAATGTCCCGTGAAAAAACTCGGCTCTTCTGCCCAGGCACTAGCGATTTAAATGGAACGGGGAAAGGGTTAATATCCGAGTACATCACACAAGTATGTTTCATGCTATTTGAAACACTGGTGGATAGAACCCAGGCACAAAACTGAGCACGTACGAAGATGATTTGGCAAGAATCAATTAAAAGAGAAAGAACACAGAAAGCAGGCATCAATTTGCATAATTGGACATTTTCCATCACTACATAAATAAAAGCTAATTCTGACACAAAAGTGGATGTTAAACCATTTCAAAAATACTAAGCAAACTGTTAAATTATGACATCAGTCACATGGAATACTAATACCATAACAACAGAACGAGAAGCAAAATACAGGCAGGTCTTGTTTTACATGATTCCACTTTAACATGATTTGAAAATTTATGCTACTCTTCAAATTTACGCAGTAATTTTCAGTTTAAAGCGATCTGGCATCAACGGTCCGTGGCCACATGTACCCTCTGTAGAGACTAGCAGAAAGTGAAGTCATTGTCACTCCATCACTCACATATATGGATGGATTATGCAGGTTATATAATCATGTGGCTAATTTAGTTTCCTCTTTCACAGCATTGGCTTTTCTTATCAGCATGAGTGAGAAACATAAATGTACATCACATAGCAGAATCCAAGTGAAGAGACCGCGAAGGTAATAGGCAATGAAGAGAAATTAGATGCAATAAGCAGACTTAAGAAAGGTGAACAAATTGTTGACATACACCACAATGTTAGACTAGCTTGTAGTAGGGTACATATGATTCGTGATAATGCTGACTGAATTAAAGAGAGTGCTGAATGTTTTGGTAACATTAAATGCCAACAATCTGAAACAAGGAGTGTTTGTGTAGCAAGACTACTACAGCGCATCGGAAAGAAATGTACCAAAAGTTTATGGATCTCTCTTACATTTTTATTGCAGTAGAAATAATGTACAGAAATGTATGTATACTGTATAGAAACGTACATATATTGTATATACAGTACATGTATACTCTACAGGTCTGTATATCTGCTAGTGGTATAGTCACATACTACATACACTATGAGGATGTCAACACCTAAGCCCCAGGAAATACAGTTTAAAATGGGAATTTTGTGTTCCATCTGACTTTGCAGGAATATTACCCTGGAATAAAACAAGACTTGCCTGATACAAGAACTAAGACAATTATCTTTGGAAAAAACTTTGCAGGGAAAATTATACTAAGCCATAAGGATGAATTTCAGGGCACGAAATGGGGGTATCCACTCAAAATTGCACATCAAAATAAAACAGGTACAGGACACACAACATATGTACAACATAATAAAGAGGTGTTTTTGCATAACCACTGTTGCTGTGGAAAAGCAGTTGAGTGTTACATGTTCTGGGTGCACATGTCTGTAGCCTTCGTTGTACCATATTATATCGTCATTTGTGGTCTGTCTGCCTCTACCATACTTTTCCCCAGTATCTCATGAACGACACAATTTTCAAAAAAGAGTTACGAATACAAAATGAGTTTTCCGACTTTCATTCCTCACTATAAGAATCCAGCAAGATAATATCATGAATGTATATGTTTTCATGAAAGTACCCGTATTTCTTGTCAGATTTTAATGCAACTTGAACTTTTTCAACAGATTTTAAAAAAATACTCAACATCAAACCATCCAAATGTCCAGTGGGAGCTGAGGTTTTGAATGTGGACAGACAGACACAACAAAGCTAATAGCTGCCTTTTGCAATTTTGTGAACGCACCTAAAATGTATAAACATTAAATGTACAGTACAGAAAACAAGGCTATGGTCATGGAAGAGGCAAAGTCCTTGCAAAACTATGAGGTCAATTCTGGCATAGTGCAACAGGATTCTGAAGACTTCACTGGATCTTAAGCTCAAGAAGTGCCATTTATTTCTTCAGGAATATGAATACAGTACACATCCACAATACTCTAATGTTGCTATGATGCTGTAACCACAACACTACACACTAGCTTTCTGTTGACTCTAGCCACTTTTAGATTAATATCTACGTTGCCTGCTGAAAAGAGTCTGCTCATCTTGGTTACAGCAGCTTCACACCTTTTAAGTTACAGGCTACAGATTTCAAGATATTTATAACATTCTGTATTCCTCTGTAGTTAAGCATAATCCATACACTTTAAAGATTTTGAGGTCGAGCCTCCAAACCTACCACACAAGTCACTTTTCAATAAATGGTATATTATAAATTTGTCTTATAAAATTATATGCGCCACTTCTAACTACAGAAATACTGAATTTGTAGAACTTAAAAGAGGAACTCTATCAGCATAATGAATACTATGGCCAGCAAACTCTCATTTGGATCCTCTGCAGTACTCAACTGCAATGTTATTGTTCCACTCTGTATCAGATAAGCATCACATTATCAGTGGGGAACATTATTTTGTTATGTATACATATAAAATCAGTCAAACATAATAGTGGTTGTAGCCTGATTCACAAGTGTCCAAGAATGCTATCTGATGAAGCATTGTCAGCCCCTGGGTTCAGCACCACTTCTGGGTACGTTGGATTCATGTCTGAAGAAGACATTCCTGGGTCATCAGTATTTCGTTCTGCATATGAATATCCCTGAACCTCTGCCTTGCTGCTGCCACCTGTTGCAGCCACACTCTGTTCACAATTCAACCCACCATTACCATTGTTGCTGCTGTAATCCATGTGGTCCGAATCTGCAACAGACAGCCACATATAGCCACACACTGTGAGTGTCCTACCCAGTAAGGTAAGCTCATCCAAAGATGCCAGCTCGGATTAAAACTTCAGCACTTTGTACAGATTTCTAGAAGAGAAAATTTAAAGTGCAGTAACAGGGTAATGAGATCATGAAAGAGTGGCCATGATGGTCCAGTAAATTCTGATCAATTGGTACTGTGTTGTTGTTGCCCAAAGACATGCCCAGTGCACTGTATTTCACAGTGTTATCAGAAAACACAATAAGGGGAAGAAGACGAAAAGATAGAAAAAAGAGAAGAAGAAAAAAAAAGCATATCGACACCAAAATCTGTCTGAAGCTGGGAATTAACCCACCTGAAACATAGGAACTGTTTACCAGAATTGTTGGATGAGATCAGAAACAGCCAAACCTCTTCCTGACAGCCGGAACAGGAGACAAAACCTGGATTTACTGTTACACGCAGATATCAAACTACAGCTGCAGTCCCCTCAAAATAAAGCCCAGCCTCTCCACATCCGTAAACATCACGGCAAGTCAGATTGAACATCGACAGCAAACTGGTGACTGTTTTGACTGTGAGGGCACTGTTCATCATGATTTTGTTCCTCCAGGGGAACAGTTAACAAGCATTACTATGGGGAAGTTTCACACTGGTGGGAGCAAATGCACCATAAACCACCAGCACAAAGGCAGAAACAAAACTGGTTTCATTTGCTATGAAAAGTGGTTGGCACACACGGCATTTTCCGTGCAGTAATCTTTGGCTGCTTAGAAGAACCTGACTGTTCCCCCTCCCTCCTTATCCACCTGATTTGACATCCTGTGATTTCTTTTTCTTTCTGTGGATAAAACTGCAGTTTCCAGAATTCACTTGATATACAGGAATGATTGCTGACTATCCTACACGGTGATTCGAGAAACTCAGTTTCAGCAGTTGGAAGAGGACAAAAATGACAAATAACAAAGGTAAAGATACATTTCATTACAGACTCTGCTCAGGAACCTTTGGACATGCCTTCATATAAAGGAAGAACTTTGGCCCTACAGATGTTCACTGAAATCCGAAGTGTTCACACAACATCTTGCTCTCTGTGGCTGTAAAAAAATTAATATGCAAGCTTCTTGGAATAACTGCATGAGAACTGCATAGTATAAATGATTACACATGCAGTAAGGAAATACCAGGCTGATGAATTCACATATCTGCATTCTGCTGTATGTATGCATCTGATTAAGTCATACTACAAAATCCTTTATGAATGAAAGACATAGATGATACTGGTTATGACGGTGCTCTGTATGTGGCCTCACATTAAATGAGGGCTATTTTGACATCACAAAGTAGAGAGAAGAATGTCACGTAGCTGAACATTCTTTGTTAATTGTTATTCAATTTATTATGTAAAAGAGAGGTTACTGTGATCAGCCCCCATTCTTGCACCCACAATTCACGCCATGAGCTGACCTCCTCTTTCTGAAGTTCAGAATAAAGCTGAAAGGGCTACAATTGCATATCATCTAAAACATCCAAAAGAATGTCAACAACCATCTCAAGGAGGTAAGTTTGAAGGAATTTCAAGAAAGCTTTCAACTAAATTCCTTGTCTGAACATTCTGTTTCAAATTTCTGTCTCATTACTTTTCAGGTATCGCTCTCCTTTGCTTAAAAAAAAAAAAAAAATTGTTTCCTGCATAGGCGATGATTGATTGTTGTTTTGAAAGCAGGTTTAACAGGTTTTCCATTGTAGGCAAGTTTACTACATGTCTTACAGCATCGTAGCCTTAAAAGAGGGATGTAGGAACTGTCTTAAATCAATGTTTAATCAGATCTGAGCTAATAATGAAGCCACAGCACAGCACTATTACGCTACTGGGTCTAGGTCGCACTTTAACCTTATCTTTTTATAGCCTTCATTGTTTATTGATATTATATTGTACCTTAGACCTAAATTAGAGTACGCCTCTGCTATCTGGAATTCTAATACATTCACTGATGCCAACAAGATGGAACGAATGCAGCAGAAGTGGTTAACATTTCAGCTTCCTATTCAACCACTGGTTGGCTTCTCTACCTAGTGCATGGTCACCTTGATAACTTGTTTGTTAACTTCCTACATCCCTCAAGGCAGATAAATTCCAGGCCGGTTAAGTTCGGACACAAATGTTGCCAGCCACAGTCTTTCCAATTCATTAATCATCTTACCCATTAATAAATGATATGTAATCTGGGCAAATGACAGCATCAGTTAGTTGCACATATGTATAAGCACACAGTAGAACCCCGATTTTACACTTTTGTGGAGATCACCTAAAAATGGTATAAAATACGAGAAACTGTAAAATTCACAAAATGTTCTTATGGACATCTGGCCAGGACCAAACAAAGTGTGTAAAATCACGGGGGGGGGAATGTGGGAACATAGTTGTCAGGGGTTTCCTTCATATATGTGTAGCAAGAAAGAAAGTGAGAAAAAGAGAGAGCTGTTACTCCAGCAGCAGAAAGACTGAACATCAGTGGTCAGAAATTACAACAAAGGTGCCAATGTATGAACCAGAAGATCCCTACGTGGGCACGCTTACTACTAACTTACAAACATGGGAAAGTAGATGACATTCCATCACACACATAATAACTTTTAAATTTAAACATTTCCACAAATGTTTGTCACAGCATCCTCGGCAAGCAATGAGTTTACCAGCAGGTCACATACTTACCATGTCCACTTGTAATTGCCTTGTTGTCATCTGAGAGATCACCAGTGAGTTCTCGCTTACTCCCTCCTCCAGAATCTACCCCTATGTCATCACCTTGCCTACTGGAGTCATTTGCATTGCCTCCTCCACCACTGCCATCATAAGTCTGAAAAGATCAAAACACAACTTCCTCTGATGCACTGACATCATGTGAATTAACAGGAAAGGTGCTAAATATGGAAAATCAACATACTCTAAATAGCTATTTATCTTAGTAATTAACCAGCCTGATGCACAAAATTGTTTTACAATAAGTTTTATTTCATGCCTCTACATGTTTCAAGCACATGTGCTTATCATCAGGAGGTCAAATTTGTATTATGATGAGCACATGGTGCTCGAAACATGTACAGGCATGAAATAAACTTAATGTAAAACAAAATTTTGTGCATCAAGTTGGTTAATTACTAAGATAAATATACTGAGATGCACAGTCAGCAAAACATCAAAATCTAAATTACTAGTTAGGCATGGCATCCTCATGTTTTAAACACACTAGTAAACAAAATAAATATAAATCAAGTCCACACACAACTTTCTTTGTAATTGACCATCAGCGACATGTTTTGGTTATAAAAGCCACCTTCAGGCTGAATACAAAATCGTAATGAGAAATATATATTACAGTGCCATGAATGTTACGGATGAGATCTCGTCTTATATCAAATGGAGGTCATATAAGGTGTATTATTCAAACCCCATTTTTAATGTGTAACACCCCTTATAATACCTCCATCTGATGTAAGACGAGATCTTGTCCGTAACATTCACGGCATTGTAATGAACATTTCCCGTTACCATTTTCTATTCCACCTGAAGATGGCTTTTATAACCAAAACACGTTGCTGATGGTTAATTACAAAGTTGTGTATAGACAGATTTATATTTATTCTATTTACTAGTCAGTTACACATTGGTTCATAAATCTTGTCGAAGTTCTCTGAAACATATTACCAGACTTCTTTGGAGAATTCATAAACTCTACTTTCCCTCTTCTTAGATTTCTGGACCTGCAAGTCCGGCACCATCACCACGTATGAGATGGTTGACATTCCATTGCATATTGCTACCTCTATGCCAAATTTCACATGTCAAATACAAAAATATTACACTTGCAAACATTTTATGTTTCTCAGAGACCCAACACTATGCATCACATCTGGGGCATGTGCTACATGCAGGTAAAGCTAATGCTTCTCCCACCTCACCAGTCTGTGCCATCTGCCACAATACTATTCAATGAAATACACACACTTTTTTTTTTTTTTTATCTCAGGGCAGAATGTAGCATGAGAGAAGCTGAGAATCAGGGAGATATATCAAAATTATATACATGAACATAAGCAAAGAAAATAAACTGTGAATTCTTATTATAACTGTAGACGGTAAAACATTTTAACCTTTATCCTACCAGGTTGGGTATACAAATTTTAGTGCATGGTTTATGAAAAACATATTATTTGAAAAGGTAAAGACAGAAATTACAAAATAAAATGGTATTTTGCAGAAAATACAACAGAAATTATGTAACAAAACGCAGTAAATTTCTTTGTTGCCCAAATAGACAGAATGAATTGCTAGGGGTGTTTCCCTGTGTTCATTCACACTTGTGTATGCAAGTCTTTTACGAGGTTTACAAGGTTAATCTTCAAACAACCTAGAACCAAAGCAAAATGTAAGGTTGCTATCCTTTGCGATGTGATGATGTGTCAACTAGTGCAGGTGTACAGACTTTTAAGTGAAACTGCTCCATCCTAAAGCATACAATGGAAGCAGCACGCTTCTAAGAAATGTCCCTTGTATCACATTACATGGGAATGCACCTCAAAAAAGTCACTGCTGTAAGAACCTCAAATATCAACCAAAAGTACACATACATGGTTCAAGGTGAAACTGAGAAAAATTCTGGTGCAAGTACTGAAAATGTATCTTCATGCCTACTTTCCAAAACAATCATGCAACCATGGAACAATAATTATATCATTTACTCTGTATGGTTGATACAAGAATGTGACAAGGATTGGCAGGGAGGGGACATTATGGAGTTTTGGTGGATATCCCCCACCATGGGAGAAGTGAGGAGGAAGGAGCAGACTATTAACATGGAACCTGAGAGAAATAGATTGCAAACATGGAACATAGAACTGTCATAACTGTGCCTGAAATATTATGTATATGGACACTATACACATCAAAAATGTAAAGCTAAGCAGTCCTGTGCATGCCACAAAGGTATATGGGGAAGTGGATATACACCTCCGTGAATTCTTAACTTCAGCAACAGAAAGCAGGCAGTGTTCATATTCTTGCCTGAACACATTCAGTATAATAGAAGCCATTTGCCACCAACAACCTCTGTTTGTAGGTAACAATACCTTACAGTTGTAAAGTTCAGTTTCTCATTACGCATTATTTTAAAGGTGCAAGTTGTGTGTATACAGCATACATATAAATTATCCATGTTTTGTGCAGTAAGATATGTCACCACATACACCAACAACTGCACCAACATTCAGATACAATGATACACGGGTCATAAACCTCCTACATGTTTCAGCCATTTCTCGCCATCTTCAGGGAGGCGTTCAACAAAGAAAAATACAATGATGGCTAAATGTAGCAGAGATGTGCAATAATTCCATTCAAATACAGATTATTAAAATTCTTTTAGCCATTTTAACCACTAGCCATTACCATATTTTCCTTCGTTGAATACCTCTGTGAAAATGGCTGAAAAAGGCCAAAATGCGAATAAGGTTGACCACAGGATGTACATCACTGTATCTACATACAGTGCAGATGTTGGTATGTACTGTATATGGAATATAAATTGTGTTCCTATTAATATTCTTGCTTTTCATACATAATAGTTTGTACAAGATATTTCAATTCACAGGACATGTAAACGTTCAAAATAAATGTCACAAAGTAATATACAATAAAGGAGATATAGCTTTCCTTGAGGGTGAGAAAAGGGAGTATGGAGGTATACCTCCAGACACTAACTACTCAGCACTAGACAGAGATGAACAGTCTGTCAGATAAATGCCCCAGCTGCTTTAGTTCTATGGAAAGAGTCCCAGGTTCCCAGCCAATAGGAGAAAACTGGGTGCCACAGTGGTAGTTCTGACCATTGGAAAATGACCCACTATTCCGCCCACAATCATTCAGCCTATATCACAATCAATGTATCGAATTACCCATCCTGGCTGGTATACTGCATCATGTCACCAATTAGGCTTGCAATATAGTAAGATCCAAATTCCTAACAGCCAAGCTTTCATAAAAATTCCTCTGAAGTTTGACAATAAATGAATCACTACCACTATCCCAAAAACAGGCCACAACTAGGACAGTTTATGTCACAGATCTTGCTGGCTACCATGATCATTTTTCTACATGATGAGTTCACCTTTTGTTTTAGTCTATTTTCCACAGCTGTTGTTTCCACCACATTTCATCCTGTAGCTATTTGAAGGATATTAAGAATTCCATTCTTCAGATTTCACACATGTTAAAGTGTTCACTAGTATTACTAAAAGCAACAATTTGCAAATTCAAACTACATACAAGAAATAAACAATTACAGGCAACAATGAGATTCATGTCTGGAATAAGCTCAGTATTTCAGACGTGCAATATATTGTATATTTCTTATATAAACTTTGTGTCACTTGTTGATTTTCATAACAAAAAGCAAATTATATTGCAGAGGATGAATATAAAAAAAATCACTGTGTCCTGTTTACCCTCAACAATCTGAACATCTCATGTATAATATGGAAAAAGGCAACAAAACATGGCTGTCCAAGACACCAATTCTTTGTTCATACTTCCTTGAGTGTATACAAATGCACACAAATTCAACACTATGTCACACACGTTGAGAACAACGGTCTCAAAAATAACCAGTAAGCCAAAACTCTGTGCTCAAGTTAAGGGAATTAGGCCAAAGCAGGTGAAAATACAAGGCAGCCTAGAGAAAACTGGAGATTTAAGTCATCTGGAATGTAACAGTGTTGTAGGGCAAGTACTTTCTGATGCTCCAAAAGGCACTATGATCCTTTGAAATACTGGGAACTAATTTCATAATGACATATCATGTCCGAAACTTCACAAACACTGCTGAGAACCACAACTTCATGTGCATAAAACAGAAGGGTTGGATGGACTAGGGATTGGATCCCAGTGCAGGGCGAGGTTGTCTACACCTGTCCAGATCACCCGAGGCCCAATGAGCCTCCTGTACAAAGGGTACTGGGTCTCCTTCCCAGCAGTGAAGCGGCATGGGCAAGGCCTTGACTATCCACCCACATACAGCACCAAGGTTAAAGAAAGAGTCAAGCTATACCTCTATTCCCCCCCAGTCCTTCATGGCCTGGTTTAGGGTGAACATTTACACAAATTACTTTAAGTGGATAATACAATGCAGAACACAGTGTAGCTACTTCAGAACCATCACCAGCAGTAACTAACCTTGTTTATGTCAAATCCATCATCAATTGGGTCAACAGAATCATTGCTAATGTCAATATCCACTGGCTCTATCTTAATCTCCTGTAAAAGAAAAAAAAAGAAATTTCACCACATTATTTAGTACAAAACTTGCAAATAATTTGTGCAAAATGATAGTCACAGTGGAAATTACAGTCCTAAACCTGCGATTTCTGTCAAATTGTCTGTAACTGCAAAATAAACTGGGACAATCTTGCACACAATTAGCATCTTCACCAAGGATGTTTTTTTTGCACTACAAGATGAAGCAATTACAAAAAAGGAGAAATAACATTTCCTTTATTCAGAAGGCTTCAAATTATCCTGTCTTTCATGGTGGAATTAACATGCTGACAACCAGTTAAAGTAACAACATACTAGAATGACATACACACCAACTTCTCAGCAAAATATGTTAACAGCAGCGATATTTAAAACACAAATATTATGTACTATTCATGCCATGGGTGTCCCAACCCTTGGACTGTGAAGCTGTGTTAGTGTCCCATGGCCACATTTGTAAATTACATGCACGCACACACATTTTAAAAGTTACACAATCAGTTACAGAGTCAGGTACTCCACCCTTTGTGATTTTTAGACATGTGGCCTGTGAACCTGCCCATAATGATTGTGGCCCTACACCAAAAGAGACTCGATGCCTGATTTATGAAAATCAAAATTAGGTCTTTTCTGAAAACATTAATCAGCTGAGATATGTTTCAAACTGTACCTGTATAATGTCCAATGCCTTCAAAATTTTGTTACTACACCAAATGAAAATTATAAAGTCAATGCTCAGATTTCCACAGATCTTTCTTTGTAACTACGTAATGTTAACAATGGTTCTTTCTCTCATTTATCAGTTATGGTATCTTCCAACATCTTCCCATCTATCACCTACCGCAATCAACACAGCTGCCTGGGCTCTCCACATGACCTCACAATTCCACCCATTACCACCTTTGTCTATGTCAACAGCATCCTGAATGATAATGCTGAATTTGAAAAAACAGTTTTGTACAGCTGAAGGAGTAACAGACTACCATGACATATGTTCTTACTTTCTTACATCCCGATCTCTGTTCATGGGACACTCCTGTCATTACAGGTCAACAAAAAAATGCATTAGGCCAGGCCTGTTCAACCTATCGTGTGGTAGGTACGTACTTTTGTCAATATTTGGTCTGCATGTGCGCACCATGATATAGAATACACAAAATAAATAACAAATAAGTACACATACATATGTATAACTGTACTTGTGTGTTTTTCTATATATTGCATGCAATAAAAATATAATGAAGAAAAATTAATGAAAAATGCAATTCACAACCTAGGCTAGGGTCTCACTATTGTAGCACACTTTCACAAACTAAGTTAGTAATATAATATACCAACTAATAACCAACTAACAAACTCCATGAAGTAGAGTCCTTGTTGAGGAGCTAACAGGTTCTCAGCTAGTCAATAAATACTCTGAATATTTAGGAACCCAAAGGTTCATTACCGCATTCACAAGAGCCCGCTTTATCTCTCTATTCTGAGCCAGATCAATCCAGTCCATGCCCCCAATCCCACTTCTTGAAGATCCATTTTAATATTATCCACCCATCTATGCCTGAGTCTTGTAAGTGGTCTCTTTCTCTCAGCTTTCCCCACCAAAACCCTGCAATAATGTAATATATGTTTATTTATTTATGACAAGTAAACATGTTTTCATAAATAAATGGCTTATAAGTTTTAAAACTGCTTTTGCATTCTATCTTGGTTTGCTGGGGAAAGTGTTAAAAAAAATTTTCTCATTTCAGATGTATCTGCACACGTGTTGCCCACTAGCAACTGGTTGGGCAGGCCTGCACTAGGCACGTAGTTCTGTTAGCATGTCTGATTAGCATGTAATTCAAAGATCCACGGGCTGCGGATACCTAGTAACATTAGCTGGTAAAATAGTGTTTTTAACATGTTTAAGTATACAATCCACATGGATGTGTTCCCCCCCCCCCCCCCCCCCCCCCACCACCAAAAACCCAAACCCCCACAACCCACACACAACACACACCACAACAACAAACACAAAAACCACCACCCAACCCACCCCCCCCTCCCCACCCCCCCCCCCCCCCC
>Ga0123355_10014947_pt1 | contig 12164 bp, 9 predicted proteins | sample TergutEmb28metaG_3_FD_89872 | JGI IMG/M metagenome (GOLD analysis project Ga0123355, IMG submission 89872) | Embiratermes neotenicus P1 segment gut microbial communities from Petit-Saut dam, French Guiana - Emb289 P1 | ecosystem: Host-associated > Arthropoda: Insects > Digestive system > Gut ...
AAAACCTCTTTATACAACTCCATGAAATCACCCAAGATTATTTTAATACATATTGGTATTAAAGTCAACACTATATTCCTGTTGTGGTTTATGATTTTTAAGGTGATAATTATGCAAGTATTCCAAAGAATACGAGATTTGAGAGAAGACAATGACCTTACACAAACTGAAGTAGGAAAATTGTTAGGCATTAGTCAATACTCCTATAGTAGATACGAAATAGGAAAACAACAATTTCCTGTCCACCACTTAATAACATTAGCGCTTTTTTACAAAACAAGTATAGATTATTTGGTTGGGCTAACAAATGATCCAAATCCTCCCGAACGTAGACGCACAAAATAATCCAATTATGTATAATTGCTTATGAACAAAGTTTATATTTTTGCAAAATCCTTTGCCGCAACCAACAAGCAGATACATGTATATAAAAACAATACAAATCAAGGCATAGCAATCACACGCAATACCGGAATACAGTATGCTATGGGCAAGTTTTTGGCCTTTTTAGATAGCGACGACTATTGGGACAAAAAGAAACTCGAAAAACAAATACACATAATGAATAAAACCAATGCTACAATTTCGTATACAGGGACTTCATATATAGATGCAAAAGGTCATGCATCAAAGTATATATTAAGAGCCAAAACACGTCTTGGTTATAAAGATTTATTACGTGGCAACATTATGTCATGTTCATCGGTTATGGTGCATCGTGACTCTATGATAAACTTTCCGCAGGGTAATATGCATGAAGATTATGCCGTATGGTTGCTGATCTTAAAAAAAATTGGGTATGCACACGGGTTGGACGAACCGCTTATAACATACCGTGTAAGCAAAAACTCCATTTCGGCAAAACGTGTTGGTTCTGCAATCAAAACACGTAATGCATATAAATATGTAGGATATGGCACCATTGCATCTACATTATTAATGTGTAGATATGCCGTTCATAGTATTATTAAACGTATGAAAATAAAGCAAGGAGCTAGGTAAACCCATGACTATTGATGGGAAGAAAAATCCACCAAAAATATCTATAATAATTCCTGCATACAATTCTGAGAAATATCTAGAAAAATGCATACATTCAATTTTAAGCAGTAGTTTTAATGATATCGAGATATTACTAATAAACGATGGATCCCATAATAAAGAAGAAATTGATAGATACGAAACAGAAGATAATCGGGTCAAAGTGATACACCGCCAACATGAAGGTGTATCTGCTGCAAGAAACGAGGGTTTGCGGTTAGCCTTGGCTCCATATGTTAGTTTTGTAGATAGCGATGATTTTATTCACCCTCAAATGTATGCAACTTTATACAAGCTGATTAATGAACAAAATGCCGACATCGTTTCATGTAATGCAAACGAACTGTCCGAAAATACAATTATAAACCAAACAAATATAGAACTAGATGATATGTCAAAACCCAACCTTATTATCATGGATGGATGTGATGCAGTAAAACATTTTTTATTATCCAATCATATTACATCCAGTACCGTCTGGGGCAAATTGTATGACAAAAAACTTTTTGAAGATGTTCGATTTCCTAAGCGCAAAGTATCAGGTGACGCTGCGGTAGCGTTTAAACTTTATATTAAATCCAAACGAGTAGTTCATATTAACGCTCCATTTTATAATTATGTTATCCGTAAAAACAGTATAACAAATAGCGGGTTTTCTAAATCCAATATGGAAAAACTTGATACATCAGATGAAATTTTAGCGTTTTCTAACAAAAACAACCATGACTTAGTTGATTATGCAACTAGTTTTCACATAGTCACCGCGATAAGACTTGCTGCATACTTCGATAAAAAAACAATTATGCGTTATCCTAATGAATATAAAAAAATTAAAGATATATTGCTATCCAAAAAGAAAAACACTACTTTACTTGCTCCAAGACATAAGATATTACTTTTTTTGTTTAAATACAGTAAGCCATTATTTAGAGCAGTATGGAAGCACCGATTAAAATATCAATAAGAATATCGCTACAAAGGATGAATTGTGAAGAAAACCACTTCACACTTATATTTAAGGGTCAAATAAGAACACAAGCGTTACCACTTGACCCATGGAGGAAAAATATGAAAATCGTAGTTGTTGGAACAGGGTATGTAGGCATGTCATTGGCTGTATTGCTTGCTCAATATCATGATGTATGGGCTGTAGATATTTCAAAAGAACGGGTACAGCTTGTTAACAATAAAAAATCACCAATTGCTGATTCACAAATTGAAGAATATCTAAAGGAAAAACAATTAAGACTACGTGCAACTACAGACATAGTCGAAGCATATCAAAATGCCGAATTTATAATTATCGCTACCCCTACTGATTATGACCCTAAACGAAATTATTTTGACACACAGACAGTAGAAACTGTAATAGATCAATCAACAAAATTAAATCCTAACGCAACAATTATAGTAAAATCTACAATCCCAGTTGGATTTATAGAGCGTCTCTACACCAAGGGATATCAAAATTTATTGTTTTCACCTGAATTTCTACGTGAAGGCCAAGCACTCCATGATAATCTTTATCCATCTCGTATTGTTGTTGGTATTCCTCAAGAAAAAATAAATTGTCCTATTCTTTCAAAAAAGGCTAACACATTTGCTTCTATGCTTAAAGAAGCCTCATTGTCTAATGAAGTCCCTATACTAATAATAGGTTCGACAGAAGCCGAGGCTATTAAGTTATTTGCAAATACCTATTTGGCAATGCGAGTATCTTTTTTTAACGAATTGGATTCTTATGCAGAAATGCGCGGTCTTAACACAAAACAAATAATCGAAGGCGTAGGATTAGACTCTAGAATCGGTACTCATTATAATAACCCATCTTTTGGCTATGGTGGTTACTGCTTACCCAAGGATACAAAGCAATTACTAGCCAATTATCAAAACGTGCCCAACAGCTTAATCGAAGCTATAGTAACTGCAAATACAACACGCAAAGATTTTATTGCAGAGCGGATTATAGAACGCAATCCAAAAACAGTAGGTATATATAGGCTCACCATGAAATCCGGTTCTGATAACTTTCGCCAATCATCAATTCAAGGCATAATGAAAAGAATAAAAGCAAAAGGTATCGTTGTTATTGTATACGAGCCAGCATACAACGAAGAGACATTTTACAATTCAAAAGTCGAGAACAACATAGATAACTTCAAAAAGCAATCAGATATAATCATTGCAAACAGGTATAGCGATGACTTGGCTGATGTCATGGATAAAGTATACACCCGTGATCTATACTTCAGAGACTAGGGTGTGTTCAGTAATCCGCTTCCGCATCTTTTCGGCAAATTTTGCGTCACTCTTCGTCGGCATTTCCTTGCTTGCTTCTTAGCAAGCTGCGTCAATGCCTCCTCGATTGACGCAAAATCTACACGAAAATCTACTGAAATCGAATTTCCGAACACACCCTAATCTATCCAGGAGTGATTTATTTGAATGATCATATAGCAATAGCTCTAATTTGCGATGATAACTATGTTATGCCTACTACTGTAGTAATAGCTTCTATTATCAAAAATAAAAATCCAAATACATTTATTGATATTTACATTGTTACCGCAGATTTATCAGACGAAAGCATTAAAATGTTTTCTTTGTTCGAATCTGACTCAGTACGCATTATTATCAAGAAAGAAACTACTGCCGATTTCCATTCTTTGCACAATTTTAGTGATGGTACGCAAAAAACGCGTATTACAACAGCTGCATTATTAAAATTTAAGTTATCTGAAATTATAACCGAAACAGACAAACTTCTTTACATGGATTGCGACGTTATTGTTTGTGAAGACTTGTTTCATATGTATAGCCAAGATATAAACGATTATTTTTGTGCTGCTGTCTTAAACACGACAAGGCTTTATCTCACTAATAATAGTCACCATATGCATACTTATATGTTGGTATATAAAGATTATTTCAACTCTGGCGTCTTGTTGTTAAACTTAAAAAAGATGCGTGAAGAAAATTCGTCAGAAAAACTTCTTCGCGCAAAAGTAGAAATGACAGACGCATATTTCATGGATCAAGATCAACTCAATGCTGTCTTTGATGGCTATGTAAAACTCCTTCCGATTAGATACAATGCTCAGTATGTTAACTTAGAACGTGCATCTTCACGCTTTGATATTTCTGCACTAAATATAATGTATGGGACAAACTACGATACTTTACAAGATGTAGCAGTAGATGCTGCAATTGTGCACTATGCCTCTGCTGACAAACCGTGGCTTTCTATGAGTACACCTCTTGCTGCGGAGTGGTACGAATATTATTTATATGCAAAAAAGATTTGTCCTGGCATTGCAGAAAAAAAAAGTTTTATAAGTAAAAAACAAAGCAATCTGAATTTGCCAAAAGTCAGTATAATTATTCATTATTTTAATGCTGATGAAACAATTAACAACAATCTAGACAACATAAAAAATCAAACCTTAAAAGACATACAAATAATATGTATAGACGATGGATCTACTGATTCTACACTAGAAAAACTTTATGAACACGCGGCAAATGATAATAGGATACAAATCATTAATAAACGAAACCAAGGTTTCTCATCTTCGATTAATGCAGGATTGTCAGAAGCAGAGGGTGAATATATATATATATTTGACTCCGATGCTACACTTACAAATAATGCATTAGAGCTTCTATATGACCATGCAAAAAAACATACATCTCAAATTATATTTTTTGATGGTGAAGTAAACTTTGATAATGATGAATTACGCGATCGATATACACATCTTGTAAACTTATTCACGTGGCTTGGTAATTATCCAGATATTTATAAGGGAGATGCTCTATATCCAAAAATGGTCGAACAAAATGATTTTACTACCCTTCCATGGATAATGTTTTTCGAACGCAAATACCTAAGCGATAACAATTTAAATTTAAACCCAAGTGTGTATTATGCACAAGACAACCTATTTACAATGCAAGCACTACTATTGTGTGAAAGGGTATCATATTTGCCGACAAACTTGTACAAACACAAAATTCATGAAAACTCTGTAATGATTGGCTCGTTCAATCAAAAAAAGATGCTCAGTCACTATATAAGCCTCATTGATATGATTGGATTTCTTGCGCAGTATCGTCATAAGATATCTGATTTTGCTATAATCGCAACAAAAAACAGTTTGGATGCACTTCAAAAGAAGATATACAAGAAAGACTATAAACTACCAAAACGTCAACGCATTCAGCCTATGCTACTTGATCCATACTTAAATGTAGTGTCCAATGTAATATATTTTCCTTTACAGTCTCATTCACGAAAATCAAGTAAGAAGCGCAGTATATTCAAAAGAATGTTTGTATCAACAGCATACGGTTTATGGTTTGTGGTTGGTCCACTGGTTCGTAGAATAAGATTTTTATCAACGCTGGCAGAAAAATTTCATAATCGATATATCGATTAGAGATCTTAGTATTCGTATAAGGAGTACAACATAATGAGCCCTGTGGCTAAACTAAAATTAATTTTTCCTCGGCATGTTAAGATCAAAATGATTTTTCTTGTGATCTCGATTGTAGTAGGAGCTCAAATAGAGACACTAACACTTTCGTTAATTCAACCATTTATTATGACTCTTACAGATCCATCAATCATTTACACAAATCGTATACTCAATTTTGTTTTCACTTTTTTCAATTTTTCTGGTGTTATACTGTTTCTTGCTTTTTTGGCTATAGCTATTGCATTTATTTATACATTCAGAGGATTTTACGTGTATTTTTTAACACGATTTCAAAATCGATTTCTCGCACAAAATACCGCGGCTTTGTCAAACTCCCTACTCATCCAAACTTTAGGCCAACCTTATTTATATCATGCAAACAATAACCTTGCTAAGTTGCAACAAATAGTCATACGAAATGCCGAACGTCTATATGGCTTAGTCAACAATGCATTATCATTACTTATTGATGGCTTTATGACATTGTTTATTCTTGTGTTTCTAATTATTTCATCATTTTCTATGACAATGGTTGTGTTATTTTTTGCAGCTATATGCATAGCTATATACATCTGTATTTTTAGAGGACGGATAAAATCAAGTGGTGATGACGAACAACGAGGCATGATCCAGATAAATAAATCTGTAATCCAAGCACTACATGGTGTCAAAGAAATAAAAATTATGCAAAAAGAAAAATACTTTGCAAAAAAATTTGAATCAGTAAATCGTGAAACAGTAAAAGTAAGAGAACAAGTTCAATCTATGCGCCAATTACCAAAGTTGTTTATGGAATCCCTTTGTTTTAGTGGCGCATTTTTGGTTGTTGCTGTTGTTATTTTTGTTGGTGTGGACATGCAGACGCTTATACCTCAACTGGGCGTATTTATGCTTGCTGCATTCAAGTTACTGCCTGCAATTTCACGGATGCTTAATAACATAACACAAATCGTGAGGCATATGCCTTCAATTCAAATCGTGTACAGAGCACTTTACGAGCAAGATCAAAAGTACGCGCAAAAACCACCAGATCCTGACATAAACATAATATCTAAAGACATTATTGTCGATGGCGTAAAGTTTAAGTATCCCCGCTCAAAAAAAGTTGTTTTATCAAATGTATCATTTACAATACCGCACAACACAACAGTAGGGATAATTGGGCCATCTGGTTCAGGAAAGTCAACACTTGTGGATTTGATTCTTGGTATTCTTTATCCACAAGAGGGAAGTATTATTTTTGATGGAAAGTCCATTCATCATGATTTTGAAGATTGGGCAAAAAATGTCGGATATGTACCCCAAACGATTTACATGCTTGACGAAAACATAAAAAGAAATGTTGCTTTTGGTGTAGACAAAAAAAAGATAAACGAAGATAAAGTATGGTATGCACTTGAGCAAGCACAGCTAAAAGAGCTTGTAGAAAACATGCAAGACGGCCTAATGACAATGGTTGGTGATAGAGGAGTAAAATTGTCAGGTGGACAACGACAGCGCATAGGCATTGCGCGTGCGCTTTATAGCAATCCCTCTATATTGGTCTTGGACGAGGCAACATCATCTCTTGACAATCTAACAGAAAGTGCTGTGATGGACGCAATAAAGAGCTTTAGAGGGCAAAAAACAATTATTATTGTTACGCACAGATTAAGCACTATAGAGCATTGTGATATTGTATACAAAATTAAAAAGGGTCGTGTTGTTGAGGTGCGCTAGGCATAACAGATAAATGTATACTTTCTTCGAAGCTAGTTTGTTTGTATGCACTTTCAGATAAACTTTGGCTATAATATGAACTATGAAATAGTTTCGAAACAGACGGAATAAATCTCGCCATGATGCTTATTATTGGATTAAACAACTTGGTTGTGCGGATCCGCTTATTATACTGTTTTGCGATAATTTTAACCAAAGCTGTTGTATTTACATATTCATTGTTTTGTGGTTGTTGAATGCCAGTTAGGTTGTTTTCTATTGTAAACAATAAAAACGAACACAAATTACTTATATATATCATGCTACGGCGATTATCAATATCTGGAAAAACAGGTGCAACTTTTGCAAGACTCACCAACCTACTAAAGTTGCCTGGGCAATATGGGCCATATACCATAGGTGGACGTACTATACATAATCCGGTTTTAATTATTTTTTCGAGAGCTTCTTCAGCCTTAAGTTTTGATAAGCCGTAATAATCATGTGCAGCAGGTTTCGGCTTTTTTTTGGATGAAATTTCTCCCTTGACATCCCCATAAACGGCCATACTGCTGATGTATATCAGCTGACTCACGCTACTATCTTTTGCTTTTTTTGCTATAGCTACGGCCAGTTCGCAATTGACATTAAAATATATATCTTTATCTATTTTTCGTTTTTGATGGGCTATGCCCGCTACTATGAGTATGGTGTCATACTGTTCAAAATTAATATTTTCCCATTGTTTATATGAATCGACAGTTTCAATATATAAATGATTTTTTGCGAATAAAGCAAAATTGTCACCAATATAACTGCCAGCACCAACTATTAACACGCGTTTCATGTTTATTGGATACCTTCTTTGATACCGCGCCCGCGCAAAACAACCAAAACTGTCATAAACAAAATTTTAATGTCCAATATTAAACTCCTTGTTTTGGCATATTCGCCATCATATGCCGCTTTTCTTTCTAGCGACAATTCATCACGGCCTTTTATTTGAGCCAACCCTGTAAGTCCTACAGGAATATTGTTGGCTCCGTACTTTTCTCGTTCGTTTATCAAATCATCCTGATTCCATAAAGCAGGACGCGGACCAACAAAAGATAGTTCACCTTTGATAATATTAAGCAATTGCGGTAGTTCATCCAAACTTGTTTTTCTTATGAATCGACCAAATGGTGTTATAAACATTTCCGGATTCTTTAAGAGATGTGTGGGTACATCTTGTGGTGTATTTGTGTACATGCTGCGGAATTTATACAAAACAAAGTATTTTCGATTACGACCAACTCTTTTTTGAGTAAAAAAAACAGACCCTTTGGATGTGATTTTCACAAGTATTGCTAACACAATCATAAGGGGTACCCATATTGGGAACATAACAAGTACCAAAAACATATCAAAAATACGCTTAATTTTCATATTATCTAGGTTTATACTCCGGCACATATGATTGTAACAACCCGATCACATCCCCATTGTCAGGCAGTCCAGATTCTAATGCTTTATGCAAGGAAGCAACAAATGATGGCGATTCTGGCTTCACGACAAAAATCCTGTCATTTGAAGTTGCAGTTAATCCTTCTTCGTTTAATAACAACTCTTCATACAGTTTTTCTCCTGGGCGTAAACCAATGTAGTCGATTTCTATGTCTACACCAGGTGTGAGACCTGCCATTCTTATTAGGTTTTCAGCCAAGTCTTTGATTTTTACCGGTTCGCCCATGTTAAGAATAAATATCTCGCCGCCTACAGCCATTGCACCTGTTTCGAGTACCAGCTTTGCAGCTTCAGAAATAGTCATAAAATAACGGATAATATCTTTGTGCATAACAGTAACAGGTCCTCCTGCTTCTATTTGACGTTTAAATAGTGGAATAACACTGCCGTTGGAATCTAACACATTTCCAAAACGCACACATACAAACTCCGTTTTATTGTGACTGTTTAGTCCCAATGTTGCTATTTCTGCCAGACGCTTAGTGGCTCCCATCACATTAGTCGGATTTACCGCTTTGTCTGTAGAAATCATAACAAACCGTTCCACATCATGTTTTATAGCGCATATTGCTGTACGATATGTTCCTATGACATTGTTGTCGATTGCAAGACGCGGGCATTCTTCCATCAAAGGCACATGCTTGTATGCCGCAGCATGAAAGACTATGGCAGGTTTAAATTCATCAAAAACAGCATCTAAACGGACTACATCTTGTATCGAACCTATTCTTATTGCCAACTTATAACGTCCCGGCGGACCAAAATACGCTTTTAGTTCCTCCTTGAGATTATATGCATTATTTTCGGAAATATCATAAACTACAACTTTTTCTACATTAAGTTTTATAAGCTGTCTACATATTTCGCTACCAATAGAGCCTCCCCCACCTGTGATAAGGACTGTCTTGCCTTTTAACCATGGGTTAATGCCATGCTCGTTGATTGCGGATTCTTGACGACCCAATAAGTCTCCTATATTAATATCACGAAGATTATCAGCTGCATTGCCATTGGATAGCCCTGTTAGTAGCCGTACTTTACAACGTTTTATAGGTGTCAGACGTATGATGCGGCGCAAGTCTTCATTTTCTATAGACGGTACAGCCACAACAATTTCATTTATGTCATACTGCTTTACCAGTTCTGGAATCATTTCGTCTCCACCCATGACAGTTTTGCCGTGAAGCCTGTACCCATGCTTGCTACGGTCATTGTCAAGTACACCCACAATATCTCGAGGCCTGGAGCCTTGTTGACTTGGATGAATCAAAAAAGCTGAAGCACTACTACCTGCACCAACAACAATGGTACGAATTGGTTCTTGTGGTGCTGCATTTCTAGCTTTAGAAAAACGGCTTAGATACTGAAATACAATACCCAAAATATTCTTATACAGTCGCATGCCTAAAGAAAGGGTTAATGAAAAATAAAATGCCATCATCCCAAGACCGGGATTTTGCCAATATCCCAATATAATTTGCAATGAAACATACATAGTAAAGGAGCTAAGGATTGTTGCAGTTGTGATACGAATAAATGTACCAAATCCAGGATGTTGCCAAAGGCTTTTGTATACACCACATAAAGAGTAAAATACAATGCAGGCAAGAAAAATCACCCATACATGGCGATTAACAGTATGAATGAGTGTATAATCTTCTACAAACAAATATGAAAATACAAAAACAGAACCTAGCCAACTAATCCAACTAAACAAACAATCGAAAAGCAATGTACCTACCCAAGTAAAAAATCGAGATTTATACATGGGCAAACTTGACCCTGGAGGGTTGTTTTTTTGTTTTGCCATATTGCACCTCCATAATATTCCAAATGCAAACAAAATATGACGATTATCATTACTTTTACACGCATTGCCGAAAATATCAACGCATTCCACAATGTACAGGCAATGCAAATATTATTACACGCAACGCGCATTTTATTTACATCACACATCGAACTATTATTCCGTTTCACCATACGTAGCAATATGGTATGTTTAGATTAGCAGTGTATATTTATACGATTCTCGAAAATCATCGTCGACAACGCATCGCGAAAAACGGCTTAAAGCCGCCGATTTTCCGCTCGGTTGTCGATGTGATTTTTTGAGATTCGTATTAGTTACTTATCGTCTTTATGTGGGAGGTTATATGAGAATCACAGATCACCCTATTTTGGATTTTGAACGAGGAAATTCCATCAATTTTAGATATAACGGGCAAACAATTTCTGCATACGAAAATGAAACCATAGCTGTTGCACTACATAGTGCTGGAGTCCGCATCCTTAGTCGTTCGCAAAAAAATCGAACTAGAGGACTATATTGTGCTATTGGCAATTGTGCTTCTTGTATGGTGATTGTAGATGGAGAAGCCAATATCAAATCATGTATAACACTTGTGAAAAATGGCATGGTCGTAGAAACACAAACCGGAAAGGGGATTTTGGTATGATCTACATAGATTTACTGGTTGTAGGTGCCGGCCCTGCTGGACTATCTGCTGCCGCCGCCGCAGGAAATCTTGGTTTAAGTGTTTTGGTTTTAGAGCGCAGTCAACAAGCGGGAGGACAGTTAGTAAAACAGACCCATATGTTCTTCGGTTCGAAAGAACAGTATGCTGCTCATCGCGGCTTTGAGATTTCAGATTTATTATGTAATAAAATAATCAAATCACCCAATATAACGTTGCAACTAAACTCAACTGTGCTAGCTTCATACGATGATGGGATTTGGACAGCAGAAATAGACGGGAAATATATTAAGATAAAACCAAAGACTGTTGTTGTATCCACTGGAGCCAGCGAAAAAACACTACTTTTCCCGGGAAATGATTTGCCAGGTATCTACGGTGCTGGTGCAGTACAAACGATAATGAATCAATACGGAATCCGTCCTGCAAAACGCGTAGTAATGCTGGGTGCAGGCAATATTGGACTGATTGTAAGCTATCAATTAATACAAGCTGGTGTGGAGGTTGTTGCTGTTGTCGAAGCATCACCTAATATCGGAGGTTATTTGGTTCATGCCTCAAAACTAAGGCGTATGGGTGTACCTATTTACACTTCTTATACAATAAAGTCCGCTCAAGGTGATGAAATATTAGAATCAGTTACAGCTTGGGCACTAGACGAAAAATGGCAAGGGATATCTGGTTCTGAAATTACCTGGACTATAGATACACTATGTATATCCATTGGTTTGTCACCACTATGTGAATTATTGTGGCAAGCTGGATGCAAAATGGTGTCAATACCAGAGCTTGGTGGATATGTACCATGTCGTGACAAAAATATGGCTACGACAATCAAAAATATCTTTGTAGCTGGAGATGCAGCTGGGGTTGAAGAAGCATCAGCTGCAATGGTGGGAGGTCGGCTTGCTGGATTATCCGCAGCACAAATGCTAGGTGCTCAAGTCTCTGATGACATGAAAAA
>Ga0123355_10014948_pt1 | contig 12164 bp, 7 predicted proteins | sample TergutEmb28metaG_3_FD_89872 | JGI IMG/M metagenome (GOLD analysis project Ga0123355, IMG submission 89872) | Embiratermes neotenicus P1 segment gut microbial communities from Petit-Saut dam, French Guiana - Emb289 P1 | ecosystem: Host-associated > Arthropoda: Insects > Digestive system > Gut ...
TATTAGAAAATGATTACTTTGTGTAACCATTTGATTTTGAATAATAATAATAATACAGTCCAAAATAAGAACCAGCGAATACCTATGTACAATCCTATGTGTTTGTGTACCAGAGCATGAACAATGTGACATATCTGTAAACTGTTTCTAATGATGTAATTACCTCTTAGGGTGAATTAATTAGAATTATGCACATGCTTAGATAGGGAAATGTCAAAAATGCATAAAGCAGAAACATATATAAGATAGTAAGTAGTATTAGTAAAGCTGAATTACACAGAATACCAAAGTTGAAAAGGAAACTGTTTGCATGTGCGTGCATGCATGTATTCAGTCATGCTGTTAAACTGTAAAAGTACCAGGAGGTTTAGTCAACTACAGATAAGAAGCAATAATGTGAAAATTTATCTGTACCTTATTCATGTGTGGAGGATATAGAATTATCAACAGCTATTTAGAAATACATATTTAAATGCCACTTGTTTACATATGTTTGCAGTGTAGTGTACAAACTTTGTTGGAATACTGTAAGCAAGGTTTTAATACTAAGCTATGATGATAAAGGGTCTGGCAGCAAGAGAATTACTTCACAGTATTAGCAAGCACATGTATGTCCACTAGCAGTTTCTATATTGTGTATTAGCTCAAGAAAAACAAATATTATATTTTAATAAATGCACATCACAAAAGCTACACCTTTACTAATTTCCAATACTTTCATCAATATTTTCCCTGAAGATGATCTATTATAGACCTAAACCTGCCATAAATATTCTTGTAAATAAAAACACACATAAATACACACGCACGCAAGCGCCCACCCACTCCCCCCCCCACACACACACACACACACGTGTGCAAGCACCACGTATGCAAGTGCACATGCATGCACGCACATGCGCGCGCGCACACACACACACACACACACACATATATAAAGGACTCATGTATCCTGTGTACAGTGTTGGTACCTAGTTGAATATTGCTAAAAGTCTGCATAACATACACAGAACAATCTTTCTGCATTACCACCACAACTTTTCCATCACACAATGAATAAACGGATCTATTTAGAATATGAAGTTTTCAAACAAATCAATAATGAGGTAGTGCAAGCATACCTGCTTCAAATTACAAGTACTTATCAGGTTCTGTGACACATAAATATACAGTATTAAATGCAACATATTGGTGTTAAGAACACTTCCTCAATCTTTGATACACTTATAACATATATAAGATACATAATCCTTCTGTACCACATCACTGCATTCCATCTAATGGTGACTAACACACAGTCAAAAGTTCTAGTTGTTAACATTATGATATAACAGTACACTTCGAAATTAACAGAACATGCAATGCATTTCACGAAAATCATCTATACAGCTTTTTCTCCATTCCTTGCCCCAGTACATATTCTGACATTCAGCAATTGTCATCATCAGGCAGTTACAACAATAAGTATCACAGTTCATTATTAAATGTATCATGTGATGAACTATGTTGTAAGGATGTCTTTTATAAAATAAATTTCATATTACATGTCAAATACAACAGGATACCATATTTCATTACCCAATTATTACAATCAATGCCAACACCAGAATATGCTACTCAAGTGAGCATGCTCTTTCAGTGCCTGTGATGTCTCACGTCTCAATATTTGCAAAAATATTCAGACTTTATTCAGACAGACATCATCTAATTAATCACAAAACTTTCATACATCATAGAATAAGCTCTGAAGATAAAAATATTTATACATTTTTGGTATATATTTAGTAGAGGTGTCTATTAATTTATTATACCACTACAGAACTGAGGTTCTCTTGGCAGAAACTATCAAGACTTCTTCTGTCTTCTTAGATGCTGTGCTGTGTAGTCTAGTAGAAGTTCACTGGCATCACATGCCAGAAATTTTCTCATTTAATCAGTCATTAGGCCCAAAGGTTTACAGCGGCATTTCAACACATGACAATGAACAGTTTAACCTTTTGACGCCTAACGACGACTATAGTGGTTGTACCGCACCACTAACCTCTAAACGTTGCATTTTATATATTTATTCAAAAAACATAGGTACTGGATATTTTAAACATGGTATGTCGGTATGGTTCGCTCGCGGACTAAAGCCACGGAGTTTAGTTTTTAGTTTAATATACTCTCCGTTTTTTCCTCTTCAAAATGCATTTTGTTTCATAAATCTAACATATTTGGTTCCTGTATTATTCACATTTTATATACAGGGTGTGCTAAAATTAAAAAAAATAATTCCGGTGCCAAAAGGTTAATGTAACAAATGACCTCACAACCCAAGACAAGCTAACTGTCTCACTACTGCTCTGACATAAACCTAGATTCTGCAGCACACATCTTCGTTATTCAAAACAAGTGTTCTTGCGTATGCTGATGTGACGGCAGTATCTGCAATCCACAGCAATCTCAAGAGTGAGAAAAAGTTGTAATGATCATTCACCAATCTCATACTCAATTCATGACAAACCATAAAATGCATATATATATAAAAAATTCTGTTTATTTTTTAAGTGTTGCAGTTTTGTTTATATTTTCTGAATACACATGCATTCAGAGATTGACTAATTACTTAATTAAAGAATGATTAACTGTGTCTCTCTATAATGAAGAAGATGAACATCTGCAAATGTTTATAATTTGTTTCATACAAACACCACAACAAGCACATTCAATAAATGCCTTAATAAATAGTAATTTGTGTTATCACAATGCTAAAAATTACAATTCCTTTGTTTATAGGAGTATGACAATAAATGGCGAAGCCTGATACTATTATTATCACGAATGCATTCCTGGAACACAGCACACAAAGTACACGCACAATGGGAAAGTAACATTTCTTTAACGTCACATTTCCCCTCTAAAATAACCAAACCAAATTCATTAACTTCATCCTGCAGAGAAGACAGATACACTAAAAGTTGTCAAGCAAATTTAATTTGGTTGATACTGGTCAAAAACATAATCTATCTTAAATCACAGATTTTCTCAACCTATGTCTCATTCAGACACAATACCTGCACACAACACAAATTAGTCTACAGCTATTAAAATCTACAACTTTATTTTAAGTGCCTTCAAATATTATGAATATTACAGTACAATTCCTTCAGTCTGGATGCTGACATTCCAGAAATCCTGACACTTCAGCAGTTGGACAAGGTGGTGTATAAATAGATAACAGAAATACATTCCAATTGAAAACCCATGATTAAGCCTAAAATAAAAGAAAAAACTAGGTCCTTCTATGATGATATGAAAATAACCAATAAGTGCATAATCTAAGCGAGGGCTGTGAAATAAAAAAAAAAACCTGTAAGAAATTTTGTCAGTAAAGGTACTGTTGGATAATTTGGAATATTTGATAATCTGGCATCTGTCCAGTCCCATCAGTGCCAGAGTAGAAGAATTCTATTGCAGTTACATTTTAACTCTCGCAGATCCACAAGCTGTAACTGTATATATTAAATTTATGTTCAATTTCTATTCAACAAACCACATTTTGTGACCACTGTTCATATATGCAACCAGTCACACTAAGTTCTTGACAATCTGGCATCTGTCCAGTCCTCTCAGTGCCAGATTGAAAGAATTCTTATGTAGTCACATTTTAATCCTTTCTGATGTTCATAACTGCATACATTAAATTTGTCCTCAACTTCCATTCAAGTAACCACATTCAGCAACCACTGTACACATTTGTAACCAGTCACAATAAGTTCTTGAACAACGTTTCTACATCACATATGAAAGGGTAACTTTGAACGATGAATTGAGATGTGTACTAGCAAGTCGGTACTGCCCACTTCAGGCTACTACCCTAGAATTTTGCTGGAGAGAATAAGGAAATTCACAAAAAATCCTATACTAAGATTAACAGTGCTGCACCTGAAAAGGTTTTTCAAATACATTTTGTGTCCATATCTTTGGTATATAACAGGCTAGTCAGCAGTGTAGAAATAAAATTTGAAATCACAGCCATATTAAACATGTCAGACAGAAAACTAGAAAACTTTATCTGTTTTTAAAGACGAAACACGCGTGCACCCAAAATTAAAGAAAATAAATTTCAGCACTATTCAACTTATCACCTAAAGTTGTCTCATACCTTTCACACTCTAATATAGTACACAATAGAACAGTTCTTACGAACTAACAGTGCAGCAAGAGACATTCTAAATTCATGTAGTGTTCAGAATATATGCACACAATACACACATGCAGTTGCTTCCCTTTTGCTGAATATCAGTTAAGAAAATAAGAATAGAAAACCTGCAACAGTTCTGTTGTGAACTCAACAGACACCATATATGACATTAATTGTAATTTTTTAACATAGTTCATAGTCAAGACTTGTAAATATTTAGTCCAGAACATAAGTTTTAGGCACACCACATCATCTGTGGGACTTAAGCCTGGTATTAGGCAAGTAACAACCTGGGCCAATGTCAAACTCAGCCTTACAATCCATAAATCTAAACTGGACCTGTTGGTTTGACATTTGCTTAAATAAATAAATGGACCTGATAAATTTACTTCTTTTGAATTAATCTTATATTCATAAAAAACACTTCCCAGTCAAGCATCAGCATACAACAATTTTGAAAATGAAACAAAAGAAACTTTACAACATTATTTTGGGTGATTCCTCAGCGGCTGAATTTCATGTGCCGATGTTTCAGAACACTCTGTCCCATCATCACAGGCCTTGTGAACAAGAAGAATCAGAAGTTTGAAATCAAAAAGCAGCAAAAGAAATCTGGCCCAGTACAATGTTATAGGACAAGATAAAAAGACCTCAAAAGGACAGCATTAACACATTCAATATGGCAATGTGTGTCATACAGATCATGACAGCAGACTGTAAGTTACAGTATGAACAAACATGTATCTATCCTGAGTTATCCAACATACTGTGATAAAGAGAGTAAGTGGATAGAAACCAACTACAGTTCTTGACAAAAGCAATGAAAGAGTTTAACACATAATGTATAACATTAATTAATATAATTACAAACACAAACCTCCATATCTTGTCTAAGAACCAAACCTATTTCTGATATCTGAGACAACATTTTGAATTATGCAAAGCAAACCAACAAAATGCACACTTTTCAAATCAACCCTTTAAATGACAAGTTAAATTCCATCTGCCATTTGCTGATATTATTAGCTCACCCTATTCTCCACATTAGCAAGGTAAGGGTTAATGTTTTAATTATATTCCTGGTGTCTTCAATTTGAAAAGTGTGCAATTTGTTGGTTTGTTTTGCATAATTATATCACAACGAATAGCACACAAAACATAAAACACGTTTGAATGTTTTGGTTCAGTCAAAATTCCATGCCTCCAAAAATAGTCTTTATCAATTAACTATCAAATACTGCTAACTGTGCAATACCAATTTATGAAAATCAATGGAATGTAACAGAATACATTTCCCATACTGAGTACTAATACCATTTTGGTGTTCTGAGCTCACTATACATATAGTATTTAATATTCAGCTTTCATCCATGAGCTTCTACAGGTTTTACTACATCACTTACTATACATTCATGTACAGTAATTTAATGTGTAAGGAACTAGAAAAACTAACTCATCCTGAAATGGCACAGCAACAATGTGGAAGTACACTCTGAGGGTCAGTATACCCTCACATAAGCATTACACAGTTTAGTTACATTTGTTTGTTTCCTGAACTTGTTGAACTGATTTGAAATAGGAGCAAATTAATATAGTAAATTTTCTGATTATAAAATAAAGTAGTGAATTTTTGTAGCCCATCTGCTATGGTTAAGGCAATGTGAAAGAGAAGACCGCTGGTGAAGAACTTTATTAAATTATTTCTAATCATATTAGTCCACTGATTATCATGCTATGGAAGTACCCTTAATTTAACTTCATTATTGATCTTCTCGGTTTTGACACCATGCAGTCTGGTAGGTGGCTATTAAATTCTTTCTCTCCTTCCTTAAAACCCCTACAATATTCAAACATTGTTACATCACATGCAAGGCATTGATGGCTTTTCCATAGTCCTGAATAAGTTTAGATGCCACCTGGAACCCCAGCATGAAAACGTTACTTGTGTCAGCTTAATCACACCTTGTGCTTCTGATTCATGACAGAATTCATCTTAACAAACTGCAAATTCATTTCATTTCTTAATAGACTTCATGTATAAAAAAGATAACAAAATATTTATTTCATTAAATTCTATAACTGATTTAAATTGGTGAGTCTTAATAGTGAAACATCAGCAAAGTTTTTTTAGGCCAGTGAGTAATATGGAAAGTACAGCTTTACATTCAGTTTTCCATTAGTGTTCCATATACAAAATTTAATCAGAATCTCTCCTCAAGAGCATAATAATACTACATCTAAGACGCATTACTTTGTTCTGAATGGTTGACAATGTTGTGATTGCTCTGATGGTGCACATGTGAAATCATGTACTTTACACAATCCATTCAACTGCTGTGTGTTGAACTAACAGCACTAGGCTGCAAATATGGACAGAAGAAAACAAGAGTTTCTGTCAGTAAGGTACCATTAACTACATCATAAAACAACAAACAAACAAAAAGAAACAAATAAATGAATATATAAGAGATAAATAATAAATAACAGAAATAAACAGTCAACACCTTAACCTAAAATAAATGTATACAAATTAATGTTTAAAATAGACTGAGGAACAAACCACAGTGCAATATGTGACACATCGTTCTGTTACTTATCAAACTGTTTCGATGCACAGCAGTAGTTCGACACATTCCTTTCAGAATACAATATAAAAATTCACAGTATCAACAGAATATACATCACTTAAAACATATGTACCTGAATTATATGGATATGCACTGTCTCTGTGTAAAATAAAGCATGAGTTATAAAATCTTAAGTACCTTTTGGTTTCTAAGGGTCCTTTTAGGTCACTGTTTCCCAGATTTCTTCTGTTGTAAATTCCTTTTGGTTTTGACAAAATGTGATGGGCCCTAAAGTCAATAAAGCACATAAAGTAAAAAGTATACATCACCAATTATATTTTTTTAAATGTAAAATAAAACAAAATACTAATTGGAATAATGAAGCATGGTAGAATTGATGTGAGTTGAAAAGAAGTCTGTTGTGCTTTGTTTGGTTTGCAAACCACAATATGAATAATTTCTTTTAGCTCTCTGTTTGAACCATTATTCTTCACAGGGTTTTGTATGTGTAGCATACTAGTAGCATGGCCAAAACAATGAAGAGCATAGCTATGGCAACTTCCTCTTTCCCCTTGGACCATTTAATACTTATTGAAGGATTATGTAAAATTAAAATTCATCTTAGCATATGTATTCACAGAGTCCTTTCAGCTCTTTTGACTCTGGGGAGCACAATCTGTGAACTACTGCTCTCAGTGACAACCAGGGTAGAATTTCAAAAACATGTCATAATTTCTCCCTCATACAGTCCCCTCCATTCAGCATTCATAACTAATTAAAAGGCAGATAAGCATCACAAATTAATTTTCATTTACTAATGTACATAACTATTTATGGTTTATTTAACAATGTTGTCAGTAGTTCTGATTATAAAAAAATTATACAAGTAAATAATAAATGTAATAGGATGTGGGGGAAACTGGTTGCGACCTAATTTGTGACACTCCCATAACCTTTGCCTGGAAGGACTAAGGAAACCATAAAAACTCCCAGTGGGGAGAGCCAGTGCCTGAGCTGAGAGTCAGTCAGTTATCTCTAATTTATAAGTCAGAGCCAATTTACTCAGTCACACAGCATAACAATGAGCTCAAAAGGTTTTATGGGTATGTCAAAAGTGGTTAAAAACTGATGAGATTCCAAATAAAGTTTCTAAAAAATAATTACAGTAACCAACAAATGGCCACAAAACAACTAAAAATCATGCATCACATATAAAATTCCTACATGTTTCAGCACATGGGTGCCTGCTGTAGGCAATCCAAAATTCAAAGGCCCTGCAAGTACCAACATGACATTCTTGGTATTACAATATTCGTATGTTAAAAATGTCAGGATTATAAAATTACATAATTTTTTACTTCAGAATTGACATAAGATGAAGAGGTAGGCCACAGTCTAAGGTCTGGAATGTCATTACAAACATTGACCTGATCCTCAAAAGGAATGTTAAAAAAATATGTGAACAAGTAATTCCAGACAGTTTTGATTGCTGAATTTACTATAAATGTTCAAAATGACCATACTGAGGGAGGTGGCAGAGCATAGTTGGTCTACTGACTCTGGTACAGGCTGGGTGATGCAGGATTTGAGTTCTGGAATGGGAAACAGATTTTATTTTTCTCCACTTAGGCCAGGCTGGCTCTGGAATCCACCCAGCAACCTATTCAAAGGGTACTGGGGTTCTTTCCTGGGGGTAAAGTGGCCAGGGCACTAAGTTAACCACTCACATGCATCTAGTGCTTAGGTTAACAATGACTGAACTATACCTCCACTCCTGTATGCCTTCAGGGGATACATAAAGACACCTCTTCAATGACCACAGTCGGCTTCAACACATCCTAGTATGTCTCTAAATCAAGAGTGTGGCTTAAACAAACTTGTTAAGAATGTCCCTGACATGGGCTGCAGTATTAAAAATGCAACAAAGCATAGGCATCATCTTTCCAAACTTGCCCTTACACCGTATCTTTTGTGTGTCCCCCACCCCCTCCTCCAACATAAAAATCTAGGTGAATGAAGTCTGCAGAATTGAGCATTCATCATTGTATATCACAGTGATGGACTCAGTAACCACAGAAATGATGACTGAGGTAAACATGTTGAGTGAACTGCACAATTTGAGATACAACACTCAACCACATACCTAATAACAAATGCTGGCTGTTTCAAGGTCACTGACACACATTTCAACATGCACTTTCATGAACATTCATGGCTCCATAACTCTTGACGGTTACACCTAAATTTACATGACATTTGACATTAAGACACTAAGTCACGATTCAACCTGGGATCATCTGTCAAAGTTAGTCTGACAGAGATCACACTCCAGTTAACTGTTCAGATCTCCCTCCGACATAAAACAAAATAGATTATACCTGTTGGGTTATCATGTCCAACGTATATGCATCTCATGGAACTTATTTTTTTTGACTACTCATATTACTAATCACAATCAACTCAGTTCTTAATATTCATATTGGATTTCTAGAGGATATTACAAAATATACTGTTCAGATATTCATTCCCATTGGAAGAACATGAAGTGAGCAGTTCCTGACCAACTGACCAACTACCAAAACAAATTAAAACTAAACGTTTAGAGGCTGCAAAATAAAAGGCACAGACATGAGTTAGTGTGGAGATCCAGACAGGTTTGTCATGTACTGAAGCATGTCCACCATCTGAAATACCTAGGATTGAGTCTCACATGAGGTCTGTTCACTGATTCAATAAAACTATATGTCACATATAAATTATAATGGTTAAATTATCCCCTTCAAAAAAGTTCCAACATGCATTAACAGAACGATTCCAGTGACATTTCTCTTTTTCCCAGTATTCTATACATAGTCCTGAAGAAATCTGAATTAGTTGCTCTAGTATATTTTTCTTACATTTCCTCTGATTCAAATCATCGTCCTATTTTTCAGTTTCAGGATGAAATGAGATATAGCAACTCAATACTGGCTGGATGATCCAGGGATTGAATCCCAGTGGGAGGCAAGATTTTCCGCACCCAACCAGACTGACCCTGGGGCACACCCAGCCTTCTGTAAAATGGGTACCGGGTCTCTTTCCTGGCAGTAAAGTGGCCCAGGGCGTGGTGCTGATCACCCACCCCCATCTAGTGCCAAGGTTACAGAAAGAGTACAGTACACCTCTACTCCCCATCTGGGGCTCCACAGCCTTCAGTTTCAGGAACAGGGAAGTCTGCTGAAGAGAGATGAGGGCTGCAGAATGTCTGCAGACCCACTGAAGTTTCATTTTTAGCAAGAAACTTCTGGATGGACAGTGCTATGCATGCAACAATTTATTTTAAATGGAGGGTGTGCATGCAGTCCAAGCACATACTGAACAGACCTCATACTGTACAGCATGTTCAACATTTGAATGATCTAATCTCATACAGTGATGAACGTTCACTCTTTGAAAGATCGAGACCTGTGCCTAATACAGTAAAGCATGTTCACAATGTGGAAGATCTAGACAAGTGTCACATAAACTAAACCGCATTCACCATTTGATATATAAATGATCTAGATGTGTCCCATATGGCAAAGTATGTTCACCATTTGAAAGATCTAAGATATGATCTACACATGTGTATAACATGGTGCAGCATGTTCTCCATCTGACTCACAAAATCAAGCACGCTTATCAGTTGAAAGATATGGTCACCTGTCTCACAGCATGAAACATGTTCACCATGTGCAAAATCTAGACATGATCTTTATATGTCTCACAAGGGGAAGCTTGTTCAATATTTTCATTTACCCAAGGTGTACCAACTTCCCATTATCAAGTAGTATTTGCTGGACTGACCCATCCACAGTATTAATATAGGCAACAGAAGAAGTCTCTGTACACAGATATACAAATGATCTACCTTTATAGCTATCAACACTGTGAAAAATTACATACATGTTAGTTACTCACTTGTTTTTAGCAAACACCATTTTATAGAGGTGGCAAAGAAATGGAAAGTATCCTTAAAGCCACACTGAATGGAAGAACTGTAAGAGATTAAAAACAAGTTCTTTCACCTAAACACTGATAACTTCATGGGGAGAATATGTAAAAAACTATTTATCTCCACATCAAAAATAAGTGAAAACAAACTAAAATACACAAGTAAATGCAACATATGCATATATCTGCAGACTGTTGTGCCAGAGTTCAGTCTAAATGTTAACACAAGCACATACATATACCTTATGTGATCTGTACTGTATCATTTACTTAACATCTGTCCTTAGGTACAACAATGTAAGTACAACTCATTGATATACATACCACCACAATCAGAAATAATTGCTCTATGCGCTTTTGCATCTCTATTTTCATATCTTTATAAGTAATCCCAGATAACAAAATGATGCAAACATAAAAACTGTATTTTGCAACAACTGTACTGTAGTTCTGCAATTGCTCAGATAAAACCTGAAATGGGGCAGCAAAACTAAAAGACATGTTTTAATAATTTCAAATAAATATCAGGCTCATCTTACAGAATTACATTTCTGGAATAAAGCCCTTTAAAGAATACTGTGTGTAATGTTGAAGGAAGTCCAAAAAGAATTAAATTTACACATGCAGAAAGCCTAAACAATTCAATATCAATACTAGTTTCTAGTAAAATTATTTGGAGCTTTCATCTTTATTTCCTACATGGTGTTTGCTGTTAGATAGTGGACCTATATTTGAATGATTAAATCAAGCAATTTTTTGTTACAATGAGCCAATTAATGTATTAACCTTTGGCCTTTTAAGTTCCAGGCTTCCACTACAGCCAGAATACTGTTTAATTTAAATGCCCACTGCAGGGCGTTTTCCATTATGGACTAAAAGGATACGCATTTAATGGTAGAGTGTTGTCCCATTCATCTGTTAACACTGTTTAACACTGTTATCCTGCCAATGGACCAATATAGCTAGTGAGGCAGTTTCTATAGGCATACCACAAAGCATTCACTAACAATCTGTGGAACACTAGCTGACAAACACTACCAATGACGTCTATAAGACACAGTGAATGTTGCTAACACTTGTTGTTCTTCATATATTTCTGATCTGCTTTACCTTAGTCTTCTGCTGACACATCGAAATCACTATATTGATTCTACAGATATATCAGCCCCTGACCCCAATTCAACATCCTTTTAAAAAAAAAAAAAAAGAGGGGGCAAGATATGCAACACATCAAACAGAAGAGTACTTTGCATACATAGAATACAATATACGGGGTGTAACAGGGGGAACGGACCAGACTTCGGGAGGGTGTTCCGTATGTTATACTATACCGATATAACCCAAAACACCTATATCCAAACTTGAACGGTTTGGGAGATAATGGCAATTGAAAATTGTGGACTTCCTTGTGGTCCAAGAATGATAGCTGTCAGCTGGGA
>Ga0123355_10014949_pt1 | contig 12164 bp, 6 predicted proteins | sample TergutEmb28metaG_3_FD_89872 | JGI IMG/M metagenome (GOLD analysis project Ga0123355, IMG submission 89872) | Embiratermes neotenicus P1 segment gut microbial communities from Petit-Saut dam, French Guiana - Emb289 P1 | ecosystem: Host-associated > Arthropoda: Insects > Digestive system > Gut ...
ATTGAATTGTGAATACTGTAATATAACTTTAGCAAGGAACAAAGCTCCCTGATGATGATCTGACAAGATCGAAACATGTCGGGGTGTTTTAAAGTGTTTTAAAGTGTTTTAAAAGTGTTTTATTTGAAATTATATGTGCATTCGTTGGTTGATAAATTGAAGTGATTCTACGAAAATGCACGGTGCTACAATAAGATTTATATTAAACCTTCTTTACTAGCATAGTTCTATGTCGCGAAATTTTGTTAGTATACATCTACAAGGACTTCCATGAGAATATTACGTGTCTCTTTATAGAAGGAATTTAATTTTTACACAGCCTTCTGTTATTACGGGTACACATTTTATAAGAATACGTTACTATATTGATGCTACGATATACACGACGTTGCTATTTAATCTTAGAGGAATGTTACTGAAAACCAATCTTCTTTCTGAACGTTAATATACATGTAGGCAGACTGTGTGTTCTCCCCTCTAAAATATTAATAGGCTGTATTAACCCGATACTGAGCCCTGCAATGAAGCTCACGTCACCAGCTGTTACCAGCTTCGAGAGAATTCGGGTGGTGATGTGTGAAAGAGCGACAGATAATTCAACAGAGTAATGTAACACTACGGAAGTTCTAGCTGTCGTCTTCTGGGACGTCAGTGTGTTTAGAATTATATGTAAGATGGCAGTGACTATGAAGGGTACAGCCTTCAGCATCACGGTTTCAGGTGGAAGCAGCTACAGCACTAAAACTTTTATTTACATAGGACGAAGCTGGCATATACAAGAGAGAATACATAATAGGTAAACTTCGGTGTAACGATTATTGTAAAAGATACGGGATTACGCAGATTAATAATACATTTTAATAAATTTCGCTTAATTTTAAACAACGTGCACTCATGCCTCAAGATGATAGTCAAGACCGAAACATGTGGCATTGTTGAATATAATAAATTATTGACCGTAAGACATATATTGATACGGAGAAGAAGTTTGAAGTTCTCCATTCCGAAGTGTTACAACATACAAAATTAATACTATACGTCAGTCAATAACACAACATTTATAAATGTTGTGTTATTGACTGACGTACAGTATTTATCCTAGAAAAGGGTTTACAGCACAGTAACAGCCAAGTAACAGCCCAGTAACAACACAGTAACAGCACAGTAACAGCAAAGTAACAGCACAGCAACAGCACATCAACAGCAAAGCAACAGCAAAGCAACAGCCCAGTAACAGCCCAGTAACAGGCCAGTAACAGCACAGTAAAGGCCCAGTAACAGCCCAGTAACAGCACAGTAACAGCACAGTAACAGCACACTAACAGCACAGTAACAGCACAGTGACAGCACAGTAACAGCCCAGTAACAGCCCAGTAACAGCACAGTAACAGCCCAGTAACATCACAGTAACAGCACAGTAACAGCACAATAACAGCACAGTAACAGTAAAGTAACAGTAAAGCCGCCGCTGAACACACCTTGAAGACAAGTGGGATGTGGAGATACAGTCGCAATCACACAAAACCTCGACACCAGACAGGAATAGGAGATTAGCTTCACTCCCCATCCCCCTTATTCCAAGGCTAAACCGTCTGGTAACCATTGTAAAGGAGAAGGAAGGGGCAAGAGTGCCCCTCTGGACGTTTTGGAGGGGAGAAAGATCTCTTTCCTCTTGCAAAAATCAAACGCGATAGCACGTAAGTAGGCACCTAGTCCTTTATCACATGGACTTAGCAATCCCGGCTACTGTTACTAAGATTAAGATCAGAAAACCAGAAACCTCTCCAAATCTTAAGGTTTGTACGCTATATTATTTCTCGTCCTGAGAGCTGAGGTCTCCTTGTGAGCTGATTTGCCGTCGTTTTGCAGAAAGGATCAAGTTTCGAGTTGACATTGACAAAATATTAAAATAGTGCGTCTGAAACGTCAGTAAATTTGGCTGTTACAATATGCCGTCCCCAAAAATGGGTTCAAATATAGGAATACATCATTATGCAAAAGACTGTTGACATTTTAAGTTAAGCATGGAAGCGAGAAACGCAGGAAAGTAACAATTGTTTACTTCTGATTTTTTAATCGCAGCTTCCTCTTGCATTGTGTCTATATTTGCTCCTAGCAAAGCATCATCATTGCTAAACGCCTTTAAGATTTCAGGTGGGGACCGTTCAGATTGCGGTCTTTGAAGTTTACACATCAAACAGCTTTGTAGCTTCGGACCGACATTTCGGGCAGCGTGTTGCATGATTCTTCAAATGTAACCAATAAACGGTCGTTATATGTTCTTCCGAAATCTCTAAAAAAAAAACCCACAACACTATTTGCTATGAATCCTGAGAAAAATAATTATAATTTCCCCCCCCCCCCCCCCCCAATCACAAGCATTTAACAGCAGGTAACGAGAGATGGTAAGATACGTTAATTAACATGGGTTTCCCAAACACAAAATACACCTACATAATAAGAGCCAGTGGCTCTAAATAAGAGGTATCGTGCTTAAAACAGAATGTTAAACGTGCGTACCATTGACACAACAAATATTACGAATTGGTTCCGAGGTTTTTTATGTTACGATGGCTCAAACATTAAATCTGATTTGATTATCTGACTGTATAAAAATAGCTGCCAGTCTTCATTCACATATGTTACGTTCCTATTGTACAACTCTGGTGACAAATCCAGTGTTTCAAATGCAAGGCCTGATTCAGCCCAAGCTAAAACCTAAAGGTTATTGTCTGCTTCTCGACAAATATCAAGAAATTCTTACGTAATAACACGTTTAACCAAAACTAGTACGTAAAATTTAAAAACCAGTAGAAGAAACCGCTGCTGAGCTGCAATGTATAATCTGATTACAGCACAGCCGTCACAATATTTGTATGTCTTTGTTGTGGCAGTCACTAACAACACTCCAGTGCGCACAAAATGGAACAGCGAGTACATAAAATGAAATACTGTGCCCGGAGAAACTACATCCAAATTAGAACAACGGGCATTAGGAATCGGCAATTTGTAAAATTAAATGGAAACTCGTGTAAATTTATTTATAAACTGTGACATGTAAAGCTGAAATGTTAAATTTTTCGTAGGTTCGTGTTTCCTACCTTGCCCTGAAGATATCGTGTGTGTAGTATCACCCGATCTGGTAACTCGAACTACTGAAACAAAAGACATGAACTATGAAATAAACAAAATTAAGGAGTTTGTTACATGTGAAGTGAAAATAATTTGGGACATTAGATTTGAAACTAAATGGGAATACAAGACAGTAAAACGATACTAAATTTCAATGTAATATGAAGACGGTTTGTTCAATGTAATGGAAATCAAATGAGCACCGTCGTAATAAAGACCGATTGTACTAAGTTCAGCGCTACTCGGGTTGTGATCCTTCCATGTTTCACCGTGTAATTAAGCAACACGAAACCAACCATTAAGCCGATTTTCCTAAAAAATGAATCTGGAGATAAAATGCATAAATTCTCCTCCCGATTTCATCCATGGGTAGAGGCGGTGTGTTAATTAACGACGCCGAAATCTAGTTAGATTACAGTGTCGGCAATAGATCAATAAAATATGAGCATGAGACATTGGTGGAACGACTGGCCAGGGTTCGAAACCGGACTCCACATTGACAGGACAGTGACTAATCGCCTGAGTCATGGCACGATCGATCTGATTACCAAATTATAACGCAATCCATCTTCTTCAAAAGTATGCATTCAATGTATACGCAGGAACAGACATGTTACAACATTCATAGCATCGCGATCGATCTATCGCTCCCACCACACGTCTGTATGACGTCATGCTAATTAAGTGCAGGACCACCTCTTTTTCTGGGTGTACGGGTATCATGTGGGAGGAATAAATAGACAACGCGGAAGATAGTAGTGCCATATAACTAAACTGATATGTTGGACTAGCCAAAATAACATGCTCAGAAACTCAAAGTAGCATCAGGCTTGAAGGGTAAAAGGAGGGAGATGTGTGATTTAGGTGTGCGAGTGTATATGTTCACGAAATGCGAATAATTAACAGAGTTTTATAATTGTCATTCTATTTGAACTCAACAAAGAAAAAGAAAGCACAAAGACAAGAGAATGGGAAAACAAATTCTCCTTCCTTTTTATTAAGGCCATTGTTTTCTATTTCAAGGCTATGCCTGTCTTCCCCTAGAACTCATCACTACACGAAACTTGAAATTAAAAAAATAATTTCATTTATATTAAAAGTGCGTCCGTTCTGTGACTTCTGTAAGTTCACTTTCACGGCTGTTGAAGAGTGTATACTTTCGTCTTTACCGTCTGGATACTTGATTTAAAACCTACCTAGGTTTCTCTACAGTGTGTATATGTGAGTGACCTTAAGTTTAGGATTTTTATTAAGGACGAGGCTGAAAATGGAGTAAGTATAAAATACGTCGAACAGCTTTTCGGAAGACATGAAAGATCAGGTCCACTTTAAGACATAAAATTAGAAGGGAGGAAAACAGGAAAACTCGTCACAAATAATCAGAATGAGTGGGCATGGACGGGGATATTATTGCTTAGAAGTTGGACCTGTCGGTTACATAAAAAGGAGGGAAATATTTTTATTAGAGAAACGAATTTTAGCCTCGCACAAAGAAACGTAGTTCATGGGTTTCGTTATACAGGTAATCAGTTGGGAAGTTGCCGACCCCAATAGCCGCGCGGTCTAAGGCGTGTGTCTGCGGCCTCTCGCTTGCTGGGATTGCGAAATCGAATCCCGCTAGCGGCATGGAAATCTGTCTCTCGTGATTGTTGCGAGTTGACAGTCATGGGTTTCTGCGACGGGCTGATCACTCGTTCAGAGGAATCCTACTGAATGTGGTGTGTCTGAGCGTGATCGTGAAGCCTCGATAATGGGGAGGTGTACGTCCACTAGGGGAGTCATATCATAAAAGAATTATCAGCTGTTTCTGTCAGCTAGCTTTCTCCGCTAAAACGTTACCTGAATATTCACGTTGGGTAATTAACATTTGTGCTTCATTTAGTGAGTACCAGAGTCTTTATTTTCTGAGATTTTAATGATGTTCATTAGTACCTTCAGCGGCAACGTGACAGGATCTTCACAGTGGCCATGACAGGCATTTCTATATCTCGTAGCTGACATCGTAATTTCAATGGTATTTAAAGAATGCCAAGTTACTCTAAAGTTTACCCTAACTACAAATTACACATGCGATTCCTACTACTAAGTAAACACAGTTCTCTCCACACGCAGAGCTGACAGATTCGAAAATATTCAGTTATATTACAGTATCAGAATAAATAGAAGTTCATTCTGCAAAAGCAGGAAACACATCACCTGCTTTACACCCTAGATGTCGGGTTACTGACCCTTAAAGGAAGCGACACCTAATGCACACTGCACTGCAAGTGCATAAAAATCTGTGAGTGTTAATAGGGGTGCTTACTGCATAGTCAATTAGTATAAATCGCGTGATCATTCCATTTACGATTTTACTCGAAGATATGATAAAGTATATAATATAAAGCAGTGTTTCTGAATTACGTTCCGCGGAACCTCAGGGTTCCGCGGAGTGTAAACGGGAATTCGGCAAGAAAATTCGATTACAAAGTTAAAACATAATAATAATAATAATAATAATAATATACGTTTTTAATAGTAATAATTGGAGCCACTGGAATAGTAAGGAGAAGTTTAAGGAAATATTTTGAAGCTATACCAGTAAAATAATCAATTGATTCACTAAAAAAGACAGCTATACTTGGGATATCACACATAATACGGAAAGTGCTGCAGGGCGAAGCTTGAAGCCTGAGTGGTGGGAATCATCGCTGGTTCAAGAGAAGTGCCAGGAAGAAAACCCTATGACAAGAGCACATAATACTACTACTACTACTACTACTACTACTACTACTAATAATAATAATAATAATAATAATAATACAAAATTCAACCACAAAAATGTTCATTTGAATTGAAAATTATATATATTGGCACAGTTATAAAATGAGCTTTTTCTTATAGAGCGGCTTATTAGTTTTTCAGTTCGTTATTCAAACATATGAAATATGACATTTACTTCTACATGCGAGAAATTAAATAAAAAGGTGACACATATTTTTTAACAAGGTGTTATTTTCCTTAGTTATTTGTGATGTAGTTTTTAACGTCATATATGAGAACTTTATTACGGATTACGCAGAACTGTTCGAGTACGAAAGTGTTCCGTGGGAAATTAAGTTGGGGAAATTCTGAAGCTGAGATTACCGTGCATAATGAGAGTCGCCGCGACAGAGCGGCAACAACTCCGTCACATCTGTAAGGCGTTAATCAGAACCTACAGGCTAATACGTAAGATTTAGGGCAAAGATTTTAAGTTTCACTCACGCGTTTAATTTCAGAACTACCCTAAATTTAAAATGGCAGTACAATGCAACGCATAATTTGTATTCGTTTACAAAAAAAATTGGAATGTTCGAATTCTATTAGTACCACGGCTCTTCGTTTCCATGTCGTTTGCCAACTGATGAGCCGATCCCCCAGTCAAGGAGCCCTAAGAACTGGTCAGAGGGGTACTGATTTGAGAAGTTAAATCCGCATTTTAAGAGGCCAGAGGCCTATTTATTAAAGCGAAATAAGCAGAGTAAATATTAATTAATCAAATAATTACAAAATGTTATTCTCTCAAGTCTGAATCCAATTTTGTTCGTAAATATTGGCTAGATTGATTAACTCTAGCTCATGATTCGACAAAGTTCACCATCAAAGGCCGTTGGTAACACAAAATCACAAATTGTTGTACACTTTTCTTTAAATTCTAAACACTCGTAATACACTGCAGCATGACGCGGGGATACTTGGGAGATTACTGCAGATACCACTATTTGCTAACTTTCATCTTTTCCAGCTGGCAATAGTAGAAGAAGATTTCGCCTCCACTCAATATGTTCTTCTGAAAGTCGTCAATTTTGTGCTCTGTATCGCCGCATACCTGTCACGCATCCACGTGTTTGCCCTCAATACCGATCTTGCAAAATTTATGTGTAACTGTGACAAGTCGTAGGTGAAACAGTGAGCTGAAATATGACCGTTGTCCAATACAACGACCATTTTATTGGCCATAACGCAGCAGTTTCACCTTCGACAAATTCAGCCACCACAATTTCCTGTGGTGTTATTATTCTGTGTGCTTGGGCCGGCCAAGTGGCATCCGTGACAACAGACAGCGCAGTTTTGAACTTCCTGCACCTTCCACACTTGACCCAGAGATAAGCACTTATTACCGCACTGCAGCTACGTAAGACGCAGAATTTCGATATGCTAGTTACCACCGCCAACCAAGAAAAGGATGACGATAGGACGTTGTTCCAACTTCCTGCATACTTTCGATAGAGCAGCCATCTTTGCACCATTTGCTGCATTACGAATTCAGCACCCACCCCCACACAAAACACATTCTTCTCACCTACGCTCCTGCCGACATCCTGTACCTACAGCTCCATACATACAGCCTCCATTGTTTCACAGCTTTTAGGCGTGTTCTCAAATTTACGAAAAGCAGTTATTAGCTTCGTCATGTCTGTCTGTCTGTCTGTTGTTCTGTCCGCAAGGAACAACTCAGCTCCAACCGGATGGATTTTCGTGAAATTTTAGGTACCAGTGTTAGTCTGAAATCTGTTGAAGAAATCGAAGTTTCACTGACTTATGACAAGAATAATTGGTATTTTTACATGAAGACCAATATACGTTTTTCATCATATCTCGCTCAGTTCTTTTAGAATGAAATATGCTTCGGACAAAAGTTGTAGAGAAAATCAAAACACACATTTCATGTCCAGTAATATTCTTTCGAAAATCGTGCCGTTAATTGTATTATGTAGAAAAACACAGTAAAGCCAGAGAGGCCACGAATGACAACAAGGCGCATGCGCATTTCACGCTGGGTACAAAAGCTACAAACTCATACTCACAATATGTAATACTTCTTGCTTTTGCACAGCAAAAATGGTTGAATGAACACGCCTCACTGTTACGTTATCCGTACACTGTCTGTCTTGTAAAGATTTTGACTTAGTCTGTTGAAGTTTCTGGGAACAGAACCTCTAAAAAGGAGGGGTATAAACTGCAATTTTAATTTACGGTTAAAGCTCCCTGCAAGAAAAGAAACACATAATTTTGTCGGTATAGTAGACTCGAAATGTGTAAACAATTTTTTCACAATTTCGTCGTTCTGTACGATATTTATTTTATCTGACCCATATCGCTGGTCACGTCCTGTCGGCTACCTTATTGCATCAACTTGGCTGATTCAGCTAGTTGAATGCACCGACACTGTAGCAGATTTATTGTTGTTGTTATTGTTGTTTTGTTCTCTGATGGTCTTAAGTCGCAATGGGATTACCTTTGGAATGCAGCGTGTTTCTGCACGATACATATGTTAAATAACAATCCTAAAAAAGTCAAGTAATTTTAAAAGGAAGTGTCCTGACGCACCTATTCCAAATATGAAACAAATTTTAAAAAATGTGACAATATTTCAGGCAACAAGTTCCAAGTCATACAGGAAGAATACACCCTGAAGGGAACATGTTGAAGAGAACATGCCGTAGAGAACGAGATGTAGACGTGTTAATGAAAACCTAGACGAAAACAGTGCCAGATTAAAAACATCTCCAGGAAAATATTTGGTTAGACTTTCCCAACAGAAGAAGTGGCTGCAATGTTAGAATATGTTGAAATGACAACTATATTTACACACACGTAACACACACAACTGTTCTGTTTAGTGACGAAATTTCGTTTGCCATTTCAGCGGATTGAGTAACCGTAAGAACAACAGCTTTCCCTTGTTAATACAAGAAGTGCCATTACATGTGTTTATGGTTGGTGCATGGTGTACTATGAACATAACTAGGATTACCAGGCTAAATGTTCTGAAATCATAAATTTACATTGATATTTCACGCATATTCTAACACTATATTTACCACCTATTGAATTATGAGAGAACCTACGCCCTTCCTTCAGCAAGGCAGTGCAACTGGTCACGGCGTTTTCTAATGTACTCTTTTTTTTAGCGCGTGACAAATATTTAGTTCAATTAAAAACCGCTTCATCACAGCACATAACGTGTCACTTCGAGTGCCCTATTTCATATCGTTTTTATCGCGAACATAATTACTAAATACCTTATCCATTAACTTGCCCCACAGATAAAAAATCGCACTACAATTATTGAAGATTTTTTATGTGTCCATAAAATAAAATGAATTTATAAGTATTTTGGTGCAATTTCTACTATGATACGATTTTAATTAGACGGTGTTGCAGAGTGTTTTTGGTGACAGAAAAAAAGCAGGAGATTGCAGCTAATCTGCTCTCCAGTACTCAATGGTGCGACCTCATATTTGGAGCATTGTACACGTAAAGTGTTATAATAATAATAATAATAATAATAATCTACTGAAGAGGATCTGTCAGGAATCAATCTGGACGCAGTGTTTTAATTTCAACAGCAAAAATTCTACGTGCTATGAACATGTCTTTTTTACACGTGATAAGCGTCTGCGAACCAAAGGAATCAGTTTAGAGCACCTTTTTAAATATAATGAGAAGAGGCCTAACATTAGCTATAATACTTTGGACTAATACTTACCAAAAACTTCTTAAATAATGTGCACAGACATAATATTATTTGCAATAAATAGATTTGAAAAATGTGGGTCCTAACTGAGAACAAGTGTACATGGCGGCGAGCATAACGTTTCCTACTATTACGCGAAAATATCTGTGTAGTTAACCATTCTTAGAGTTAGTTCCACTAGCTTCGAATTAATAATGTAGGTCCTAACCGAAACTGATTGGTATCCACAAAATAAATTGAAACTTTATTCTTTAAAATTAACAACATTAAATACTTAAAAACGTGCCTTCTAAAACCCTTATTATAACATTTGTGAAACCACAGTCACAAATTATCACTGGTTTCTTTTAAAATAACCACTGGAATAGACTACTACTACTAGGCACGTAGAAGGCATATTTTAAACAGTCTTAAATGGCGAATAAAACTTCAGTTATATGAGCAAAACTTGGCCAGGCCTAAAATATTTCGTAAAGCCTATAACTTTTTACGCCTTGAAAATCGAAATTGAAAAGAATATACTCACAAATAATACTGGGAATATTTCAATTCCATGTTCTCCTAAGCGGAAAGACTCCACTCTACTTCAAAGAGCAGAATTCTAATATAGAGAAACCTACATCTTTCCTTTAAAGTGACAGGAAGTTAAACTATTAAGAAAGAAACTGCTAATTAACTACTACAAGATGTGTGTTTCCTGTTCATACCACCCTTTTTCCATTAAAATGCGAGAGTCTCTTCACACAGAATAAAGCACTTGGAAATCAGAACTCTGCTTTCATTTGTTCACTTTAACGTCATCTCTCGCTCAGGCAGAACGCTGACTTTGATTACTTGAGGACGGAATCCTGGGGAGAATATTTAAACCCAAGAGCCAGGACGTGACAAGATGATGGAGAAAATTACATAATCAAGAGCTTCGAAATATGTCCTTCCTTAATGTTGTCAAGGTTATTAAATCAAGGTAGATAAGTTACATGAAACGCGCAGTATGTATGAGGAGAGATGAGGAACGTAGTACAAAACTTTTCTACCAACTTGATACAGGGGGTTATTTAGAAGAAAAAAAACAGTCATTTGAGGACTATAAAAATGAAAAAAAAACAGAGCGAATATTTTGTCGTTTCAACAATAAACATAATAATGAGAAGCAACATTTACGGAAGCAGAAGTCTCCGGATTATCAAAATGGACCGAGGCGAACACCATAAAGTGATATATGACCAATTCTGCATGGTATTCTTTTCTCTTTTCGGACATCCGGACCTGTAAGAACCATACGATTTGCACTTTGTTTTAGAATTCCCTCTGTAATACTTGTAGCAAAGATGTCCAATATCCAGCTTTCACAACATTATAATTAATACCTCTTTATATACTTTCAAACACAACACGTTTCGACCGCAAAGGCCATTAGCAGGCACCAATGCTACAAATAATTAGAGAAAATTATTTATATGTAATCATAAAACTGAGCCGTGCCCACGAGGTTCGGCTCAAGGTCGTCGCTACGCGGAAAAATCGCTTCTAGAATGTTCTTTCCCTAGTACTTTTCCTCTCAAGGTTGTCATCAGACAATTGGCTGTCGTGGGCAGTGAAAGGTTTGGGGACGTCAGCTCTACGAGTTGTCTTTTGGGTTTTCGAGCCAGGGTTTCTCACTCGTTTTTGGATTTCTTGGAGAAATCGTCTCGCCCGAGTTGGCCAGTCGGAAGAGTCCTGCTTGTCCTGGTTCTTTACCGTAGCTGAGCGGACGTTCGGGTATTTCAGTAAGTCAAAATTGAATTTTGGTTTGTGGATTTTAAATTTTTGTTTCGATCATTTGTTGAGGATACTCGGCGTCTGCTCAGTGGGCATTTGATCCGCTTCGTTGAACTGACGCGGGATGGGGCGAAGTGGAATGCAGGGGGTAGTAGGCTCCTGGAAATTTTGTTAGTATTTCTTTTTCTTCAATTATTGTGCGAGTCAGGCTTGTATTTTGTTAAGGCCTTGCTTTGCGTTGCTTTACAGAGTATGTAAAAGTCAAGTTCTAGTCGAAGGACACGTACACTGAATTGTAAAAGACGATAGTCTGTGTAACGTAACATTGTTTGATTGGAAGCTGTAGTTTGGCTTGTTAACGTAGGCGTGAGGCCTGTGTATACACGGAGTTGTGTATTGAGATGTTACGAGAGAAACTATTAGCGCGATGTTGATCGACTGTAACTACTTGGATCATTTGGTGTTGTACATGTTGTTCTGATTCTGGTTTAGTTGTTGTATGTTTAATTTCTCAGAATATATTTGTACATGTATTGGTACAACAGTATGGCATTTGGTGTCTGTAGTGTGGCACGTTTGTTTCTACAATCCCCACAAGAGTCCTGTGTTACGGAACCCAGCCGCCCAAACACTTGATGGCGATTCTTAGTGCAAGCCCCCCCCCCCCCCCCCCCCCTCCTTTTCCTTTTGTTTCTTTTTTTTTTTTTTTTTGCCCCCCCGGCCACCACCCTTTTTTTTTAATTAAAAACAACTTTTTTTTTTTTAAAATTAA
>Ga0123355_10014950_pt1 | contig 12163 bp, 7 predicted proteins | sample TergutEmb28metaG_3_FD_89872 | JGI IMG/M metagenome (GOLD analysis project Ga0123355, IMG submission 89872) | Embiratermes neotenicus P1 segment gut microbial communities from Petit-Saut dam, French Guiana - Emb289 P1 | ecosystem: Host-associated > Arthropoda: Insects > Digestive system > Gut ...
ACACATACACATACACACACATACACTCACATACATACACACACATACACACATACACATACACATACACATACACACACATACACACACACATACACACACACATACACACACATACACACATACACTCACATACATACACACACATACACACATACACATACACACACACATACACACACACATACACACACATACACACACATACACACACATACACACACACACACATACACACACACATACACACACACACACACACTCACACTCACAATATGTAACACTTATTGCTTTTCCACTGCAGCAACGTTTGCACGAACGTGCCTCAATGTCACGTTATACGTACTGTACACTGCCTGTCTTGTTCGAATAAAGTTACAAATAAAAATACAGCATGCATTTTATGCTCAGTATATTTCTTTAATTTTTTCGAATCGGCAGAGTCAGGCCAATTACCCCATGTGCGTAAGTTTCGTAAATTATAATGCAAGGAAATGGAATGTCATCTTTATTTTTGTGGAGTTCTATCCACTTTTCGACAGCCAGAAAGGGCGTACTACCACAATTTGAACTGTAATCCGTGTCACTCGCGTCGAGACAGACATTGTACGTTACGTTTCACAGCACTGACTCTTACAAACCGTATTTCTCCTCTTCCTTGTCTCTCATGTTCCTCCCTCACTTTTCACTTCACAGCATATTTCAGACGTATGTGTGTAGCTCGCCTGTTTCCTTTTCTGTAGGCGCCAAGCACAAATTCCGGCTAAAATTTGACGTACATTTCTGTTTCCGGGTGGGTGTATCTCAGAAACAAACTGAACATAGTTCTCTGGCGACAAAAATCAGGAAATCTAACCCCAATCACTGTTACGTGTCCTTCAATGTTGCAACTTGTCAAAACTCAAAATCCCGTTATCACAGTTTTAAATTCACTGAAAATTAGATTCCGACCTTCAGTGTAACAATGTTTAAAATATGTTGGTAACTTACATACTGGAAGTTCTGCCATACAGATAAGTAGAATCATGTAAGGCAATATCCCTGTCTTTAATGAAGTACCACGCCATGAAGAGGTGTTGGGAAGTGGACGTATACCTCCACGCATTCTTAATCTGGTGCGCAGATACTCCGGAGAACGAGTCCCTCGTCCCTGACATGAGGCTGGGTGGACTGGATGCAGAGCAGAAGAGATAAACCTCTGTTGCTGCAGGGAATCCTCTTGGTAGGGACTGTCTTTTGATTAACGAGGATGACCAGTGCCGTTGCTTCACCCTGAACATGGCGGTGCGGGTTCGGGTACAGCAGAGCATCTGAATGCTTAAAGCGAACCTATGCGTCGAAAGTGTGCATCCCGTCTACGCATACACATTTTTGTGCGTTTTAAAATTGTCACCAGGTCTGTGGATAAAATGCAGCCCCGGGTATCTGCACCGACTGCGAATATTTTGTCTCGACAACAGTCTCGCAACCGATAAGGAGGGTCATTAGATAAAAGGACACAGTGAAGACAGAGTAACAGTCAGGGGTTGTGATTCCACGACGGTTAAGAAGCTAACAGTTTCAGAGGTTGTCAAGATACTCTCAGCATTGTATGGAAACCAAAGTTTCGTTACCGTGTTCACTACACCCCGCCTCTGATCCCTGTCCTCAGATTGATGAATCTACGAGTAATTCACACTCCCCAATCCAATTCCTAGAAGATGCATATGGGTACTACCCTCCAGGCTCAGTCAAGCTTTTCCAAATCGACTCTTTATTAAGGTTTTCCTACCAAAACGCCTTTGTACTTCCGACTATATCGTGTTCTACACATGTACACATCGGTCCGCACAATTGCTGCTTGGGATTACAACGGTGTTCAGTTAAATCTTTAGATGCATGATTAAAAAGACATATTAGTACTCAGCAATAAGGGCTTAAGAAACTCAGATACGAAGAAAAAGTGAAATGTGATAAGTAATTAATATATATATATATACCTATATATACGTAGGTTATTCGGAAAGTAAGTACCGTCTGCGCATATCTATCGCGCATCCTCGAGATTGTCGCTTTGCGCATGTGCAGTGACTTCCTCTATCAATTGAGAAGCCACAGGCGCCATTTCGTGAAATTCGCTTTATGTTTATGTTTGTTCCGGGTACGTTACACATGTTTAAGACAACTGAAGGGGCCACCGACTGTGAAATAGGTCTGTAATTCGTTTTTTGAACGCTAGGAATGTGCTACCAAGTGAGATTCATCACCAGATTTGTCAAGTGTATGGTGACAATGCGACGAGTGATGGCATGGTCAGGAAATGGGTTCGGATGTTCAATGAAGGACGAGAGAACGTGCACGATAAGGCGCGAAATGGGCGTCCATCTTTGGTGAATGATGGTGCGTAAGGTCAACGAAAGAGTGCGTGACGACAGACGTTTCACAATTTCTGATCTGTCTCTGCACTTTCCTCAGATTTCAAGGACTCTGCTCTATGACATTGTCCGTAGTGGCTAGCATCGCAAGCGGCCGCATTCTTTGAGGAGGGTATACAAAAACTTGTGCCCCACTATGATAAATGCCTCAATAATGTCGGCGAATATGTGGACAAATAGTTTGAAGAATGTAGAATCTGATAACAGTAAAATTTTATACGAAACCTTACTCGATTTTTTACAGCGAAACGGTACTTACTTTCTGAATAAGCATCGTATATATATATATATATATATATATATATATATATACACACGATACTTATTCAGAAAAAAATATATATATACATATATATGATGCTTATTCAGAAAGTAAGTACCGTTTCGCTGTAAAAAATCGAGTGTATATACATATAAACTTGGGCTCTCTGAAGGCAGAATGGGGCTCCCTGATGTTTGGGGTCTAGGAGTTACGGATTCTCCACGCCCCATTTAGCTCCACTGCTGTGGGTCAAAAACAAAAAATAAACCGACAAATGTAATGAAAGAAAAATAAAAACACTTGAAAAAGGAAAGAAAATAGACGAAAAATAAATGCAGAATTCGCCATATTGCTGCTGCGTGTATCAGTTCTCCCACCCCGCAGATGTGTGTCGACAAGCTGCACGTGGAATGTGGGTGGCTGCTGACACTTTATGACAACGCGTGAGATCCATTTGGCTACAAACTGAACTATACAGTCGTGGTGTGTCCGCTCGCAAGTTTCATCTCAACAGACTAAAAATCTGCGTGACGAAATAAGATATCTGAGGGGGGAGATCTATGCTGACAATTTTGTTGGTGTATCCCTCATATCGGTAGTGCACACGTAACCGTACATGGGGCTCAAAGACAACTGGCTGATTTTCTCAGAAACGGCTCGTCTTACAAAAAGTTGCTCCACATGTCAAACGCACTGCTTGTTACGGACTACAAGTTTTATGTGAAACACACTTCAGCACGGTTACTGATACAGGAAAATAAAACAATACGGTTTGGAGTAATGGCAGTAATCCCTTTCATGTCAAGAAGGAATACATGGGGGCGTAGAGAGGTAGCTCCACTCATTCTTAGCTCAGCACTAGATGGAGGTGAGTGGTGAAAGGAAGCATTCTTTACCTGCTTTTAGTATGTGGATCAAAATTGCCTCTACCCACCTGGGCGGGAAAGAACCGTCGATTCCAGTTCGGTTGCACATATTCAGAAGGTAAGAGAAGGTGCGAGGGGATTGGTGTCTTAGCATTCGGCTATGAATGGGGACGGTTCCGGTCCAGGGGCTGTAACGTGGGTGCGTTCAAAAGTTCGCCTACAGAAAAGGCATTATAAGGGTCTGCAACGCGGGTGGCGGCGAAGTGAAGGAACCGACGTTCTTCACAGGTTTTTCAAGTGGCAGAATATCTGGAACATAATTCGCAGAACTAGGGGCGGATTCAACAAAGAGCGAAAGTGTGTCGGTTATCGCGTCGTGAGACAACGCCGGGAAAATAGAGCCATCTTGAGACACAACGAAAATCGCATTCCCTTCTCATTCTTCATTTGTAACTCTGTCAATGTAGCAAAACGCAAGGCTATAAAATATTCCTTGTATATAATTTGCAAGATTTCTTGGTTGCAATACGTAATAAAAATTATATAAGACCGTATCTTTAAAATGTTATTTAAATATTGGCTGAGCAAATAACGTATTCCAAAACCATTTTCTTGTTAGATTTTTGGACCGTAAAATTCAGTGACTTAAAATGCTAAAATTGATCATTTTTAAACGATGAGTAAGTAAGAAAGTAAAACAACTAACAGAAAACCCCCTTTTTATGTTTTTGCACCGTGAATTGTAATATAATTACAGAACATAAACCACCTAGACTGCTTATACCGATACATGTAAAAGTACTATACCATAACTGTATACATAACCGTCTTCCTGAAGATGAACCCTAGGGTTGGAAACATGTAGAAGACATAAAAAAATATATATCAAACCAATAATTTTAGGAAATGTGCATTTCGTTGATTTATATTGTATAAGAAAACCCCTAGCTGTGATAACTTTACATTAAATCCAACGAATAAAATGTATACCTTTATAATTCTTAGAAAGTATACCGTTACTTCCGCCCCATCTTACATTTTGCTAATGGGAGCTTGACTGACTATCTAAATAACCCACAGATTAACAGCTATACATAACAGATACATACGTAGTACGTATATAGATACAAACAGTGGCGTACCGAGGGGGGAGGGGTTGGGGGGGGGTTCAAATCCCCCCGAAATTCCGAAGGCCCTCCAAAATCGTGCCAAACTCAACCCGATTGTGAAAACTGTTAAAAGTTGCTGAATTTAGGACGCCAACACCCCAAGATGTTCGGAAAAAAAGGCAGTAAAATTCTAAAACTACCGTCGGTTCGCAATTGTTTTTCATTAGCAATGACAAATAAATTGGTTGTCACCATAAATAGTTTTAAAGTACCAAAAATTAAGAAAATTTTACTATATAAAATGAAAGTTCTTGTACGAAATTACAGCTGCCTCCAGAAACCCTGATTAGGGGGCTACCGCCCGCAGATCCCCGTTCTGTCTGTCCTCTATACTCAACTGAATTTTTTGAACCCCCCCCCCCCCCCCCGGAAAAATTCCTGGTTACGCCACTGCATACAAAGCTGCAACATGGGAAGGAGTGTTATGGGCAATCAAGCCTCTGACACACAAAATGTTTTGTATATTCAGCAAGAATGTTTGCTGTCGTGTTTCAACAGGACAATAAAACTTTGCAAATATCAAATCGTGAGTGGGCCACATAAAGCTCTGTGAGCCGCCCGTTGACAGGACTGTTCTACACAGGCATTTGAAATGCCCTCTCTTTGCGCTTGTCATACCCACGTGACTGCATATTGGATTCCAGACCGCAGTTAAGTAGATTAGATAAGCCAGAGCTTTAGCAAGGAGTGGCCAAGACTTCCGCCGCGACCTTTACGAGAAGCTCCCAAAGGTCGCTCACAAGTCGTGTAATTCGCCGATTACTATGTGTATCAATGACCACTCTCCTCGCCTTGCACCCTCATCCACTGTCGTTAAGCCTATAGGAGGATGGGGATCAAACTCTGTCGCCCGCCTCATGGCCATTCACCGTACGAAATTCAATACCTATATGAGGACATGAAACATACAGACGAATAGAACAACAGCCCACAGCGTATCCTCCTATAGCTGACCTGACCCAAAGCGCTCATTGCACCATTCTTGTGCCAGCGTAGCTCAGCACAGTAGCCAGATTACAAGCAGGATGACCGGACAACAACTGTGGTTCATTTCCTGGCGGATACAGAAAAATATCTCCTCTGTACAACGTCCAAACTCGCCCTGGAGTTCACCTAACCTCCTACATTAGAGGAGAAAGGGAGTTTTGCAGGCGTAAAGCGATCGGTACTTGAAGACGACCGACCATTCACTACCACCCAGCGCCGACTCCCCAAACGACATCACGCCATTTACCTTTCACCATATACGCACCATGGGTAAGATTAAAACGAAGCACTTATTTAGAGATGTCCTATACTACGGGCGCACAGCACCGTGACGTACACGTAGCTGCAATTTACCACGTGGGCGAGACACGGTACTTCCCGCCCCTATCGCCGTGTGTGAACAAAAAATGCTTGTTTCCTGACGCTGCTACAACTGCGGAAGTTACAAGAGCGCGGAAGATAGGTAATCCTGAATTATGGGTACGTGGCGAGTGGACTGTACAGCTGCGTTGATTTTGACGGTACTAGGTTCAGTCTCAACCCGCAGATCAGCTATCGTGACTGCGAGTTGGTCCGTTCACCCCGAGAAATGTCTCAGTGCCTTAACTTAACACTTTGACGCCTAACGACGACTATAGTGGTCGTACCGCACCGCTAATCTCTAAACGTTGCATTTTATATATTTATTCAACAAATACAGGTACTGAATATTTTAAACATGGTAATACTCTCCGTTTTTTCCTCTTCAAAATGCAGTTTGTTTCATAAATCTAACGTATTTGCATCCTGTATTATTCACATTTTATATACAGGGTGTGCTAAAATTAAAAAAAAAATAATTCCGGCGCCAAAAGGTTAAGCAACGGCCGCTGCTCACATTCTTTATTCAATTTAATGTTTAGTCATCGTCCTATCATTGCACTTCCAAAAGCGTCGTGACATAAACCATAAATAAATAAATACTGATTAGGCAAAGGCAGTAATGGTAGTGAATATAGGGCCCGATATTCAAGCGGGGTACCTCGCAAAAAGTATAAAGTTACTGCCGAATAACGTGGCCCGGGTAGGCAGACTAGTGGTTGAAATGCGGTTTCTGGTTTATTATATGGTGCTGTCAGTAGCTGATGTATGACAAATTGGAAAGAATTTTGAAGGAAGTGACTGAGACCTCCAGGACGAACTACGCCGATATTTGCGGCAGCAACTGAGGGACATTATAAAATATTTGTAAAGTATAGCTGATGAATCGGCCAAAAATTCGTACCAGGCTTCGCCTGAACATAATTCGGAAGCGTTACTTAAATATGTACGGGAAACCAGTTCGTGGAGGATAAGATAAATGCATACAAAATATTGGTCTTAAAACCAGCAGTTCTTGACGTTTCGTGGATGAGAGCGAAACAACAACAAAAAAACAAAAAAAAAAAAAAGATTTGTAATGAACGCAAATTTTAGCCACCAAATTTAATGTAAATTTTGTAAAATATTGTATATTTTAATTGACATGGTATGGTATTTTAGCTATGAGGAAGACTAAAAGTTGCAAACGCTGCACCCGGAAGGCAGTTCAGTATGCTTGGACTTTGCCGAACGAGCAGTGACGTCGCCTCAGAGTTATTATACTGTAAAGAATGTCAGAGTTGCAGAGCTGAATTTATAAATTTCACAGTTTGAAGTAACTCACCCTCACTCACCTGTTTTCGGACGGACATATCGTTGCTTGTTGAATTATTGCGTACTACACGGTGTCTACAGATTGAAGATTTGCTATACGTGAACTTATACAAAAACTGATAGCGGTAAAGCTACTCAGATATGAAGTGCAACGGTTTGATTTTGATACAAGGTAAGTCTTGTTGACTGTATAGAAATTACAAATTTGAGTATATAACTCTTGATAGGGAGTGAAGCAATTTTGGCAACTTCATTTGTTGTGTGATTGATATTTAAAATTCGAAATTTGCGTAACTTAGACTGTGAAAAGTCAGAAAGAGGCGAAGCAACTATTTTAATTAACTTTGCTTAATTTGTGTATTAATTTAGGAACCAAATAAGTGTACAAAAGTGATATTATTAGTTAAAGTGATATATTTGAATACTGACAGTATTATTGGAACTTGAGTAACTGATTGAGGTTACGGTATGATATCCTAAATTCCTAACTTTGCATCCCCATTGCTTAACAGAAAGAATTTGACAATATCAGAGATTTGGTGTCGTCTGGTGGCAGCGTTTAGATCTACGTAGGATATTTTATACTGTAGGACGTTCGTGTCGTACTACCACGTAGTGCCACATCGAGGTAACAGTACTGGAGTACTATTACTAAAGTGGGGCACTACAGATTTAATACACGTGCAGTGACAGCCATGGCGACGCAGCGCACCGGTAACATAAATTTTGGCTTTTACCCTAATGAAAGCGCTACATATAGAACAAAGTAATAATCTGTCCAAATGATGCGACACTGGGAATCGTCCATATAAACTGTTTAAAGGTTGCCTTCGAGTAACGAATTCGTAATAAAATGAAAGCCTCCAAGAAATAGAGGCTGATGGTGAACTGCTGATGAAAGCCGCCGGAAAGACTGAGGGTGGGGTAGAGGTTATTGCTGGATCAGTAGCTCCAGACCTCGTCATGCCGGGGAGGTATTCGGATGGACCTCCAATACACATTTCTTTGAAAGGTTTACGAGATGCTTGAGCAAAAGTAATTTGTGTGTCTTTTCATTTTCGTGCTTTTCCGCTCGTCTGTCCCGGCCGTTTAACGTTCTTTATCCAGACGAGCTTCCACCACCGACAGGTCGGCCGTCTTGACTGACAAGCAGTGCTGAGTCAACGTCTAGTCTGGGAAGTATTCCCGATTTGTTGCGCATGTTGCAGACAAATCTGCGATAAAATATGAGAAGTGTTTACACTGTCGATAATGCTTAACGATTCGACGCACCTAAGGTGTTAGTAACGTCTAGAGATATCGGTCGGTATAACGCCAATACATGGCATCGAAATGTGCTGTGTTCGCAATACATCTGAGTAGGCCTACATGAATGTGCAAACATTGCGCATCAATTAAGCATTACAAACCTTCTGGATTCAACTTTAAGGATTTGGACTGTACCCGAACTTTGGATTGGGTTCGAATCCGAGACAGGCCACCCTTTAGTGTGTTAATAATAAACGTCCTGTAATTTATGTTTGACCATACTGGGGGCGCAGTTGTGTCTAACACCCCATCTGCAAAGAATCCTCCTACCTTCCCAAATTTCGCCTGTTTCTTTCCAGTCGCGAAGTTTACGGTACTCATTGCAAGAACCCAGACCTAGCCTAATTTCTGCTTACAGGATTCCAAATTTCGCGCTGACGATTCTGCGAATTGACCTTTAAACCGGAGCCATGTGTGAATTTTTTAAATTCACTTTGGGTGGGCATTTTGTTCCCACATAAAACTAATTTTAACCAACACGAATTACGTTATGTCCTCTAAGAAGGATTGGAAAGGCCAACGACAGAAGATGCTTCCGTTGCCCGACCAATCACAGATGTCGAAGTCCACGCTTGTCAGAAAGTCACCCTGGAACAGCAGATCGATTACGTGATAGTGGTCAGAATGTATTCAGAGAGCGTGGTCAAAGTGTCGACAGAGAGTGCTCAGTGGTCTACGGCAGGCAGACAAAAATGAGTTATCGCATAGCCAGAGTAGTCGCAAAGTAATCAAAGGACGGTATCCACCACGATCTGTATGTGTACATACTTCAAGCAACAAATTCATAATAGCTTTTCAGTTCTATTTAGTGCAATACCTTCGATCAGCAAAACCGAGGCGGTGCGCCTAAAAGTAGCCTCGTGTAACCATACCATCACAGCTAAAGCCGTGCACATGGACTTCTCACCTGTTTTTCCATTCTGATAAAATAGCACCCATTCTTGTGACAGGATCTGAAGGTGTGTACGGAGAGGTATTACAAGCCGTATCGGACGCAGTCAGCCCTCAAACGGACTCAACGCGGACGGCAACAGGACGAAGGTACATTTTAAAAATGAGCCTGATTCTTTTCAGACACTATCCATCGTCTACAAGGTTTCGCAGCCCGGAGCTGTCTCCGTCTTCACGGTAGGAGAAGGAGAAAATAATCTGATGGGCCTGTTAGAAACAGCTTGTCTCTATCAGTGGGTGCCCAGAACGTCAGTTTCCGCCTGAAGAAGGAGACATCTTGGCGTGACCGGTCCGAAGTTCGAAGCAGAGACCTTGGTCTGACGCATAAATTCAGCCTGGTAAAATTCGCTTGCTGACTATAACTGCTGGCCTGCATATACCACGAAATGTTTATTATTGCTTACCCTGCTTTGTTGTTATTATTATTATCATCATCGTCATCACCATCATCATCGTCACCATCACCACCAGTTATTATTTTATATTTAGTGTAATTCATAGTAAATGTCATCACTAAATATTTATTTTAGAAGATGGGTAATGTCCAAAATATGTGCCAAGTATTCTTCAACTCTCTGGATGGTTCGTATAGGATCTAAATAAGAAAAATGGCCAAATGCGAAAGACTGCTGACAATCTGGATTCCGAAGTATCGCAGGTAGTAAAAAACACACGGAAATTAATAATTCTGCATAGAAGGGGAAAAGTAAAACAACATCCTAATCGCGCTCTCGACAAATTGAAGATGAAGTTCACATATCTGCAAGCGACATGCACACCAGCATCGACACTTCTAACATTCTCATGACATCATTGGACCTTGTCTGCCTTATATTCGCATATCGTTCATTATGCACTGATAGACTACTCCGCTGCTTATACAAACCAGCTCTCACCCACTACTGTCTACATCCTGTTGAGCCTGCTGGACTGACAATGTTCCTATCGCATATATACTGAAGATGAGGATGATGATAATAAAAAGATAATAATAATAATAATATACTGCTTTACATCAACAGAGAATTACAACATAAACAGGGAAAAACATAAAGGCGCCTAGGGATTGAGAAAAGTGAACGTATTCACGTCAATAAATACCAGAAATATTGAAAAAGGAATACACCATGAGATTAATAATGATACTCAAATCCGAGCTGAATTCCAAGAACAAAATTACAGCAATTAGAGAATAAGCCGTCCGAGTATTAAGATGCTGTTTTGGTATAATTAATTGGAGATTAGAAGAAATAAAAATCGACCGGAAAACTAATAAGACAGGCAGTGTACAGTGTAAATTTAAAAAAAAAAAAAACATGCCACTAAGGCGCGTTCGTTCAGCCAAAAAAGCAATCAGTATTACATATTCTGAGCGTGTGTGTGTGTCTGTAGACTTAGTTATCAAGCATGGAAAGTATATGCGCCGTTTTATATTGCCAGTTGTGGCCTGTCCGGCTCTATAATACTTTTCCACATTATCCCATAAATGACACGATTAAAAAAAAAATGTGCTTTGATATCCTCTGTAACTTTTGTCTGGAACATTTGTCATTCTAAGCAGAAATGGGCGAGATAACAAAAATAAACATTGGCCTTCATGTTAAGTATCCGTTATTCTTGTCAGATTTCAATGAAATTTGGATTTGCTTAACAATTTCGAAAAATACTCATATATCAAATTTCACGGAAATATGTCCATTGGGAGCCGCGCTGTTCCATGCGAACGGACGGACGGGCAGACACAGACAGACATGAAAAAGGAAGTTTGCGAACTCGCCTAAAAAGTTACTAACAATGTACAAAATTCATCGCCAGAAAGCAGACAGAGACAGGCTATATGTAAAAACTACAGGTGGAAGATAGACTCGTTCCGATGCCGGTGGCCATGCGGTCTAAGGTCTGCGCCCGCTCGCTTGCTGGGGTTGCGGGTTCCAATCTCCTCGGGGGCATGGATATCTGTCTCTTCTGAGTGTTGCGTGTTGTCAGGTAGGGGTCTCTGTGACGGGCCGATCCCTCATCCAGAGCAGCCTTACCGAGCGTGTGTATATGTTATTGAGTGTGTGTTCAGGTGCAACAATAACCCTCTACCCATACAATGGGTAAGGAGAAGAGGTCAGAATAATCTATAGAGAAGGAAAGACGGAAGGAAGAAACAAAGAAAGAAAGAAAGAAAAGAAAGGAAGAAAGAACGAAAGAAAAGGCTTGTTATAAAGTGAAGCGACATAAATATAAATGTAAAGACATAACAGTGTCAACGCAAGTGTTTAGTCATGTTCTTTGTTAGTTTGTATTTGCCAGCTTGTTTTCATCAACCGTGGTCATCTCCAGGCCTTTAACCAAATTAAAAATTACAGATATACAGTTCTGTTAATCGCGTTACTAACTGAGACCTAATCTAGGACGTATGTTATCCCCGTTGTGTGTGTATGAGCTTAGGTTGGCTTGTAGTCGAACACAACTGTGTCAATATAGGTGTATTTATTGACTTTGTAGAACAACAACTACATGTTTCGGCCTTTATAGGCCATCGTC
>Ga0123355_10014951_pt1 | contig 12163 bp, 10 predicted proteins | sample TergutEmb28metaG_3_FD_89872 | JGI IMG/M metagenome (GOLD analysis project Ga0123355, IMG submission 89872) | Embiratermes neotenicus P1 segment gut microbial communities from Petit-Saut dam, French Guiana - Emb289 P1 | ecosystem: Host-associated > Arthropoda: Insects > Digestive system > Gut ...
ATATAAGTTTTAAACAAAAAAACCAGGCAAACCCCCCCCGCACCCCAAAAAAAAACCACAGATCCGCAAGTACAGTGAAACAGCAATCATATGCATGCAGAATTGCGTGACTGTACGAGTTAAGGCTGCGTAGAAATGTTGTGTAGATTTGATAAAATTGGCATTGGGAAGATATGACATACAACCTTCCCTTAAGGGAACGACATGCTTTAGGACTTGGTACAAGATTTCCGGAGAAGGGTTCTCGGAATCCCGCCGAATGCTGTTCAGTGCTGAAAGCAAAATGCGTGAATTTTGACGCTGGGGTTTGTTTGTGACGTCTCCGTTCCTAGTACTGTTATTTTGCACTTTTGCCATATACGCCTGAAGAATTCTAGAGGAAGGCTTAATTGTAAACGCACATGAATTAGAAGTGGGCATGGCTTCGTACACCGCCTGTGTTTATGAGCGGTAACAGGCAGTTGTATGACTGTTTTATGCACTTGGAAACAACTGTGGCTGCTGGACACTGTGTGATCCTGTTAGTGTCATCTTACATGTAAGGTTGACAGTGTCTAGATTGTACCCATTTTGGTACTTCTGAATGCCTGGAGCTCTACCTCCGTTTCGCCGAACGTGTCGATGCTGTCGTTTCTTCATATTTGGAAGATGCTGGGAGACCGGTTATCGTGATACAAGCTTTTCCGTTATTTTTCTCTTCTTTTCGTCTCAAATGGCGGTACAGTATCGTAAATTAGGCTTCCTTTCATATACTTTCTAATTACTTCAGTATGTTACTGAGCGAGTTACTATGATTATAATATAAAGCGTCTCTCTCTGTCTCACACACACACACAAGCACATAAAGTATGTGACTTGATGCCGTTGACGTCTGGGGCGGTGAACAATACTGTATTTGTGTAATCAGTTACGTTCTTAAGCAGAAATCGACTTGAAGCCTGCAGAGAGGATAGTGAAAAGTATGAGATTCCTTTCCAGCTGAAAGTTATTTCTGGCACGTTTCCCCGTGAACACAAATAGATTGCATGCAGGAGAGTCATATGATTTTACAGATAAACGCAAGCCAGTCTTTTTTCCTCACACAAGCTAAAGTGATGGGGGCTTATTACTTGGATGGAGCTTTTTCAGCTTTGTGTTGCTTATGTGCTACAGGTATGAACCTCCGTACCAATCTAACGTCTGCGTAGACATGATACCTAGCTCTGGACCGTGTCTGGTATTGAAATTTATCGTTTATTGTGGCGATGATGATGGTGATGATGGTGTAGCAAAAGCAGCAGCAGCAGCAGTAGTAGTAGTAACTACAACAGTGATAGTCGTCACCATTGTTATTCGTGTTGCACATGCCTATGCTTCGTCATGTCTGTCTGTCCTACCGGCCGCACGGAACGACTGGGCTCCCACTCGACGGCTTTTCATGAAATTTGATGTTTGAGTATATTTCGAAAATCTATCGAGAAAGTTCAGTTTTTATTAAAATCTGACAAGAATAACGGGTAGTTTACATAAAGACCAGTGTACATTTTTGATCATATCTCGCTCATTTCTTCTAGAATGAGAAATGTTCCGGACAAAAGTCGTAGAGTAAATCAAAACACACGTTTTGTGTTCAATACCTTTTTTCCCCCAAACAATCTTACCATGTGTAAGATACTGTGGAAAAATATTGTAGAGCGGGGCACGCCACAGATAACAATACGGCGCATGCGCGTTGCATGCTGGATATCTAAGTTTACGCGCTCGCACACACGCACACGCACACACACGCACTATATGCAGTACTTCTTTCTTTTCCACCGCAAGAATGGTTGCAAGAACGCGTGTCAGTGTTACGTTATACGTACATTGCATGTCTTGTTTAGAGTTAGTATGTCCTCCACCTCCACCAGGGAAAACAGAATTTTGCCATATTGTCACAGAAATGTTCGTAGAACACTTCTGTTTGAATGACTGCCTGCGTTATGTGGATCAGTTTAAGGATGCTGTTGTACATGAACTGGCGTCTGATTCAATTGCAGTGGTTACGGAGTTAGGTCTGTGGCTTACAGAAGCAATGGTGAGAGTATAACATTTTATGACATACCATCTTAACACTGGACAATGTAAAACTGTACGTTTTATTGTTATTATTATTATTATTATGTTAAAGTTGTTCTCGTCTGTTAGTTGTTAGGTGTCGGTCTTCTAGTAAGTCCAGATCTCAACAAGAAATCAAAGCGATTTACCCCATCACTTACCGAATGATGTGTGCGGTGCTCATTAGTGTGATCAGTCGTTCTGTGGCTGGCAGGTGACCTGGGAGCAACTGAAGGTTGTGGTCTAATCCCTTCTTAATTATTCCTAATACGCCAGTAATTACTGGCACAGTTTTTGTCCTCACTTTCCACATCATGCTGACCTTGATCTCCAGGTCTTTTTACTTGCTTGGTTTTTCCGGTTTCTTTTGTGTTAACTTTTGAGTCATCTGGTATGTCTATATCGATCAGTAGACAAGTCTTATTATTATTGTTATCATCTTTATGCATGGTTTTTACAGTTATATACTTGAAACGAACCATGTTTCTAGGGTATATAGTGTTACAGCTGTTCTGTATTTACATTTTGTGAATTTGACTTTCTGCGGACCGTGCATCTTGATATATTTGCGTAATTAGGACCAACAAGTTGCACTTTTTTCTCTTAATTTATATCAATAATCATTGTCTACATGTTTCGAATAGATTAAATATCCATCATCAGGAGGTAGTTTACTGTATATGCAGCCTACGGTATTTGTCATGCATCTACGTTTTCTAGCCGCTAGCACTATCTGAGATAAATACCGTATGCTGCATATAGAGTAAAATACCTCCTGATGATGAATACATTTAAGGAATGATTACTGAAATATATTAAGAGAAAGAAGTCCATCTTGTTGGTCCTTATTGCGCAATTACAATTTGTGCTACGTGTATTATTATTATTATTATTATGATTGGCGGCAGGGATAGCGCGATCGGTATAGCGACTCTCTGCGAGCTGGGCGGTACGGATTCGAACTCCGGTAGGGCCGAGGTCTTCCTTACCCGTCCGTACCGGCCCCGAGGCCAAACCAGCCTCCTGTATATTATGCCGGGTGTCCATCCGGGTGAAAGCGGCCGGAGCGCTATACCACTACTCCCCCTCTGGGCCTTCATGGCCTGTTACAGGGCGAACTTCCCGTTTGTATATTTATTATTATCATCATCATCATCATCATCATCATCACCACCACCATCGTCATCATGTTCCCCCATACGTTTGTGGGTTTTGAGAATATTGCATGCATTTCCTTCTGTACGACTACACTTGAAGTCACAATTTTCTTCATTCCCACTTTCCATGTAGCAGCTAAGTTGGTAAGTCGGTATACCGCAGTCTTATTGGCGTGATTGAACAGACAAATGCATTATCGAATTTTAGTGTGGCTTAGTAACGGAAGGGACTTGGTCCCTGAATGCGGGATTTGTGAATGACAGATTTTGTCCAGATATTTCCGTTTTCCTGCCAGATCTCACGACTCCAATATGCATATTTTAATGTCGACAGTATCATTCATGTTAAATGGTCCGTACAGTGAAGTATCAATACCCATCACACCAGTTTTACAATTGATTCTTTATTGATACAGCAGTGCTATTAATTTACTCCTATTGCTTGGTGTAAGTGATATTTGTCTGATGCGTCTTACGGAACGCTGTTTGATTTCCGTCACCTACTTGGCTGGATATGTTTCAGCGGAGGAGTAAGCCGTCACATGACCTATTGACGACTAACGCGAGCACTTTGCCAACTTCGTTGTGTGTCGGAAACGAAATGTGTGTTTTGTGTATATACTGAATGCAAGGCTGCACGTTGATGAAATGCTGACAGAACTGGGTCACATTTCTTTAAATACCTGTTTGTCCGTCTGTTGTATGGTCCGTTTAATTATTGAGGTCAATTACAGTTATAATCCCTGGCCTAGGAAATAAGTCCCTTAACGTTGGTTACATTCAGCTACCAAGAATATCTTCAAGGTACTGGCTGAAGTTCTAAGTCTGTCTCGCAGCACCAAACGAGTGTTGGGAACCGTGCGAGTAGGTTTAGGGGGCGAATTGCTTGTGTAAAGATATGAGAATTTTGACAAATTTTAACTTTATTCATACGTTGAATATTTGTAAGGGGTGCTGAAAGAGCATCATGGGGTTGTTGCTCTCTGTGCTTGTTGTGTGTGTTGGCGTGTTGGAAGTTCTAGCTTGTGTCCGACATTTCCAAGATGGCTACCTACCTTTATGGACTCCACATTGTGCTGTAACTTCCGGTTATACGGCTTCCTACGAGCTTTGGCGGAAAAGGCCGAGTGATAGTTGTGAATTTAGGTCATTTGACGATGTTAATGGAGCACTGTATCCTACAGAAAAGGTGTTACAGGAGAATTGTTTGACAGGCTCTTCGAACATTCAAAATGGTTTTAGTGGGAAACAAGCAGACAAGGCTGGAGAGAACGTGTGTCCTTCTACCGATTTATATTGTCAGCAGTCGAAAACTTGTAGCGAAGATGGTTTGTCGCCTTCCATTGACGGCCGTAGAAAGGATGTCATCAACTGTCACAACATAGCCGACAATTTGGCATCTACATTGGAGCCCAGTGAGGTTGAGCTAAAATTAATTAACAAAAATTTTGCAAATGCGACACCTTCCTACTCCGTACCAGATATCCCGGAGCACAGCGTAAAAACCAAGGAGGTTCTTGCTGCTGAAATTTCTTCCGATTTACCAAATGAGAAAAATCCAGTGAATGTAAGTACTCAGTATGGAGTTATGATTTCACACAGCCAAGTTGAAAGTGCGGTTCCACTAGGTGACCCCGAACTTGAAAGAACATTTTCTCGTGATGAAGGAATTGAGAAGTATTCTATCAGTGACAAAGAAATAGATATCGAACATGACCTTCCTGTTTTAAATGCTTGTGATGAATCATGCGCCTCGACGTTTGGTGTAATTAATGAAGGAATCTGTGAAGGGGATTCTTCCGACGGTTGTCTGGGTGAGGAAACCACAACACAAAATGATAATGCTGTCAGACTGGAAGAGAATCTCGAAATTTTGTCATCAAATTTGTGTGGTGAAAATATACTTGATACTGCCTTGCGAGATACGTTATTGAGCGCCGTTGAAACAGAGGACAGACATGTTCCCGTTACTGAAACTGAACGAAACATTTCAATGTCAGATTCCATGGCAGAAAGGAATTCAGTTGTGGTTCCGGGGCCTGATCAGGTGCCGAGCACACAAACTGAAGTACAGGTTCCATCACCAGATTCAGTAGTAGACAGATTCACCAGCAGTGTTATGAAACTCGAAGAACAGATTCAACCCACAAGTCCAGAAGTCAGTATTCCATCATGTTTGCAATCTCAAGAGGACAAGTCCGTCATTGGCCTTGTAGAACGGGACCAGTCCAGTACAGGTGGTGAAATATTTGGTGAACCGGACAGTTCATATTCAAGTAGCCGAAACGAATCTGTGAATGCAACGTGTTTGAACAATGCAGACAGTTTTCAGAATTCACTTGATCCCCATTTTTTAAGTGAAGAAGCTTCCATCACACCCATGAATGTTAGTTCTGAGTACAACGTTCGAGTGTCAGTTGGTGAATTTGAATCTCGCCATACAGATGTTAGTGAACAACCGGATAATACACCTGAATCTTTTGGTGTCAGAAAGGAACTTTCTGATTTGAACATTCAAACTGAATCTGAAGGGTGTTTATCTACAGAATGTGCTGAACAGTGCCTGGGGACAGACGTTCGCAGAGGAAAAGAAGCCTTTAATAGTAATTTTGATAATTCCTGTTCTGGCTATGACACAGAGAGCGGCACCGACATTCAACAGTGTCCGGTAGTTTCACAAGACGCAAACATGAGAAATATCACATTTGAAGAAATCCCCAATAATGAAAGAAGTTTGAGTCCAGAAGAAACTGGAGCCGGAACCAAACACGCCTTTGTAGACCCTAGCATCGCACGTGATCCTTGTTCACCTGATGTCCAAAATGAGACAGAAACTGGCGTGACCAATGAAGACGCAGAAAAACACGTTTCAGAAGGTTGTTTGGATTCGCAAACTATCTTAACTGATTCTGTTATATCTCGCGATGAAGGTACTCTACATGACATTGATCTTCCTGCCTGTGACGATCTTACTAAAGACAGTGTTAATGTCGAGTCCTCCAATCTTCAGGCGTCTTCAGACATTTCAGTCACTCCCTTCGCTGTCAACCCTGCCGTTCAGTTATCTGCGTCTGTACCTCCCTTAGCCATCAATACCGCACTTGAAACACCTGTTTCCACTACTCCTTTACCTACTGATCGTCAGCCATCTGTATCCCCCCCAAAAGTTCCATCTACTCCAAAAAGGTCCAAAGCTGATATAAGTTGGCCAACATTTTTTCCTGGTACTCCCGTTATTAAGAGACCGTCAGTGTCCTTTGCTACACCAGAATCAGTATCTGCAAATTATGATGACGAATTTTTAAGCCAGTATTTAGAAGAGTCTAGTGATCTTTCAAACCTTGTTGTGTCGGATGACAGCAGCACTGCGACAGAGTCCGATTCAACTGCAAGTACAAGTGAGGGAAGACTCTTGGAATTGGTTGGGATATCAGAGAGAAGCGACTTACTTGAAGAACCCGATCCGATTATCTACAGAGAGAAGTCACCACCGATCATCGTTGCTGGGAATGACTTTTCAAGAAAAGAACTGAAACTCCAGAGACGGAGGAGTTACAAACAAAAGAGGTACAATTCTGCCGTAGAAATAAGGACACGTGACGAAGAAGCTGAAGACAGGTCATTCAGTGAAAATAATCCTGTACTTGGCCGTGCGTCAAGTGTAAAGGAGCCGAAGAAACGCTACAGGCAACCTGCCAAATCATCATCATTTGAAGATGCTTTACTGAATGACATTAAAACAGAAGGGGCAGGAGAAGAATCTGTGACGAATACGACAGAAGAAATATCTGATGTTTCATTTCCGGAGGGCAGGGAGACTGAACGTGAAGAAACGAAACATAAACAAGAAAACTTTGAAGAAACGAAGGAAACGAACGATATCACGGGCTGTCCTACAGTGTCCACAGAACGAAATGAATCGAAATTTGACGAGTCGAAGCCGGAAGAGGAGGAGAAATGGATTGAAGGAAATGGCACCGGACAGACAGAAGACAACAAAGGAGGTGATGACGAAGAGTACAGCTTGAGTGAAGAGCAAAGCTCATCACAGCAAATATCTCCTCCTAAAGAAGCCTTTTGGGTAAGCAGAGAAGACGGAACCCATTAGGTAGTCATACATGACGCTGTAATAGAATGCTGCCAGAAGTCCATGTACTGCTCGTGTGCCCAGAGCAGCGGGAAGCTGTTGGGTAGAGTCATGAGTTTTGATGTGTTGCTGACCGTGCATCTCATTATAATCTAAGCAATTGACCAACTTAAAGCACGATACCAGATGTCGTATAATACAATTTGACCTACTGATGATGAGCACAGCAGTGCTCGAAACATGTAGAGGAATATAATAGACTTATTATAAAACAAGAATTTGTGCATTAAGTTGGTCAGTTGCTAAGATTAGAGTCATGAGGTTCAAATACATGGCATCACACCGAATGTAAACTGTGTATTCGAATCGCACACGTGGTGTATGCCCTTCTGTATTGTTCTAGGTGCCGCTATTACGATGAGGTGGTAATATTTTGTGCCAAGGTGGCATTCAATTGGCGCCAAAATCAGATAACGTTTCACAATTTTTGCAGTCACGTTCATGCATTTTGTTGCATATTACCGGCCTAATTTGATGACATCCCTGATCTCATGAATGATATGTATTGATTCTGATAAGTTAAAATCAAGACCTCATTCGTAGTAGTACTGCCTTCTTTTATACACCATAAACTGCACGATTGTTTTCTTTAGTTTGGATTCATTATCAAAGTAGTTGATATGTTGTTGTGGATGGGATTGTGTGTGCAGGATCTTGATCCTAGCATGCCTATTTTTCCCTTGTAGGTGTATGTGTCGGTCTAAATCGTAATGTAAAATCAATCTTTTACTCTTCAATATCCCGACTGGATACTGGAAGGAAAACCGTTTGTAACGATATGGAAATCGACTGGCATATTTGTAAATAATTCTTGAGTGTATTAATGTTATGTGCACCTGTTGTAACCAGACACATTGGCATTTGTTCTGGCAGTAGTGATGTTCTCCTACTGAGATTTGTGACAGCAGAATGCAGACGTTTGTGTCATTCCAAAGTGTGAATAGTAACTCACTGGGATTTCGTAACTAATAATATCAGCCCCATGGACCATAGTGCATGTCTGTAGCGAGTGAAGACTTAACCTGTATGGCATTCACAGTGTACACAGCTGTTGATTTTCTCGGTTCTGGAAAGTTCTGTATTAAAATTCGGAATAGCATTTTATTCGAAGGAAACTTGTATTGCTTTTTGTGTAGGGTTGTAAATGTGTGTATGTATTTTACACAAAGTAATTAACCATAGATGCCGGTGAGCCTGGATACCCACATTCGCGAGCAGGCACGCGTGCGCGCGCACATACGCACATCGCGTTATCCGAGACACTGCTTGGTGCCAGTTACTTTGTTCAGATTCCCATTCTAAAATGTTCTTGCCGTTCATTGGCATTATTATATGAGTTTTGACAGCTTACGTCATTCAGTTGTCATGTCGTTCGGATCGACTTTCAAGGATTGCTCTTCTCTATCCTATCTTTTGCACCGAGGCAATGGAACTACTCCAGCGCCTCGTCATTGCCGTGTATTGTGTTTTGGTGTTTTGCAGTGTTACCAGGACCTTCATCAGAGGACACTTTTTGTCCTCTTTGTCTCGTACGTAGAACGCTTCATTAAAAGCTTTTGTAAATTTGCTAAGTGTGAACTGTATTGAAATTAGCGCTTTTGGATCTTCAATTTAACTGCTTTTGCTCGTAGGTCTAGTCACTAGTTGATGGTGTATACAAATATATGTCCAAGAAATTATGAGAGTTGCTTTCATAATGTGCGTATTGTTACGTTATACAAGGACATAACAGCTTGCTAATACAGTCAATGGACAGACATGAATATACGATGCGCTGAGATTATGCTGACGGCATGACTCTTGTTTGAAAGGTGACTGCGAACAATACGTCAGACAGTATTTGACTCTTGCTTGTTTTTCCATGCACATAGACATATATATATATATATGCGTTATTCCGTGTAGACGCGACTAGCGTTCTCCCTGAAACTGAGTGAAATCCGGGAACATACCGCAAAATATTTTGCACAAAAATTCATCTTGAATATCTTAGGACAGTGTGTACTTGGAACAGTACCAATAACACAGACCGTTTCGAAAGATAAATTGGGCGCCAACCGTTTGTTTTTGCCAGCTCAGAGTTTCCCGTCTTTAGCTGGGACAGCGAAGCCGATATAGTTGACTGCAGGCTGGGTAGCCGTGGTACCGCGACTCGATTACTGGCAGCGGAAAAAGATTTTGTCTACTCCACAACCTCTAGACCGGCTGTGGGACCATTTAGCCTCCCATTTAGTGAGCGCCGGGGGCTCTTACCCCGTGGGTAAAGCGTCTGGGGCGTCAAACTGACCCCCTCGATCTAATGCTGAGGTTAAGAGTGAGTGGAGCTATCCACCAACCCCATTTGCCTTCAGGGTATGTACGGCGAAAACCCTACCTTAGGGTTCCTTCACTGCTTTGTAGTCCTGTCCATTTTACAGAGAGTCGGAATGATTTATTTATCGATCGTTGAATGAAACTCTTACATGTGCCTAACCTACGTTATACAGAGTGACACAAAAAATGGGAACTTTTGAAATGCGTAGTGGCAGCCATGTACAGTTGGCAGCACTGCGGAACAGGGACCTTGAGCTACGTAATTTTCAGACATTGATAATTTGGTTTACTGTCTCTTAAAAGGCAAGTAATAATGGTAATAAATTGTTCAATTTCTGTCATTAAATTCTTCAATTTTTGTTGGGTTTTTCAAAAGTTCCCGTTTTTTTTGTGTCGCCCTGTATATCATCGACGTTTCGCAGTTTTCATCGTGGCTGATCTGTCGTCACGTCATGCAATCGGAAGACGGTTTTAGTGGAAACAGGACATGCATCAGCCAATGCAGTGTTGACGTTTAAGCAGCATTTTTTATGTTTTGCTGGCCGTTTATCTCAATATATTCTTAGCAATTGACCAACTTGATGCACAAATTCTTGTTTTATAATAAGTTTATTATATTCCTCTACATGTTTCGAGCACTATGTGCTCATCATCAGGAGGTCAAAATTGTATTATACAGCATCTAGTATCATCACACTCTGTAGGTGACCGTCCGGTGTAGAGTGTGATGATACCAGATGCTGTATAATACAATTTTGACCTCCTGATGATGAGCACACAGTGCTCAAAACATGTAGAGGAATATAATAAACTTATTATAAAACAAGAATTTGTGCATTAAGTTGGTCAATTACTAAGACTTTAAGCGGCATGTTGGCTGTATATTTTTTGAGTACGTGATGTTCCTTCTTCACATCATAAAAAACATTTGCCCATTATTAAATCGCATTGTTATTAGTGTGGGTTCGTTGTATCTGTATTTGCAATTTGGTTTCGTATGAGGACAGTTGAAATTTATCACTATCGTCGTCAACAATTTGTTGTCACGGGCACGTACTGAAGTCTTGTTTATTTCTGCATTCAAGATTTAAAAATGTTTCATTTTATGCAGGCCACGCCTGGAATACGCTATATTTCGGTGTCTGTTGATGAATCATGTTCGGCATTAGTTTTCCATTCAGTGTTTATCAATTCTGAACATTATTTTGCTTGATTTGTTAGGGTAATTGCATTTAAATTTGCTGCGCCCACTTCCCTTCGTTATGTATTTGATCTGCCATTTAGTATCCTGTGGTCATTCTGCTGTTTTTATTATTCCCATCTGATAATTCGTTAACATCAGATTTCTGATCCATGTGCAAGATTAAGTATGGCTGTTTTTCTGTAGGTTTCTGTAACATTTCATTTTACCATTTCCATAATAATGTCCGTTTTATGGTTCCTCAGGACTTAACCTTTCGACACCTAACGGCACCTATAGTGGTCGTACCGCACCGCTAACCTCTAAACGTTGCATTTTGTATATTTATTCAACAAATACAGGTAATGAATATTTTAAATACGGTATATACTCTCCGTTTTTTTTTCTCTTCAAAATGCAATTTGTTTCATAATTCTATCGTATTTGGTTCCTGTTTTATTCACATTTTATACACAGAGTGTACTAAAATTTAAAAAATAATTCCGGCGCCAAAAGGTTAAACATAACGAACACTGCTGTTTTGACGTCACACGTAATGTAGTCACTGTGCTTATTATAACTCCAAGATCGGACTGCATGTGTATCCGCGTCATCAAGTTGCGGTCCGTTTTGCATAATGTTGTTGAGTAAGCAATATTATTGATGTCCGGGTTGCCTGAAAGTCAGCTTTGTAGTGACTTCGGGTTTGGGTATTAGGTTCCTTATCTTGTGAATGTACAGTATTGGGACATTTTGAGTTACCTGCAAGTGGAAGACAATGAGATTTTTTGCTGTATGTTTTTAATTTTGACTAATTTAGTTGCTATTTAAGAAAATCCTAAAAAAAATAAGTCATTAGTTGGACCTCAGACTACATCAACTTGTAGCACTCCTGCATTGTATTTGTATAGTACCGGCTTCAAATCTCGTCCGCAACACAGGCTGTCGTGACAAGCGTTTAGTTGCTTTTCTCAGTTTCTTACAAACTGCGCAGTGACTGTCACTTAACCACAGTGCTGTCATTAGACGCTTTATATACTGAGCTACTGGAACGCCACAAGGAAATAAAAAAAGAACCAAAACTCGGATTAATTTCAGAGCTTAAGGTGGCGAGAAAGGTCTTCGTACCCCTATGGACGGTCGTATCTGAAGACGTAGTATTGTTTTATGTTAATAAAAATCCAACTATATGCAACAGTATGCAAATATTTATTTACTGCAAAGTCACTCTATATGATTCGGGTGTCATAGCACCCATCATCAGGAGTACTAAAAACTGTAACCGCAGCC
>Ga0123355_10014953_pt1 | contig 12163 bp, 8 predicted proteins | sample TergutEmb28metaG_3_FD_89872 | JGI IMG/M metagenome (GOLD analysis project Ga0123355, IMG submission 89872) | Embiratermes neotenicus P1 segment gut microbial communities from Petit-Saut dam, French Guiana - Emb289 P1 | ecosystem: Host-associated > Arthropoda: Insects > Digestive system > Gut ...
ACTTAATCCGGCAAGCATTGTTGCACGAGATGCACACGGTCGAGTAGTTGATCATGTCTTGTTAACCAGTGAGAACTGGCAAGGAAGCGGTAGGACACTTGTAAGTATCTATGTAAGTGCTACGGCGGGATTGAATACAAGAAATGTATCAGGCTTGGGCTTTAGTAATAGTGTTGTAACTCCTCTTGTGGGAGGCACCGGCTTTACCGTAGACTTTGATGTCTTCTATCCTTGGGCTAACATAAACCTCTTTGGAGGAACGGACATACGTAATTTAATGTCATATCAATCAAGAAGTGGGGCATTCCTCTCTGCATTAAGTGGCGGTAATCCACATACGAATGTCAATAACACGGCAGCGACACTTACAGTGCAAGAACGTACGTGGATGTCTAACTTCCCGCGCACAGAAACAGTATCGCCAACAGAGTCAAACACGATATCTCGCATGCTTAGCTCTAACATATCTCCTGTAGTATCAGACCAAATTGGCTTTAGAAAACAAGTGCGAGCTGCCAGTGACCTTGACTACAGCTTGCATACAAGCCTCAGACCTGGAGATAGCTACATGTATCGCCTGCAATACTCAACAGGGGACATGCAGGCATCGAATCTTGTTATCTTTGATGTGCTTGAGGCGGCAGACGCTTCGAGACCTTACTGGAGAGGAAATCTGACAAGTGTAGATGTAACACAGCCGATATCACTTGGCATTGCACCGATTGTGTATTACTCAACACAGTCGGGTCTAAATCCAATAGGAAATGCAGCACATGCAAACCTTAGCAATGCTGCCATTTGGTCCACTACTCCTCCAGCTAACCTAAATACCGTTACTGCTGTAGCGGTAGATCTCTCCACGGGAAGCAATGGTCAACCTTTTGTCTTTGCTGCAGGATCAGGCATTGTTGTCAATCTGCATATGAATTCTCCGCATGGGCAAGTGCCAGGGACTCATGCCTTTAATCGTGCAATCTATCGCGTAACCACTATTCCTGCTGCTGGACCTCCTGTTAACTGGCCACTTGCAGAGACTCCTTATACGCAAGTAGAGATACTTGATCGTGAACTCACACTTACTAAAACATCTAATCCAGCATCAGGCACTCAGCAAAGTCCCGTTACTGTAGAGAGAGGATCTGCGGTTACGTACACCATTACCGTGCAAAACGATGAGGAAACAACACTACAAAACATTACTCTGCAGGACATAATTCCTACGCATATGTCATTTACTGCTGCAAGTCTCACAGGTCACTTTGGTGCTGCGAGTCCGCAACCTCTTTCTGAGATAGGACGTATTACTTCTTCAGTGTCTGGAAACACCATTAACTGGACACTTTCTACCCTAGCTGCAGGAGAGTCTTTTACCATCATTGTTCCTGTAACTGTTGCACAGCAGTTAAGCACAGAGACTATCTTTGCAAACACAGCACGTGTTACCCAAGTAGGAACTGTTCCTTATGATATTGCGTCTAATGCAACCTTCCATAGAGCCGTTCCTTTCGTTATACCTACGGGACTTAATGTAGGGAATGTGTCGATTCCTTTAGCTGCAATAGCTATCCCTCTTGCAGTACTGCTGACACTGCATCTTGTGTCCAAGGCAAGAAGAGCGAAAGGCATCTCTGATGTTGTGTAGCAGATAGACTTGCTTAGATGTGAACAAAGAGGATGTGCCTTGCTGGGTACATCCTCTTTTACTTGTGCTTACAAGTACATCCCAGAATTCTTATTTGACGACTACTTATGCGCAGTGCTACTATGTATGGGCTTGAAGTGAGGGTCGTCCGTTGATGGACGTGACCTTCCACCTTCCGGTCTGTGGTCAATGCTGCAGTACTTGTGGGTTCGACTAATGAGATTTGTACTGTTTGTGGCGGCGTATGATAAGGCATAGCCAGTCCAGGCAGGATACCTGTTTCCCGTCGGATCTGCTCCGGCGGGTTTTTTAGTGCCGATTTTAGAGAGGTGACCAAAGATAAGCAGCGAATATCGAGTAAATGAAGAGATTTCTGCTGGGCGTTGTCGCCTGATTGCCGCAGATGGTGAGCAATTGGGCATTTTTGATGTACGCGACGCTATGAGGAAAGCTGATGACCAAGGCTATGACCTTGTCGAGATTGCTCCACAGGCTGATCCGCCTGTGTGTAAAATCATGGACTTTGGCAAGTTTCGCTATGAGCAGTCCATGAAGGCAAAAGCTGCCCGCAAGCATCAGCAAAAAATTGAAGTCAAAGAGATGAAGTTTCGCCCAAAGGTGGACACGCATGACTACAATACAAAGAAGCGTCATATTCTGCGCTTTCTTGACAGTGGTGCAAAGGTAAAAGTCACCATTATGTTTCGTGGTCGCGAGATGGCTCATCCTGAACTAGGATTAAACATTTTGGTGCGCCTTGCTGAAGAACTTGAAGATTTGGCAGTTATTGAAAACCAGCCAAAACTTGAGGGACGCAATATGCACATGCTGATATCTCCATTGAGGAAAAAGCCAGAGAAATCTGCTGACACTACAGTAGAAAACTAACAGAAACTGACAACTGATAGATTGTAAGAGAGGACGTTTAATCATGCCTAAAATGAAAACACATAAAGGCACCGCCAAACGCGTTCGCGTAACGTCAACAGGAAAGTTGATGCGCGGCAAGGCCTTTTCAAGCCATATCCTGACGAAGAAAAGCCCAAAGCGCAAGCGCAACTTTCGCAAGGATGGACCTGTGTCTACAGCTGACACCAGAATGATTAACAAAAAACTGGGTCGCGGATAGATTTAACTTGTGGTCAGCGACATAGCTGACAATGTGATTGGCACTACTGTGTCGACTCACACAATTGGCACAATCTATATTATGGAACGCAAGATACAATTTTAGGAGAGTGAAACTATGCCACGCGTAAAAAGGGCAGTTCATGCCCAGAAGAAACGTCGCGCTATCTTAAAGCAGGCAAAGGGATACTATGGCGCAAAAAGTCGTACATATAAAGCAGCAAAAGAGCAAGTCCAGCACTCATTGCAGTATCAGTATCGTGATCGTCGCAATAAGAAGCGTGATATTCGTCGCCTGTGGATTACCCGCATTAATGCTGCTGCAAGACAAAATGGCATGTCCTATTCTCGCTTTATGAATGGATTAAAGATTGCTGGTATTGATCTGGATCGTAAAGTGCTTGCTGACATGGCAGTAAACGATGGCGCAGCATTTGGACGCTTGGTTGATGTTGCAAAGGATGCGCTAAAAGCTGCATAAGCAACCTAAGGGGAATCATATGTCTGCAATAGATGACATAGAACAGTTAAAAACGCAGATTCGTGAAAAAATTGGTCATGCACCTACTCTGGAAATACTTGACCAAGAACGCGTTGAATTATTGGGTCGCAAAGGTGCGCTTACTGCACTGCTCCGTGGTTTAGGTGAACTTGCCCCTGAGGAACGTGCTATTGTTGGCAAGCTTGCAAATGAAGCGCGCGCTGCGGCAGAAACTCTGCTTGAAGAGCGCAAATCCGAACTGACTGCACGTGCACTTGATGACCAGCTAGCTGCAGGCAGGCTTGATGTAAGTTTGCCAGGGCGCATGATGCCTCTGGGTGCGCAGCATCTAATCAGTCGCATTCGTGATGAGATTATTGATGTCTTTATGGGCATTGGCTATACGGTAGCAGAAGGCCCTGAAGCAGAACTAGATTTCTATAACTTTACCGCGCTTAATCACAGTATGCAGCATCCTGCGCGCAGTGCAAGCGACACCTTTTATCTAATTGACCAAAGCGGTGACGAACATGCAGGACCTGAACCAAGCGAAGTATTGTTGCGAACGCATACGAGTCCTGTACAGGTACGTACTATGCAACGCGAGAAACCGCCTATCTATGTGCTGGCGCCAGGAAAAGTCTATCGTCGCGATACAGCAGATCCTACCCATTTACCACAGTTTACTCAGATGGAAGGCTTAGTCGTCGATCGTGATATTACCTTTGCTGATTTGCGTGGGACATTGGACTACTTTGTCAAGGAGATGTTTGGCAAGGATCGCAAGACTCGTTTTCGTCCACACTTTTTTCCCTTCACTGAGCCTAGTGCAGAAGTAGATGTAAGTTGCGGAATATGTGATGGCAGCGGTTGTCGCTTCTGTGGAAATACGGGATGGATAGAAATACTGGGGTGTGGCATGGTCGACCCAGAAGTGTTCATGCACTCAGGAGTGGACACTGAAACCTATACGGGTTTTGCCTTTGGCATGGGAGTAGACCGCATTGCCGCACTGAGATATGACATTCCAGACATCCGCATCTTGGTTGACGGCGACATGCGCTTTCTGCGCCAGTTTTAATTTGCAAATATAAGGAGCAGCATACTATGCGCGTATCCCTCAAATGGCTCAAAGAAATACTGCCAGGCATTGAACAACACTACAGTGACCTCGGCGAATTTACCTATACTCTTGACATGACAGGAACAGCAGTCGAGAGCATTCAGATTACTGGTGATGGTCTGGATGGTGTCGTTGTAGGTCAAATCGTTGAAAAGACAAAACATAGTGGTGCTGATACCCTTTGGGTAACACAGGTTGATGTTGGCACAGATGAACCACTGCAAATAGTTTGTGGTGCTGACAACTTTGAAGCAGGTGACAAAGTTCCTGTAGCCACAGTAGGAAGCGTGCTTCCTGGCGACTTTAAGATTAAGAAATCGAAGTTACGTGGCGAGGTCAGTTACGGCATGAATTGCTCTGCGCGCGAATTACAGGTGGGCGGCGATGCAGATGGACTGCTTATCCTGCCTGTTGACGCGCCTGTGGGCATGCCTTTTGCCAGTTACTATGACATGTCAGACACAATTCTTGACCTTGAAATTACGCCAAATCGCCCCGATTGTCTGTCGATGCAGGGCATTGCACGTGAGATGGCAGCAGTGTTTGGCTTGCCGACTCCCAACCTTGACTATGTTGCTACTGATACCACAAAAGCAGAGACGGGAGAGGACGTCCATACCTATGCGACCGTCACTGTCGAAGATGCCGATGCCTGTCCACGCTATGCTGCTCGAGTGATTCGCGGTGTTAAAGTTGGGCCATCACCCGATTGGCTGGTCGAGCGTGTCGAAGCTGCTGGTGCAAGATCAATCAATAACATTGTTGACATTACAAATATGGTCATGTTTGAGACGGGTCAGCCTTTTCATGCTTTTGATCTTGACGCAATTGCAAAAGATGAGCAGGGACGTGCAGCTGTCATAGTGCGAATGGCAGACGCTGGCGAAACCATTACAACGCTTGACGACGTTGAGCGTACACTAACATCTGACAATCTGCTGATTGCAGATCCAGATGGACCCATTACGCTTGCGGGTGTCATGGGCGCAGAAAACACTGAGGTTGCAGATGCTACGACAAGCATCTTGCTAGAAGCTGCTGTTTTTGACCAGGCGATTACCAGTCGTACCAGCCGTGGCTTTTCACTTATTTCTGAATCATCGTTGCGATTCGAACGTGGGGTAGATCCTGAAAGCACTCTTGCTGCAATGGATCGCTGTGCACAACTTATTGCAGAATTGGGACAGGGAAGTCTTGCTCCAGGCACTATCGACAATTATCCTGTTCCGTATCAGCGACACAGCATAGATCTGCCTATTGCCCGCGTAAATGCATTGCTTGGCACAGATCTTGACATTGGGACCTGTGCAGACATTTTACGTCGTCTGCAATTTGAGATTGCTACAGACGTGGATGCAGCCATGCTACGCGTGAGTGTTCCAGGCTTCAGAGACGAAGTGCGTCGTGATGTCGACCTCATAGAAGAAATTCTGCGCCTGTATGGCATGGAGAATACTCCTGCAACTCTTCCTGGTGGGCGTGAGCGCATTGGTGGACTGACTTCCACTCAGAAGCTCCGTCGAAAACTCGAATCTACTTTGCATGCTACGGGTCTTTATGAAACAATTACGCTGCCCTTTGCAAGTCCAAAAGACTATCAGGCACTTGGTATTGCCGTTGATTTCGCAGATCTTCACAATCCGCTGACGCACGACCAGTCTGCCCTGCGTGCACAATTGCTGCCCAATTTACTGCATTCAGTGGCGTTGAACATCAAGCGCGGCACACGCAATGTACAGCTCTATGAAATTGGCACCGTATTTACGGCAGTTGATGGGCGTAAGCAGCCAAAGGAGGCAGAACATGTCTGTGCTGTGCTAAGTGGCTCATGGAACAAGCTTAGCTGGAATAAGCCTGCACGCGAACTCGATTTTTTTGATGCAAAGGGAATCATCGAAACTTTGCTGCGTGAACTTGGCATTGATCGTGCGCACTTTGTTGCACCTGATGATGCTGACTATTCTCACTTGCAACCAGGACGTATTGCCGAGATGCACATAGGTGGGCACTGCAGGGGAGTAGTCGGACAGTTGCATCCCAGCAAAGCACAAGCCTTTGACATTGACCAGCCAGTTATATGTTTTGAGCTGCAGTGCAAGGCTCTGTATAAAGCTGCGAAAGACTTAAGCGAAGTGCAGATGCCATCTAAATATCCTGGCATTGATTTTGACATTGCACTGCTTGTGGATGCAAGCACTTCGGCTGAAAGCATTGCGCAACGCATTGAGAGTCTGGGCAAAAAGACACCGCTGCAAAGTGTGCGTCTTTTCGATGTATATCAAGGCAAAAACCTGCCAGATGGCAAGAAATCACTTGCTTTTGCACTGAACTATAGAGCAGACGACAGAACGCTTACACATGCAGAAGTCGAGCCAGCACACCTGCGCTTGCTGCAGGGATTGGAAAAGGCGACAGGTGCTATATTGCGCGACTGACCAGAGCACCCGCCTACACAGAACAGGGGAGAAGACCATGAAGCGTCCCATTCATGTATATTCAGAAATCGGACAACTCGAACAGGTACTGCTAAAGCGTCCAGGAAAAGAAGTCGAGAACCTCGTTCCTGATCATATGGAGCGTCTGCTTTTCGATGATATTCCAGCACTTCCCATTGCGCAAAAAGAACATGACGCCTTTGCACAAGTGCTGCGCGACCATGGTACGCAGGTACTGTATCTAGAGCAACTTAGTGCGCAGGCTCTCGACACTGATTCGCAGGTACGCGAACTATTCGTCGATGACTTACTGGAAGAATCTGGCTATACCGTTGGTGGCTATGAGGATTTCATTCGTGAGTATTTGCTGTCGCTATCCTCGGCAGACCTGATTGATACGGTTATGTGTGGGTTGCGCAAAAGCGAGCTCGAGGCGCCAGGTGCAAAGGGGCTACAGGATCTAATGGATAGACGCTATCCCTTCTATCTGGATCCCATGCCCAACCTCTATTTCACGCGTGATCCCTTTTCAAGCATTGGACATGGCATGACAGTCAATCACATGGCAACAAAAGCCAGACGTCGCGAATCACTGTTCATGTCCTACATTCTGAACTATCATCCTAACTTTGCAGGATTTGATGTGCCTGTCTGGCTTGATCGCAACCAGCACCATGCACTCGAGGGCGGCGACGTACTGGTGCTGAATACAGATACCGCAGCAATCGGTGTGTCTCAGCGTACTGCCGCTCCCGCTATCGAAAATCTTGCCCGCAATCTCTTTGCGGGGCAGAGCGAAATCACGCGTGTTCTCGCGTTTGAGATTCCTGAAACGCGCGCATTTATGCATCTGGACACAGTGTTTACGATGGTCAACCACAATCAGTTTAGCATCCATCCTGCAATTCAAAATGACATGGGTGGTCTGAATATCTATACTCTGACAGCTGATTCGACGTCTCCTCGAGGTCTAAAATTTACCCACAGTGATGACCTTGGAGGAACGCTAAAGACGGTCTTGAAAGTGGATGAGCTTGACCTGATCCCTTGCGGTGGCGGTGATCCTCTGGTTGCTGCGCGTGAACAGTGGAGTGATGGCTCAAATACCTTGGCGATTGCTCCTGGTGTGGTAGTAACCTACGAGCGCAACTACGTATCTAATGAACTTATGCGCCAACATGGTTTGACAGTAATAGAGATCACAGGTTCAGAATTGGTGCGCGGGCGCGGTGGCCCCAGATGTATGAGCCAGCCAATCCGCCGCACAACACTAATATAGAAAGGACTAGCAACATGGTAGATGTACGTAAGGATTTCACAGGTCGGAATTTTCTTGCAGAGAAAGATTTTACGCGAACAGAATTTGAGGCCTTGATTGACTTTTCGGCAGAACTCAAGGCAATGAAGCGCGCAGGTCAGGCTCATCGCTATTGCGAAGGACAAAACATTGCGCTGCTGTTTGAAAAAGCATCAACACGTACACGCTGTGCTTTTGTTGTGGCGGCAGTAGATCTGGGTGCGCATCCTGAATTCCTCGGTGCAAATGACGTTCAACTGGGCAAAAAGGAATCAGTTGAAGATACGGCAAAAGTGCTGGGGCGCATGTTTGACGGAATTCAATTTCGAGGCTTTCGCCAAAGCGACGCAGAAGAATTGGGTCAATATGCAGGTGTGCCTGTCTGGAATGGATTGACTGATCAATGGCATCCTACACAGATGCTTGCTGATTTCCTGACAGTAAAAGAGCACTTTGGCTATCTGCAAGGCATTACCTTTACCTATTGTGGTGATGGACGCAATAACATGGCGAACTCACTGCTCGTTACAGGTGCAAAGCTAGGCGTTAATATTCGTATCTGTGCGCCAGAAAGCCTGCAACCAGAAGCCTGGGTGATTGAATTGGCACAATCCTTTGCAGATAGTGAAGGTCAGGGCAATACAATTATGGTGACCGATGATGTTGATGTGGCAGTGGCAGACGCAGATGTACTCTACACTGACGTGTGGGTATCAATGGGTGAGGAAGACCAGTTCGCACAACGCATCGAGTTGTTAAAGCCCTATCAGGTCAATGCAGATATGATGGCGCGTACCGGTAAAGACACGACGATTTTCTTACACTGCCTACCAGCATTTCACGATACAAATACTGAATATGGTCAGATGATCTTTGAGCAGTATGGACTACCTGCAATGGAGGTCACTGACGAGGTGTTTCGCAGCCCGCGTTCCCTGATCTTTGATCAGGCAGAAAACAGAATGCACACGATAAAGGCAGTCATTGCAGCTACCATGGGGAAGTTCTAAATTCATGAGTGCTGCCCAGAAAAAGCTACTCGTCATAGATGGCCATTCATGGATGCATCGCGCGTTCCACGCGATGCAGGCTCCACTGACGGCACCAGATGGAAGTCCCACAAATGCGGTCTTTGGCTTTTTCTCAATGCTGTCAAAAACTTTAGGACTGTTGAATCCTGACCTGCTGGTTGTTGCTTTTGACGAAGGAAAGCCGACTGCGCGCATAGAAGCGCTGGAACAATATAAAATTCAGCGCAAGCCCACAGATCCTGACTTAAAGCTACAGTTTCCCATTGTCAAAGAATTGCTCAAGGCGATGAAGGTGCCCGTTGCCTGTGTTGCTAATATTGAGGGCGATGATCTATTGGGCACGCTTTCGCTGCAGGGCGAAGAATTGGGCATGCACGTATATTTGGCAACGAGTGATCGTGATGCCTATCAGCTGATAACGCAGCAAACCAATGTAGTCTCGCAAGGACGCGCTGCAGAAGGTCTGAAAATTGTCGGCCCTGCAGACGTAGTAAAGCGCTACTCAATCGCGCCAGAACAGATTGTTGACTTTTTGGGACTAAAGGGGGATACAAGCGACAATATTCCTGGTGTTCCTGGCGTAGGTGAAAAAACGGCAATAAAGTTATTGAATCAGTACGGTTCGTTTGATGCCGTACTTGACGCTGCCGCAGAAGGCAAGATAGCAGGCAAGGTTGGACAAAGTTTGGCTGAGAATAGACAGCTCGCTGAAGTCTCGCGTCAAGTCGCAACCATTTTGCGTGATGTGCCCCTGGATATCGATCTTGCCGATCTGGAATTCGGCTGCTACAGTTCACGTGATGTCAGTGAGGCATTTATGCGCTATAAGCTGCGCTCACCGCTAAATTGGATGCTGAAATTCTGCAAGCAGGATGGCGTAACGACAAAGTCAGTGGCTGACGACACTGATGCCACCGATCTGGGACACAATGGCCTGTTAGATGGTCAGAACAATGCAACAGATGGGCAATCATCAAAAGCTTCGCCTTATGCGGGAGTCGTCATTAGCTCGTCAGGAGATACTCTGTTTGACAATGAACAGATTCTTGCTGTTGCATCATTTGATCCAAATGATCAAGATGGCAATGTGGGACAGGTTGTGCAAAGTACGTCGATCGCAGATGACCTCGCGCAGTTATTGCAAGGAGCAGAGCAGCTTGCAGCAGATGATATCAAGGCGCTGTTCTTGCAAGTTGCGCCACCTGATAACGTGCAGGATGCTGTCCTTAATCCACAAAAGTTTGACTCAAAAGACTATTTCGACCTTGCAATTGCTGCCTATGTGCTGGCTTCGTACAAGACTGATTTTAGCCTAAAGATGATTGCAGTCGAGTACTTGGGCATTGATTTGGACGAATTCATTTCAGACGAGCCTTCTGACAAGGGCAGTGGCGAAAACAGTGCCGTCATCCGTGCTCGACTTATTTCACAGCTGGCTGCTTTGCTGCAGGACAAATTAGAGGCAGACGATAGCCTGAATCTGTATCGCACGATTGAGCTACCTCTAATTGCCGTTCTGGCACGTATGGAGCGTGCAGGTATCACCGTTGACCGCACACGTCTTGATGAGCTGGCTGTGTATGGACGCACTCGTGTTGAAGAATTGCGTTCAGAAATATTTGACTTGGCAGGAGGCGACGACTTTAATCCCGATTCGCCCAAGCAAATCGCAGAAGTGTTGTTTGACCGCCTGAATTTGCCTGTTATTAAAAAAACACGCACCGGACGCTCAACTGACGCAACGGTATTGGCAGAACTTAGCATGCAACATCCAATCGCTGCAAAGATTATTGAATATCGCGAGTTCACAAAACTGCAAAACACCTATCTGGACGCATTCCCGCGCCTAATTGCACCGGATGGGCGCATTCACACCAGCTACAATCAGGCAGTTGCAGCAACGGGACGTTTATCTTCATCACATCCTAACCTCCAGAACATCCCCGTGCGCACAGAACTGGGTAGACGCATTCGTGAGGCCTTTGTGCCAGGTCATGATGGATGGAAGTTGCTGTCAGTTGACTACAGTCAAATCGAACTACGCGTTCTGGCACAACTCTCAGGTGACCAAGGGCTTATTGACGCCTTCAATTCAGGAGAAGACTTCCACGCACAAACAGCAGCACGCATCTTTGACTTGCCGCCAGATCAGACAGCACATATTGATCCGGGTCTGCGCAGTCGTGCAAAAGCAGTAAACTTTGGCATTATCTACGGGCAAGGTCCACACGGGCTAGGTCAGACTTTAGAAATACCCTTTGCAGAAGCAAAAGCAATCATTGATCGCTACTATGCAACCTTTCCGCGGGTAAAAGATTATCTAGATGAAACGGTTGAGTTTGCGCGACAACATGGCTATGTAAGCACCTACTTTGGGCGTAAGCGTCACATTCCTGAACTGAAAAGTTCAAATCGTGCCGTGCGTGCCTTTGGTGAGCGAACTGCCATGAATCATCCTATGCAGGGTACCGCAGCAGACCTGATAAAGCTTGCAATGATTGGCGTTGACACACAAATGCGTGCAGAGAACTTAGAGGCTCGCATGTTGCTGCAAGTTCATGACGAACTGGTTTTTGAAGCCCCAGCGGCAGAGTGCGCCCATTTAAGTACGCTTGTTATTCAGGTGATGACATCAGTTGCTCCTGACTTCATTGTTCCTCTTGAAGTAAATACCGCAGTAGGGGATAGCTGGGCTGCTGCAAAATAGATATTATGCGGTCCAACATTTTCAGCCGATTCAAAGTGCCAATTACGTCAATTTGACTAGGATGGTTGGACATTGTCCATCTCGTCTTTCATACTCGGTTTGATACTATAGAGTAGACGGTGACTGCAATTAGAAAGGAAATGCAATAGGCGAACAGAGTGATACGGTATTTGAGCGTAGTTTTCAGCTACCAGAAAACATCAATCCTGTTGAATTGTTGGGGCAGCGTGACGAACACTTGCGCCTGATAAATCAGCGCATGGAGGCTCATGCGGTGGTGCGTGGCAATGAAGTCACAATTGCAGGGGACGAGGATGCT
>Ga0123355_10014954_pt1 | contig 12163 bp, 4 predicted proteins | sample TergutEmb28metaG_3_FD_89872 | JGI IMG/M metagenome (GOLD analysis project Ga0123355, IMG submission 89872) | Embiratermes neotenicus P1 segment gut microbial communities from Petit-Saut dam, French Guiana - Emb289 P1 | ecosystem: Host-associated > Arthropoda: Insects > Digestive system > Gut ...
AGACCACACTTTTCTCTGGCCATTATCTCCGTAACCGTTCCACTTTGGACTTAGGTGTTTTGGGTTATATCGGTACAGTTTAGCATAAGGAACACCCTCCCGAAGTCTGGCACATTCCTCCTGTGACACCCTGTATATACCAAAACCCAGTTACACAGCTGCTAGAGTCCCGTAATATTTATTGTAAACAGTTCAATGTCTTCATGTTTCGAGCAGTGCTGATCTGTGCAAGTCTGATCCAATCTGCGTTTCAATTGCGTTTTTCAGTCATGACCTATATTTGGTTTCGTTTGTCCAAAGTTATAACCTATAAGAATGTTTAAAACAGAGATCAGGTCTGAGTTTATACTAATTTTTACTAAAGCTTGTAAATAGATTTTTTTATTTACAAAAGATAAATTGCACAATGTTGTGAGAAACTTTGGTAAGAGATTAGGTATGTCATGGACAAATATTTTTCTACTAAGTGACGTAGGTCACGTGAGTACTTACAGATGATGTAGTGCATAACGTTGTAAATTACTGTCTCATAGCTGGCATAACACCGAAGTTAGAATAAGTTGTATTACGTTGTGAATAAATATAGCCCTATACCTGTTTGACAAATATTATTGGACTCTGCGATAACAATTGTATAATTGGTTCTACATTTTAAAACACTTTATTATCCAACAGATGCACAAATATATAATTCGTAGATACAATTAGAATCATTATAAAATATTTTTAAAATATTTAAAATTTCTCCCACATATTTCGGAACACAAAGGATCCATCATCAGGGAGCTTTATACAGTGCTTGGCTAAAATTACAGTAATGGTTCTATCGTGCCTGTTGAGATGGACGTAGTCGGTAATATGGCAGCATGTTTGCTGTGGGGCGTGTGTGTACTGCACAGTCTAGAGAGGCACTGTGTGTACTGCACAGTGTAGAGAGGCACTGATTGTGTACTGCACAGTCTAGAGAGGCACTGTGTGTGTACTGCACAGTCTAGAGAGGCACTATGTGTTTACTGCTCAGTCTAGAGAGGCATTTATTGTGTACTGCACAGTCTCGAGAGGCACTGTGTGTGTACTGCACAGTCTAGAGAGGCACTATGTGTGTACTGCACAGTCTAGAGAGGCACTATGTGTGTACTGCTCAGTCTAGAGAGGCATTGATTTTGTACTGCACAGTCTAGAGAGGCACTGATTATGTACTGCACCGTCTAGAGAGGCACTATGTGTGTACTGCACAGTCTAGAGAGGCACTGTGTGTGTACTGCACAGTCTAGAGAGGCACTGTGTGTGTACTGCAGTCTAGAGAGGCACTCTAGACTGTGCAGTACACACACGCACCACGAGAAAATATGCTGCCATAACACCGAATACGTCCATGTCAACGGACACGATAGAACCATTATTATAATTTTAGCCAAACACTGTATAAAGCTCCCTGATGATGGATCCTTTGTGATCCGAAATATGTGAGAGCAAATTTAAATATTTTAAAATATTTTATAATACTTCTAATTGTATCTTCGAGTTATATATTTGTGCATCTCTTGGATAACAAAGTGTTTCAATCGTCATTGATGTACGGTACATACATGAAAATATATATATATATATCTGTAATTAACCAACTTGATGCACAAAATATTTGTTTTACAATAAGTTTATTTCATGCCTCTACATGTTTCGAGCACATGTACTCATCATCAGGAGGTCACAATTGCATTACACAGCCTCGCGTATCATCACACCTACAGGTGGTCGTCTCGTGCACAGGTTGAGAGAGCTGTGCAAGAGATGGCAACCTATAGGTGTGATTATACCAGAGGCTGTGTAATGCAATTTTGACCTCCTGATGATGAGCACATGTGCTCGAAAAATGTAGAGGCATGAAATATACTTACTGTAAAACAAAAAGTTTGTTCATCAAGTTGGTTAAACACTGAGATAAATATACTGAACTGCACGGTCAGCAAAACGTCAACAAATGAAGATATCTGTCCGTATTTTAAATACAGATGAGTGGAGGAATTTTTGTACAGTACAATAAGGACAGCCGGCAGGTGTCTAAAGTGTAAAAAGTCTTAAATATCTTATTGAATGTGTGTCGGTGGTTGAAAGTGGAACTATTAACCAAATGTCTTGTATTGTAACATGTTAAAAACTTTTACGTTTTGCACCGTGCATTGTGATATAATCACGAATTGTAAACCAACAAAATGCATATTTTGTAAATTAATATAAAAAAATTGAAAATTAAAATATTAATTTAGAATTTTGTTTATTTATTTTGTATTATAATAGCAACTGTTCCAAAGGATATACGAAAACAACATATGAAATTTTGATAAAATTTGACAAATTTTAGGAAATATTCAGAATTTTTATACCCATAAAAAAAGGAAGTGAGTAAAAAATTGTAAAATAATTTCATAAATTGTACCCCCCCCCTCCCCTTAAATAAAGTTATTAAAATGTTTAAATTAAGGAATAAAAATTAGACGAAACTTGCAGCGCGTTAAGACCAAAATGTTAAATACAAACAGAATTTTGTATATGAAATAAAAATAAATTTAATGATAAAAAATGTAAAAACATGTCATAAAACGAAGAGTGTGAAAATTATTGGATTTAACCTACTCTGGAAATGGCCAATTGGAGGGATATTTTGAAAGGGTTCCGGGTTAGTTTTATACTTTTGGAATCCGACAAAAATCATCCAACTAATTAAAGATTTATTTCAAAATATCCCGATAAAGCTCCCTCCAGTAAAGCGCCAGGTTCATTCAATGCCCCTGTAAGCCTGTGAACAGGAATACCTTGTACATTAATATTTAGGAGCACTCGGCTAAGCACCTTCACGCCCCACCAGTCATTCACCAAAGACTATAGTGACACAGATCTGTCAACAAGCATCTAATATTTTTCTAAGTGCTGTCACTTACTGTTTAGCGGCCAATCAGTACCAATAAACGCAAAATTAAATAATATTGCATAAATTTTTATGAGGAAAAACTGTGGAATGAAAATGTAAATTTGCACTTTCAACATTCAAACCACTTTAATAATATTCTCACATCTACGCCCAGGTCTTCCTAACAGTCTCCCACCTACCAGTTTAAAAACTGAATTCCTGTATGCATTTTTCATCTCTCCTTGTATTACCTCATGCAGCTCCTGCACCACTAATCTCATCATCTTCGATTTGATCACCCTAATAATATTCGACAAATAGTACAAATTTTAAGTGGCTCGGGTAGCTCAGTCGGTATAGTGAATGTCTAGGGGCTGGACGGTCCGCGGATCGAATCCCGTTGGAGGCGAGATTTTCCGCACATATCCAGACCAGTCCTGGGGCCCACCAAGCCTCCTGTACAATTGGTACCGGGTCTTTCCCTCGCGTAAAGAGCGGTCGGGGCGTGACGCTGACCCCTCACCCCCTTCTAGTGCCGTGGTCAAGAAAGAGTAGAGCTATACCTCTGCTCTGCTACGGGCCGTACGGCCTGTACAGAGCCTCATTGCCTGTACAAGGGTACGCTTTATAATTTCTTTACAAATTTTAAGCTCCTGTTATGGAATTCCATTCAGCCTCCTGTTACTTCCTCCATTATATGATGACACCCTCTTTCCTACCACACTTAGCATCTTTCTTCCTATAAAACTATATGACAAATTTCGTACTCGTACGAAAGAAAAGACAAAAGATTGGTATTTTCGTAAGTGATTATTGTAGTCCGCGACCGCCTCTGTGGTCTAGTGGTCAGAGTTTCTGGCTACAGATACAGAGGTCCCGGGTTCGATCCCCAGCGCTACCAGATTTTGTGAGTAGTAGTGGGTCTGGAACGGGGTCCACTCAGCCTCGTGAGGTCAACTGAGGAGCTACTTGAATAAAAAAGTAGCGGCTCCAGGTTCAGAAAACAGAGATTAACGGCCATGGGGACCCGTTGCGCTAACCACGTGACACCCCTTTATCCGCAAAAGTTGGCACTAACTTCGCCTACCGGCGGCGGCCGCTCTGTCGGTATGGTTCGCTCGCGGACTAAAACCACGGAGTTTAGTTTTAGTTTAGTTTAGATTATTGTAGTCCGCAATTACTCAGCTGATTGAGGTATTGCACTAGAAGTCTGAAGACCGGGGGTTCGATTTCCGATAGGGTCATTGGGCTCCCTCAATGACTTAATCCTTCTTGCCGTACTATGGCCCTGGGGTCGACTCAGCCATCAACATAAATGAGTACCATTAGTATCTTCCAGGGTAAAACGGCCGGTGCGTCAGGCTGATAAACTTGCCACCTTCATGTGCCGACTTTCTAGAAATGTTGGGATACTCCTACAGCCCTAAGAGCTTCTACAAATATGTACAGGGATACCTTTACCTTTACTTTAGGTCTGCTGAAAACCTGAGAAATGGCTGCTGTGACAAAATGAATCAGTATCAAGACGCCTCACTTCTTACAGTAACAAATGCAGTTGCTCTTATAATCCACCCTCGATTAGCTTAGCTCAACATTACAACATGGCCCAATGCGTAGTCCTCTCCAATCTATTTTGCTTTCTATTATTCCACCCAATCCTCAGTGAACCTGGACGGGTCTTGTGCTTTGGTTAAGCAGGCACAGCAGAGCCGCCGACCGGTTTAGAACATTATGGATTTAACGAGACCGAGCAACAGAGACGGAGATAGAACACTTGAAATTTAGAGTTTACTAAGAAATTAGTTCAAATAAAGTTACACATTAATTTGCATAACTCCGCAAATAAATTACACTTCCTTATGTAGCGGGCGGCAAAGAAGTCGTTAAAGTACGTAATAATTTGCATAATTACAAGAAGGCACGTAACTAACCTCTATAAAATTGTGCTATAATATTAGACGCTCTGTAATTAGAAAGAATGTTGGCATTATATATATATATATTCATATTCATTAAACCTAGAATCATTGTCCTCTTTCTCGCCTTAGTTGTCATTTGTGAATCAGTCCTGTGCTTCCTCTGGAGATTCTGAGTTAGGCTGGGTGTCCTCAGGATGGATAACCAGACCCTCGCTGAGTAAGTCTGGGGGGTAGCTAATCTCAGTGACCCCAAACATGCTCATTTCCTGTAGCGGTGTGCTCCCTTAGCCGTAGGTCTGGGTTTTGAGGTGCCGACGACTCGCCTTCATCCGCTCCTCTCTGCTACAACTAAAGTTGCAGCAGAGAGGAGCGGATGATTGCGAGTCTTTGGCACCTCAAAATCATACCACTACACACCACAAGGAAGGAGAATAACTGGAAGACAGAAGAAGCGTTGGCGCGAGCAGCTGTAACTCTGGAGACGGAACGGATCAAAGGGTTCAAACTTTGATGTTTATTACGATATATATTTAAGTATATATATATATAGATATATATTTAAGTATATATATATTATATAAGATTTGAATTCAGAATAGATTGAATTAAATAGTAGATTAACAAACTGGTTTAATTCCAGGCAGGAGATAAAATAATTTATTCCTATATTAAGATATACTGGGAAACACAAAGGCATGTTATTTGGGCAATGAACATTTTTCAAGCTGAGAGAGATTACAGCTTCTTTAGGATGCAATTGTTCTGTAATCAGAAAGAACAGGTAGAGGCGCAGAGTAAAACTAAGAAGATGCGACATTTCTCAGTTTATTCATTTCCGTAAGAAGCTCTAAATGTTTCAGGCAGTTGTTCCGTCCATCATCGAGAGATCAAAACTGCACATAAAGAGTCAGGTATTTGTCAGAACAATACAGCTACCTGCGGCTAGCCGGCCAGGCAAGCAGTAGGTAGCAGTATTGGGGAAACTTACATAGTACGTATGATTTCCGTTCCATTTTCAACGCTGCATATTGTATTCACAATGTCTTTAATGATAATCTGAACGACAAATCTAAATTCTTCATTTTTTTCACAGTTTAGAGTGTATCTTAATATTATCACGTCTTTATTTAAAAAACTGAATTTAAAATTAGATTGATCTAGAAAAATGTTAAAATTTGCATTAAAATTTACAATAAAAGGTCCCTATATATTTCGATTTAACAACCATCATTAGGGAGGTTATTGTTGTGTTTTGATAAAGTCATAATTAATAAAATAGTTACGTAAAAACGTCACTACGAATCAGTTCAATGTGTGTTTGTATATCTATCCAGAATTTATTGGTGTGTGTACAGTGCACAGTGCAGAGTGAGACTGTTATTGGTGTGTGTACAGTGCACACTGCACAGTGAAGAGTGAGACTGTTATTGGTGTGTGTACAGTGCACAGTGCAGAGTGAGACTGCTATTGGTGGGTGTACAGTGCACAGTGCAGAGTGAGACTGTTATTGGTGTGTGTACAGTGCACAGTGCAGAGTGAGACTGTTATTGGTGTGTGTACAGTGAACAGTGCAGAGTGAGACTGTTATTGGTGTGTGTACAGTGAACAGTGCAGAGTGAGACTGTTATTGGTGTGTGTACAGTGTACAGTGCAGAGTGAGATTGGTATTGGTGTGTGTACAGTGCACAGTGAAGAGTGAGACTGTTATTGGTGTGTGTACAGTGTACAGTGCAGAGTGAGATTGTTATTGGTGTGTGTAGAGTGCACAGTGCAGAGTGAGATTGTTATTGGTGTGTGTACAGTGTACAGTGCAGAGTGAGACTGTTATTGGTGTGTGTACAGTGCACAGTGAAGAGTTAGAATGTTATTGGTGTGTGTACAGTGCACAGTGCCGTGTGAGACTGTGATTGGTGTGTGTACAATGCACAGTGCAGAGTGAGACAGTTATTGGTGTGTGTAAAGTGTACAGTGTAGAGTGATACTGTTATTGGTTTGTGTACAGTACACAGTGCAGAGTGAGACTGTTATTGGTGCCTGTAAAGTGCACAGTGCAGAGAGAGAATGTTATTGGTGTGTTTAAAATGCACAGTGGAGAGTGAGACTGTTATTGGTGTGTGTACAGTGTACAGTGCAGAGTGAGACTTTTATTGGTGCCTGTAAAATGCACAGTGCAGAGAGAGACTGTTATTGGTGTGTGTAAAGTGCACACTGCAGAGTGAGACTGTTATTGGTGTGTGTACAGTGCACAATGCAAAGTGAGAAATTTATGGGTGTGTGTATAGTGCATAGTGCAGAGTGAGACTATTATAGGTGTGTGTACAGTGCACAGTGTAGAGTGAGAATGTTATTGGTGTGTGTACAGTGCACAGTGCAGATTGAGACTGTTATTGGGGTGTGTACAGTGCACAGTGCAGAGTGACACTATTATAGGTGTGTGTACAGTGCACAGTGTAGATTGAGACTGTTATTGGTGTGTGTAAAGTGTACAGTGTAGAGTGAGACAGTTATTGGTGTGTGTACAGTGCACAGAGCAGATTGAGACTTTTATCGGTGTGTGTACAGTGCACATTGCAGAGTGATACTATTATTGGTGTATTTACAGTGCACAGTGCAGAGTGAGACTGTTATTGGTGTGTGTACAGTGCACAGTGCAGATTGAGAAGGTTATCGGTATGTGTACAGTGCACAGTACAGAGTGATACTATTATTGGTGTGTGTATAGTGCACAGTGGAGAGTGAGACTGTTATTGCTGTGTGTACAGTGCACAGTGCAGAGAGACACTCTTACTGGTATGTCTAGAGTGCACAGTGCAGAGTGAGACTATTATAAGTGTGTGTACAGTGCACAGTGTAGATTGAAACTGTTTTTGTTGTGTGTACAGTGCACAGTGCAGATTGAGACGGTTATCGGTGTGTGTACAGTGCACAGTGCAGAGTGATACTATTATAGGTGTGTGTACAGTGCACAGTGTAGATTGAGACTGTTATTGTTGTCTGTAAAATGCACAGTGTAGAGTGAGACTGTTATTGGTGTGTGTACAGTGTACAGTGCAGAGAGAGACTCTTACTGGTGTGTTTACAGTGCACAGTTCAGAGTGAGACTTGTATTGGTGTGTGTAGAGTGCACAGTGCAGAGTGAGACTCTAGTTGGTGTGTGTACAGTGCACAGTGCAGATTGAGACCGTTTTTGTTTTGTGTACAGTGCACAGTGCAGTTTTAGACTGTTATAGGTGTTTATACAGTGCACAGTGCAGAGTGAGACCCTTAATGGTTTGTTTACAGTTCACAGTGCGGAGTGAAACTGTTATTGGTGTGTTTTTACAGGGCACAGTGCAGACTGAGACTCTTATTTTGTGTATGTAGAGTGCACATTGCAGATTGAGACTTTGTTCGGTGTGTGTACAATGCACAGTGGAGAGTGAGACTGTCATTGAGGATTGTACAGTGCACAGTGCAGAGTGAAACTGTTATTGGTTTTTGTGTACAGTGCACAGTGCAGAGTGAGTCTGTTATTGGTGAGTGTACAGTGCACAGTGCAAGGTGAGACTGTTATTGGTGTGTTTGTGTACAGTGAGCAGTGCACAGTGCACAGTGAGTCTGTTATGTGTGGGTGTACAGTGAACAGTGCAGAGCGAGACTGTTTTTGGGGTGTATACCGTGCACAATGCATTGTGAGACTGTTATTGGTGTGTGTATAGTGCACATTGCGTAGTGAAACTGTTATTGGTGTGTTTGTACAGTGCACAGTGCAATTTGAGTCTGTGGGTACAATGCAAAATGCAGAGTGAGACTTCACTGTGCTCTGTACACACACCAATAACGATAATTCTAACTAGTTTTTATATAATCTGCTCGTTCTTAGTTGTTTTAAACGCTCGAATGTGTAACGAAGTTCCTTCATTACAGACTTTTTAAATATGCAGCCACACAACCGAACTGATTCTGAACCACCTTTTTAACTAACTAACTTTAGCAAAGCACAACAATACGCTACCTGACATTGGTTTTTTAAACCGAAACCTGCGTGTTCATTTTAGTGTAAATTTAATGTAAGTTTTAACATAATTCCTAGAAAAATCTAGTTTTACATTCAGTTGGACAAATGAGAGAAGCGGAAAATTCTTCAAATTATGTCGAAAAGTCACTTCCCGTTCTGAAGGTTTTTAAACTTCTATATTTTTCAACAACTTGAACAGGAAATTCTTTTTTTATCTCAGTAATTAACCAACTTTATGAAAAAAAATTTTGTTTTACAATAAGTATATTTCATGCCTCTACATGTTTCGAGCATATGTGCTCATCATCAGGAAGTCAAAATTGCATTACACAGATTATGGTACCATCATACATATAGTTGGCAGTCTCGAACACAGTTTGATGATGATGAGCACATGTGCTCGAAACATGTGGATGCATGAAATAAACTTATTGAAAACAAAAATTTTGTGCCTCAATTTGGTTAATTACTAAGAAAAATATACTGAGATGCACCGTCAGCAAAACGTCAAAAAAAGAAATTCTTTGTTTAATCACCAAGACTCTTTTTGGTCTTTGGAATTAAAAAGAATTTTAAATATAAGTTTCCTTTTAAAGTATAGGTACAGTCTTATTTTATTATTTACGCTTTCTAGACTAAAGTACTGAGGTGCTGATAAGTCCTTATCCCGACCAGGAAGGTAACAAGCTCGGAAGCGCGATTTCAACAACATTGAGACGCGTTCTGTCATCATTTTTTTCTGCATGGCAAGGCGCCGAATTAAATTCGCGCCCTTCTGACAGAAACATTGGCTTCCTGGTCGGGCTAAAGACTTATCAGCACCCCTGTAAGTAGTTTCATATGAACCTATTACAAATCGGCGTTGGGTATTCAGAAAACTTTCCAAAATAGTCTACAGACTCTCTCCTTCTTTTTCCAAGGTTCCCAGTTTGTACATTACCAGTTCTCGCTTTCCTAAGCTTTGAATGGGGTCGCTTCGTCGTCGGCGTCCTTGGAGAAAGCGGACGCGTGTTGTTACATCAGACTGTCTCACTCTTCGTTGGGGTTTGGTGTAGAACAGATGTCGGGACGAACGAAATTGCGGCTTTTGCTGCCAAGGAGATTTAACAACACAATTCTGTTAGAGTACAAACTGTTGATAAGGAATGATTTAAGAACTCTTTCAGTGCCCACAAATGCACAATGCTACTATTACGTTTTACGCTCCTAATTAACTGCTACATGTTTCGGCTTAACTGACATCATCAGGGAAATTACACTTATATTTATATAAATGGCCAACTAATTGCACTTTTTATTATATTTTTTAATATATCACATATAGTATTTCACTTATAATATTTTAAAAACATACAATTTTTGGTTAAAATTCACTCCTACATATTTCGGTCGTATACGACCATCTTCAGGGAGTACTTAGAAGTTTCTAAACATTTTTAAGTACTCCCTGAAGATGGTCGTATACGACCGAAACATGTAGGAGTGAATTTTAACCAAAAGTTATATGTTTTTAAAATATTATAAGTGAAATACTATATGTGATATATTAAAAAATATAATAAAAAGTGCAATTAGTTGGCCATTTATATATATACATACTTTTGCACGGAAAAATGAAAATAATACACTTATATTATTAAAACTTGCAGCCATAAGACAGTCTTACAGTGCTTAAGTATATGAAATGTATTGATTGTAGTCAATGTTGACAATATTTGAAACGTTATGATATGACAATATAATGTGTTGTTGATTATAATTTGTTATTCCATATTAATAGGTTTTTCGGTCCCAATGGTCGCACGCTCTAAGGCGTAGGTCTGCGGCCGCTCGCGTGTTGCGAATCGTGGGTTCGAATCCCACCGGGGGCAGGGATGGATATTTGTCTGTTGTGAGTGTTGTGTGTTGTCAAGTAGAGGTCTGTGCGACGGGCTGCTCACTCGTCCAGATGAGTCCTACCGACTGTGATGCTTCGTTGTGTGTGATCTAGAAACCTCAAGAATGAGGAGGCCATGGCCCACGTTGGGCCGCAGCGCCACAGGGAAAAAATTCTAGTAGTTTTGTTTGATTACTATTGTCTCCTTTCCAGATGTTTGCTTTGTCTACAAATATGTTCTACTTTATGATCCGAATAGGATCTTACCTTGTAACTTTAGAAAATATTCTGTTGTTATAAATAATCTTTTTGCCATAATAGATATTCGTTCTTACCTCCGTGTTAAGTCCTGTTTCTTTTTGAGGTAGGTATGAATATGCAAATTAATACACACAATTGCAAGAAGTTTATTTCTAACTAAAGAATATTTTCTGCAGTTACTAAACAGGATCCTATTCGGATCATAACCTAGTACATGTTTCTAGAACAATCAAGGAAAAAATGTAAACGACGAAATTTAGTAATATAATATAACAATTTGTAATCAACAATATATTATTGTCATTTTGTAATATTTCAAATATTGTAAATTTTGAATAAAATCTGTACATTTGATACACTTAAGTTCTGTAAGTTTATCTTATCGCTCTAAGTTTTAGCAGTAGGTGTGTCAGCTCCCTGATGATGGCAGTTAAGCCGAAACATGTAGCAGCTAATTAGAAATGCAATACGTAATAGTGGAACTGTGTATTGGTTGGTGCTGCTAGGATTTCTAAATTATTTCCAATGCACGAAATGAACAACGCGATATAGATAAAGCAATCGGCAGATGCAAGAAACCGTAACTTTTTTTTGCACTGTGCAGCTGCTGATAAACTAGCGATTTTGTGTTCTTTCGATGTAAAATGAGTGTGTGTGTGTGTGTGTGTGTGTGTGTTCGTACGTGCGTGACTGCTAACTAGAAGCAGTTAACTTTGCAAATAACACTTCCCTCAATTACATACTTACTTACTCCATGGTGCAGAGTCCTTCTTGAGAAGCTAACTGGTTTGCAGCTAGTCAAGAAATTCACCGCATTTCACGGAACCCGAAGGTTCATTACTGCACTCACAAGCGTCCGCCACCTGTCTCTATCCTGGGCCAGCCCAATCTATTCCATATACCCACATCCCACCTCCTGGAGAGCCATCCTAATATTATCCTCCCATCTACGCCTAGGTCTCCCCAGTGGTCTCCTTCCCTCCGGTTTCCCCACCAAGACCCTATACACCCCCCTCTCCTCACCCATACGCGCCAAATGCCCAGCCCATCTCATTCTTCTCGATTTTATCACTCGCAAAATATTGGGTGAGGAGTACAAATAATTTAGCTCCTCGTTATGCAGTCTCCTCCATTCCCCCGTTACCTCGTCCCTCCTAGGTCCAAATATTCTCCTCAACACCATGTTCTCAAACACCCTCAGC
>Ga0123355_10014955_pt1 | contig 12163 bp, 3 predicted proteins | sample TergutEmb28metaG_3_FD_89872 | JGI IMG/M metagenome (GOLD analysis project Ga0123355, IMG submission 89872) | Embiratermes neotenicus P1 segment gut microbial communities from Petit-Saut dam, French Guiana - Emb289 P1 | ecosystem: Host-associated > Arthropoda: Insects > Digestive system > Gut ...
AAACGATTTACCATTGGGTATCAAACTTTAGACAAACAGGACAAACTTTGGAAGCTCTGAAGGAGGCGATACGACAGGAAGTTGCTGCCATTACACCTGAAATGGTTCTCAAGGTCATGGACACCTATCGAGAGGCTACATCAGTTTATCAATATTCAAGGCCGCCACTTGAGTGATGATTTGTTCAAAACACATTGATGTAAAACGGCATTCTGTGTGCTTTCCAGAAATAGAAAAACATTTGCCGAATCTTCTTTGGTTTTGAATTTATTCGCTTCTCAAATAGGGGAGTTCTTTCTGTCGCACCCTGTATCATATAATGTTTCAGGGATGAATTACATAAAGGAGAATATGCATTCAGAAGGGGAAGGTCATGTAGTGACATTCCTTGCCTACTTTCCTTTCTGGTAAGCTTGTAGCACTACCATGGTGTGTTGCTACTTCAGTTTTTTTAAACCACATGACTGTTTTTCATGTAATTTGTTAAAAATATTATGCCACTGGAGGCCACTCCAATTACTCTTTCATCACCTGTGTTCAGTAATGGTGATATGATGGACATGGACATTTGAGATGTGGGAATGACGTTGGTTTTACTTATTTTCAGGTCCTGAAAGTGCATATAGTAATAGATCTTTGAGAAGTACACAAATTTGTTAATAATGTAAATAAATCAAGATGACAGTTGTATGAAATCTGGTACAGAAGTAGACTATAAATAAATTTACAAATATATGGAATATTGTTCGTAAGTCAGTACTTACATTGTGGCAGCATACAAATTTAAGGTTATGTGTGATAAATCTGCTATAGAATCTGTAATTAATTAAGGAGTTCTTGAAGATGGGCTCTTCTGGGATATGACTTTGTGACACTGGATATTTGGTTCCCAGTGTTTTGAAGGAACATGATTCCTTCATCTTCAGGGGTCTGGAGATCTGAGAAGAATGAGTGTTAAGGTATTCACAACAACAACAGTATAATGTAGTAATAATGTAGAAGGTGTGTGCAGTAGGAATTGAGAAGGTGCTGTGCTTTGTTATTAATTTTGATTGTGTTCCTCCCCATACCCTTTCTGAAAAATATGGCCTATCCTTACTGTAAGCAAGCAAATGATATTACCATCACATGTGTGTACCCTTAAAATGTAAAGTGCTACCACTTATGATTGTGGGCCGGGTAGCTCAGTTGATATAGCGACTGACTACAGGCTAGATGGTCCAGGATCGAATCCCGGTGGGGACGAGATTTTCCGCCCATCCAGACTGGCCCTGGGGCCCACCCAGCCTCCTGTAAAATGGGTACCAGGTCTTTCCCAGGGGTAAAGTGCGGCTGGGGGGTGCTGCTGACCACTCATCCCCTTCTAGTGCCACGGTCATGGAAGAGTAGAGCTCTACCTCTACCCACCCTCTGGGCCACACCGGGCCTGTAACGGGATCACTTTACCTTTTACCTTACCACTTATGATTACCCTGTTTGCTGTATTCTGCCACGGTAACTGCAGCATCTTTGCATACTGTGTCTGACACGGGAGTTGGGTGGTTTTACTGCACGAGCAGATCCATACCTTAAGAGCAATGGAAACATGGATGATGAGAGAGGTGCTTGAAGAACAAAACAGAATAAAATTACATGCATTAAATAAAAATATGTCAAGATTTTTGACATTTCATTTTTCATTAGCACTGTGTATTGTTTCTGTATGCACATACTGTAATTGGTTTATTGGATAGGATTTGTTCTAAAGCTGCTTGTATAGACATGCATATGTGGATGGAACATCACCATTTATCCGCTTTCCCAAATATTAATGTGGTGATCATATCAAAAAGGATATAATAGGTGAAGCATGAAGAACATGTGGAAGAGATAAGAAATGGATACAAAGTTTTAGTTTGATGTGTGGTTGACTGTGCATCGTAGTTCAATGTGGATTAAGAAACTAACTAGATGTCACTTAGTATTATATTTATTTCTCCTTTATAAGTTGCTCAACATGTTTCGGGCCACCTTGTGCCCATCTGCAGGAGCTGACGACTTAGTGGTATTTTTTTCACGTGTGGTGCAGTGCTGTAACAATGGGTAGTGTTATTTCCTTACATGTCTAGTATTTACTAGACATGTATGGAAATAACACTACCCATTGTTACAGCACTGCACCACACGTGAAAAAAATACCACTAAGTCGTCAGCTCCTGAAGATGGGCACAAGGTGGCCCGAAACATGTTGAGCAACTTATAAAGGAGAAATAAATATAATACTAAGTGACATGTAGTTGGTTTCTTAATCCACATTGAAAGTTTTAGTTGTTAAGACCTAGGCACAGTTTGGAGGTTAACATCCCCATCAGACATATACATGTTCCACTTTATGTCCACAGTGAACACCCTCTTTCTAGTTTTGTAAATTGTTCTGTAGAATGATTAGTCTTAGTTACTGTATTGCTTACAATTTCCTTATAGGAAAATTGTTTAAAAAATGCTGTTAATGCCTTTTGCTACACACTTCAAAATCCATCAGTGCCCCCATTAATTCAATGTCTGGACATACTTTCTTTGGTTGCCTTCAGCTTGCAAAGACCACTATAAGATGGTATGATCTGTCATCATGTTCTAAAGTGTAACATTCCAGTGTTTTAGAAAAAAATGACTGACTTGCATGATTTCAGGCTTCTGCCTCAAAGTAGATGAGATCTGCATTCCTCTGGGATATGCAGTGTATAGTGGTAATTCCGTACCGACGTTTCAGGACAGTGTATCAGTCCCATATTCAAGGATCATGAATCCAAAAAGGCTGGTAACCCAAATAGGTGGTATGCCTCAGAGTAGCACTGAGTGACAATTCCCCCCCCCCAATTCCATTTTATTGATTTATTTTTGTTTCTGTCATATCTTCATTGTGGCCTTTTATTTCATATATATATGTTTCCTTTGTCTCCCCGTCATGCACTTGGTAGTGGCCTCACTTTCCAGGGCCGTTTTGCCTCAGAGTAGCACAGAGCTACTATCCCCCCCTCTTCCTTCCTGCCCTCATCAATGTTCATGGTTGGCATCATGGCTGAGAACCTAGCTTGTTGACGTTTGAATGTGAGACAGAAAAGTGGTCCTGAAACATCGGCTGTGTAATATTCCAGAGGAGCAAAGATCTCAATGACTGACTTGTCATACCATGATACATAGTGATCAGTAATGGAATGTACAATTCAGATATCATGTCTGTTTCATATCAAACATTTACATAATATTTTGCAAGTAGCCATGAGAAGATGCCCACAGTGACAAGTGATTTTCTGATTATGTTGGCCAGTGACATAATGCATAGCTTGTCATAACAGCATCTCCCAAATGTAGTCCATTCCACTCCATTTATGCTTACTGGGTATTAAGGTTCTAAAATGACAATTAGCAGGTGTTACAGTAATGCAGCAACACATGAACCACAAATCTGTGAACTTTGTGTTGTGTTACAAAAATTTAGTGGAATGGGTGATCCTGCATCCTCAGAATTTATAAAAGGAAATAGAATACATACAGTATGTTACTTATATGTCCGTGCATTTTTTGTACTCCCCCCAACCCCCTTCTTTTTGGCACAAAAGATTGTGTATCGTAAAGTGTGAAGGTCATGTAGCTCACCAAGTACCATGTACTCTCAGGCAGCACAGGTGTAATTCAGTGATGTGATAATAGGGTGGTAACAAAACCCGTTTAACTGCTACAATAAAGGCCCTGGGTACAAGTAACTAAACGTCAATGGACCAATTTATATTCAATGCAATAGTCGCAGGACATCACTTGTTACACTTTTCACGAGTTCTCTTGGATAGTCGTTTTAGAATAGTTTTGTCTATCAATTAAAATTGTATTTCTAATTATATAATGCAACGGAATTTGGTATTCATGAGTTCGAATGTGTGCCCCCCCCACTGTTATTTGTAACTTCCGGTGTGTTGGATAGTCCGTTACATGATTTCAACTACTGGGCCCCCGGGAAGGAACACATACACGCGGGAGGATTAAAAAGTTCCCAGAACTCCGATACCATTCCTAATAAAAACCTTACGTATTAAACCAGACGTCATACTCTGTGCGTACAGCTATTTGGTACATACAACACTGTGGCCCTCGACTTTTTATTTTGGAGTAACATTTAGTCTGAAGATGCAGGCGAATACCCCCCAGTACGTATGCCCCTTTACGGGTCCGCTTTGGTTGCAATGAGTACAGTTTTCATATACACAGTCCACTGCGTGCATGGATCAGAGTAGACTGCGTGTATGCAGAGTACCTAAAATAACACTTCGCTTGTCAGAAGTCGCAAGTGCTCCTACACACCCCTTTTCATTATTATCATCATCATCATCTCGTCAGCTGATCATAAATTATTACTGCATTCAGAAAGGGATTAAATATTGTATCCACCCTCGATTACGCTTTGAGCAATTGCTAATCGTACCTACCATGGATCATAGGTGCCTACCACCTGGGCAGTGATGATAATCTGTGAATTGGTTGCGATACTCCGTGGAAGGTACATACGACGGATGGTATATAAAAGAGTTCGAAGTCGGTGGAAGGTGATGAATATTATATGATGTAATTATTTCCAGATTTTTGTGTCTTCAGTAAAGTGTCTGGTATACTTTCATCGAAATGTGCACCTCGTGTGAAGAGGCCATTTCAGATTTTGTGTGCAGACACCTGGGTCTGCTTGAAGAGGAGAGGAAAGAAGAATGCGAACAGGCGCAGAGGTTACTTACGGTTTCCCAAGGTGGTGTTTATTTAAAATATCTGACATTGTTCTCTTACAATTCTTGTTTAGGCGGATATGTGATAGTTGAGTTTCGAAGTGCGAAAAATAATATTCTACAAGCACACTGTTTGACATGTAAAGATGTAGTCGGTGTAATAGAAGGACTTAATCTTCAGAACACACCATTAGCAACAGGCGTTGTTAAATTCACTACAGACGAAAGCATTGGAGTCTCATTTGAAGATATTGGTAGTTTCAGTGAAGAAGATGAAGCTGTATATACACTAGTGAAATTGGCAAATGATGTAACTTATTCCCGTTTAAAGACTAGTTTAAAGGCTTTGACTCGAATAAGTAAGCCCAGTAAGGTGCTTGTTGAATTGTTATTTGGTAAAAGTAATTACTTGGAACGAATTCCACTTTCTCCTCTTATGCTTAATCCTCAGGGAGGGCTAAGGTATATTGACAACAATCTCCACACAGATCAAAAGGAAGCAGTGAAATTCGCGCTTGAGATGAAGAATTTAGCTGTGATCCATGGACCACCAGGCACGGGGAAGACAACGACACTAGTGGAGATAATACTGCACATGATTCATGCAAGAAATAAAGTTCTGGTATGTGCCCCATCCAACATAGCTGTAGACAATTTAGTGGAAAGGCTGGCCAACCACAATGTGAAGATGGTACGTTTAGGCCATCCAGGCCGTGTATTGGATAGTATAGCAAAATATTCTTTGGATGCAATTGTGGATAGAAGTAGCAGTACACAGATCATCCAAGATGTGCGCAAGGAGTTGAATGATGTTTTGAAGAAGTTAAAGACTAGACATCGCAAGGAGACATTTTCAGAACTGCATAGTGAGCTGAAGAATCTTCGGAAGGAACTGCAGCAACGAGAATCACGTGCATTGAAAGAAGTGCTGCAGGAATCAGATGTAGTGCTGTCAACGCTTGTCACATCAAGTGATTCAGGACCTCTTAAGAATCTTCCTGATGACCACTTTCATTGTGTTGTGATTGATGAGTGCTCTCAGGCACTGGAAGCAGCTTGCTGGATAGCTCTTCCAAGAGCTCCTAAAGTTATACTTGCGGGAGATCACATGCAGCTTTCACCAACTGTGATCAGTCAGAAAGCTCAGCAGCGAGGTTTGGGTTTGAGTCTCATGGAGAGAGCAGTGGAAAAGTTTGGAAAGGAAGGGTATCGGTTACTAAAGCGTCAGTTTCGAATGCATACTGATATTATGACCTGGCCATCTCAGGAGATGTATGGGGGGCAATTAGAGGCTGACCCGTCTGTTGCAGGGCATTTGTTGAAAGATCTTCCATTTGTGAAGTCCACAGATGAAACTGAAATGTCACTCTTGCTTGTAGACACTACTGGTTGTTATTTAGAAGAGGAGAGTTTTGAAACATCACGATGTAACCGAGGGGAAGCGGGCATCATTGCCATTCTGTTAAAACGTCTAGTAGATGCTGGTGTTCCAGAAACATCTATAGCTGTCATAACCCCATACAATTACCAAGTGGAAATGGTAAGGGCTCATATCACTCACTTAAAGGACATTGAGGTACGGTCTGTGGATGGATTTCAGGGGCGTGAAAAAGAAGCCATTTTGTGTTCTATGGTTCGTTCCAATCCAAAGAGGGAATTAGGATTCATCTGCGATCGGCGCAGGCTAAATGTCGCGGTTAGCCGGGCTCGTAGATTTTTGTGTGTTGTTGCTGATTCTAGTACAGTATCATGTGATGGTACACTGGCAAGCTTGATGAGTTACATTGGCCAGCATGGTGTTGTCCATTCTGCAGAGCAGTATATATTAGAACTGGAAACGCCTAAAGAAGTGTTACAAAATCGGAAGTTCCAATTCCAAGAGAAGGTAAAGCACGAGATATTAACTGAAAAGAAACCAAAAAGGCAAAGAAAGAAAATTGACATTCCAGCAAATGAAAGTGTGGATGCTGCTAGTCAGAAGAAAGGACAACAACAACAACAACAACAACAGCAACAACTACAACAAGAACATGCAGAGTGTGAACAAGCGAGGGCAGATGATTGTGAATCACGTCTCCAAGAGTTTATGAAAAATCATGAGCAAATGGAGTTGAAATTTTCAAAATCCTTATCAGCATATGATAGAAGATTAATTCATGAAGCAGCCTCAAAACTTAATCTCCTTCACATCAGTGTTGGAGAAGGAAATGACAGATACATTGTGGTTCGTAAAGCACCTGTTACCAGACCCTCAGATGGGAACATAAACTCCATACACAGGCCTGATGATAATATGAAAGTAAAGGTTATGGAATTAAATGACACTTCTATTCAGCATGTAATGTGCATGGAAAAGCATGCTGTAAAGAAACCTTCTGCACAGGTGTCTGCTCCAAAAGCAGATGAGCTTAATCACACAAAGAAAATTGAATGTAGGAAGGGTGATAAAGTACGCAACAAACCAAGAAAACAGCAAGAGCCTGAAGATTTTGATTCTGTAATTGCAGAGTTCCAAGAAAAGGACAAGAGATGCTCCTGGACCAATTGCAGAATTGCAGTAGATTTAGTTGGATTGACATGTGTTCATTGTAAGCAAAGATTCTGTATAAGTCATGGCCTTCCTGAGATGCATGGCTGTGGAGTAGCTGCTTGCAAGGCAGCTAAACATGAACTCCGTCATCCCAGACCAGCAAAACCCGACCTTCTGAAGAGGAGTGCTATGGGCAAGAAGTTGGAGAAGAAACTTACAAAGATGGCTGAAGAGAGAAAACCTCACAAGAAAGGAACGTGAAGAATTAATTGCTATCATTCTTGCATTTGCTTACTTCCTCCAAGTAAACAATTTATTGAATTTGGTGTGAGTGCTTGCAGCAGTTTGAACATAAGGTTATTATAGAGAATATGGATATATTTGAGTGCAAATTGTTTGATGGCCACTGGATGGCAATCTGTTTCATACAACTTGAGAGGAAGGAAAAGAATAATAATTTCATTTTAACATAAAACATTATGAATGGCAAATCATGTAAGATGACAACAGAAACTAGTGAGAAACAAAAGTTATTCAGTCATTTATTTTGTGATACTACAGAATTAGAATGTAATTTAATTTATTGCGAACTGGTCAGCCTTGTCACTGAACTAACCTGCCTTGATTAATTAGTTTTATTTCTGGTTGAAGCAGAGATTATGAACAGACAGCAAACTTACACAAGAGAAAATTAAAATCAGGTGAGTGAAGGCTTAAAGCATAACCATAAATTGTAAATATAGTGAATACGGAGAGTAATGTGTTATATTTTTGTGAAGTTCCCATTGATGCCTTTTTTTGGTGGGAGGGGGGATATAGGTGAAAGCTGTATGTAAAATTTTTTAAATCAAAGAACCAGCAGTTGCACACATAAAAGTAAGTGTGGGCAAACAAAATGTATTTCATTTGTCTGCCTTCATGTTTGTGCTCTGTTGGGCCATCTACAGGAAGGACATATATAATCATAGGAAATTACTCCAGTTTTCCCATGGTTATCCCCTCAAGTCTGGTGATGTGTTACATCATATTCAACTTTGACATTCAGAGGACCATTCATCGTGATATATTCTTATAATAAAAGCCAACAAGATGCACAACTTTATTTTGGTAAAGAACTCTACATGTTTCAGACAGACTTACTGTCCATCATCAGGAGTATTAATACTGTATTCATGGCAATTGGTATTTCTCATATAGTTATGTTGACAGTCTGCTAGCTGACAGTCAACATAACTAAAATAACATAACAGTAAGTCTGTCTGAAACATGTAGAATTCTTTACCAAAATAAAGCTGAGAAATAGTGCATCTTATTGGTTTTTATTATAAGAATCATATTCAACTTGTTACCAGTATCTGTGTCCCATACAGGAGTTATTAACAGTGCATCTGTAATGTTCAAAAGCTGTTTTAAAGTGAGAGATACTGTTTTATATTGGTAGTATATTATTATATATTATTCTGTTCATTACTGAATGATGTGGGATATACCTAATTAAAAGATTGCAACACATATTGATGATAGTGTATATAGAAGCATCTTATTTAAGATTTAACTAAGTTCTATGCGACTCAGGCTGTGAGCAGCACACTGTATGGACAAAAATCTTTGTAACTTACTTTTTGTACGGATATTTTGAAACTCCTTAACAGGAAGTGATTTCATATACATCTGAATATCAGGCTAATCCCCATCACCCAAGGCAAGCAGAGAAAGAAACACTGGAAGAACACTGAGGGATAGGCAAGGCCCAAACAAGTTGGACCTGCTTTGCATAGGAATATTCTAAAACATCCCATATGTTACACTAACAGTGTTTATACGTACCTGCATTGTTACTACTAATATTTGAACTTTTGTAGTGAGAAAGTAAACTGGAAAGTGGGGTACTAGACTGCTGGAGGTCAAAACTTTCACTCATAAGAGCAGCTGAAGAGGCGTGGTATTGAGAGAAAAGGCCTGGGCATTAGGTGGTGCGTTATCGAGCTGAAACCCATACACGCACACACAAAAAGGGTGAGTTTTTGTTCAAAATTTATCTGTAATGATTACCCCTCAAAATTTTGAGGTGTAAGTGCAACAAGTAGGTAGATCAAATACCATGTCTGAATAGTACATTAGCATGACTGATGCTGTAAAGCTGATTTCACTACTTGGCTCTAACAGAAAGTGGCATTAGCTTTCTTGTCAAGTGTAGGTACTCTGTTCAGGGTAAGAAACCTGATTCGTAGTGATAAGTTGTAACATTTTGTATTGACTAGAATCAGTGGTGAACCCAGGACTCTGATAGCTCATAAGAATTTAGAAGATTGGGAGGAATTAAAAGAATTCATCAGATGTTTGGAATCAAGAATAATTTTTCAGTAGTATGTATATAGAAAAGAGAACACGAGATTTTCATCCCAGCCAACTATTTAAAGCCACGCAGAATAAAAGTGAGAATGTAATTTGTTCCTTTCTGGGTAATTCCCCGGTGTCTGAGTTCTAATTGCCGACGTTTCGGAACTCACTATCGTTTCCATCTTCATAGGCAGGTGAATGAAGTATGAAGTAAAAACAAGAAAACAGAATGTTTCAGTTTGGATTGATGGGATTCAAACCCTAGGATCAGCATTTAGGGAGGCAGCATTGTAAAACTGTCATGAGGAAGAAACAGCAGGGATTCTCAGGTTACTCAATAAATTAAGGTATTATGTACTTCATTCGGGGGTTACATTCAGATAGGACACAAACCACAGGGCACAGTTAAATAACAAAAACTGTTTGTGATATTGCAGAAACAGCATTAGAGGAAGAATGTACAGTAGAATACAGGACTGAAAGGTATAAAGGGGACAGGACACCTCCATTACAAGGTAGCAACTACGGAAACATAAGGACATGCTAGTAACAAATGTTTCATAAAGAAAGACCTCTGAGTAAGTCACATGAGAATGAAAATCTAGAGAAAGACAAAGAAATAATTTGTTTTTGGTGTGGTAAAAAGGGGCATTTCCCCAAAACATATATGAGAAATGGGGAAAAATTTAATTGAAGCAGTTGGACTGAATAGAAGTCAGGAAATGAGAATCGTTTGACAGAGAGCAGCCATAAAAGAATCCAGTCCATACAATGGGCTGTGTAAATTCAGACACTTGCAGGTCTGAAATTAAAGTTGAGTAGAAGTACATGAGAAGAATTACTTTTCTTATTAGATACAGGAGCAAGTTGCTTGATGTTGAAGACTAAGAAACTAATCAGGACCACCAAGTCTGATTCTGAACGGAAAATTGAACTCAGGTCTGTAAATGGCTCAACGTTAAGTATGCATGGGCAAGTAGATGCAAATATCATTGAAGGGAACATACATCTATTGTGCTTACATTCTAACTGGTACATGACCAGGCAGACATAGAAAGAGATGAAATTGTGAGAAAATATTTTCTGTGAAAGGTATAAGCCAGAGTTTGTTATGAAAGAAACATCCTAGAAAAAATGGAAAAAGTTTTCACTACAGTAAAACCCCTACTAGGGAAAGAGATATGCAACATGAAAGATGCAGGGGAGAGTGTAGGTGTGTTGTGTTATTCACTGAAGTTTTGATAGGAAAAGAAGAATTACAACAGGGCATTTATGTAGCCAGTTTGGTATCAACTTACTAACTAATGTAATATACTAGGCCTGTTGTGAGGACGTCTGACTGGCTAGTTTGTGGCCAGGGCATCATTCTGCTTGGATAGAGCATAGATCAGTCTGCATACAGCTTATCTGACAATTGGCTTGAGTGGCTAGGCTGGATTAGGCTAGGTTGGAGCATTACATGGTTGGTAAGCCTGGTTAGACTAGGTCTGTGCTTTCATAAGGAAGGACCAATTTAGTTTTTGAGTTTGGTTGTTAAGCTTCTACTGATTATGTTAGCAGCAGACTAGTAGACCCAGTTAAGTATTAATTAAAATCAACAGTTTTATTAGTGCAGCCATCTTTAGACTTATATGAATTTTGTGTCAATGTGATTTCACATGACTATCTGTTTAATTTGTAACAGAGTAAAAAAAAAAAATTATTTGTCAGAAACAAAAGCAGCTAGGATCTGTACATGACTGAAATGAATTGCATGTTTTAATTAAAACTGAAGGAAATTAAACCAAAAGAATAATAAAACTTTCAACTTAACACATCCACTTTTGGGAATGCAGTTAATTTCAGATATACATTACATTAATGCAGGACAGGTAGGTTTGTTTTAATGATGTGAATCCAACCTTGTAAACAAGAAATCTGTAATTGATTTTCTTCTGCCCCAGTTGCAGAAAAATAAAGTTTTTGTTCCCATTAGGAGACTGCTCAGTTAGGATGGACTCAAAATAATGATAGGTTATGATTAGCTTAGGTAAAATCCATCACAACTCTGAACATAAGTATATTCAGCTAGTTAAATCTCTAGTGTTCCACAAATATATGTGGAATGACACCCCACACGTTGTTTGAATGAGGTGTGATAAATAATGGAAGTAGAGAAATATCCCAAATGCTCGTGTTTCTGTCCTCGGTCTTGAAGCTGGATAGGGAGCACTTACTGACAAATTCTATACATGGCTGGTCAATTTTGAAGTGCGTGTTGTAGATATACTGTATTTGCCCAAATATAAGAATTATTTGAACAATGCATGGGCTGCATTTTTCACATAGTGCGCCCCTGCTAGTAGTTCAGCGAGTCCCCTAGAGAGGGTGACAGTCAACAAGCAATATATGTCTGCTTTTGGACGATGCTGTCCATGAATGGTTAGCAGTTCCCTCATTTTCCTGTCTAGCTTTTGCCTTTCTTCTTGGCACCAGTTAACAATTCCAAAACTGTATCTGTGTACTGGCACTGCCTATGATCCAATTGCTTGAATTTTATTCTTTG